>JAABUU010003530.1_pt1 | contig 19780 bp, 15 predicted proteins | sample 5559301 | NCBI WGS metagenome assembly JAABUU01 (sample SAMN10711884, study PRJNA513360) | rock metagenome | isolation source: Antarctica rocks | place: Antarctica: Victoria Land, Richard Nunatak white | reverse complement strand
CCAAAATGTGCCATGATCGTCCCCGTCGTCCCGTCGTCCATCAGCTCCCCTCATCCGTCCCGTTTGTTCTAGTATCACCTCCTCTCCCGTCTCCCACAAGCTTTTTTATAATGCGATTGCCCTATGGGGAACGGGGGGAACGCGCGCTGGTGGCCTGGGTGAATGAGGGAAGACGTGGCGCCGGCGTGAGGGGGGGCAGGCGTGACATGACGTGGTAGTGGGGGCGACTCGTGCCGGACATCGGCCTGCGCGTCGCGGTGCGCCTGTGCGCTGTCGCGGTGGGCGTCTTGCCGGGTCTCGACAGCGCGCAGACGCGCGGCAACGGTCTGGAGACGCTGGGCGAGAGGGGCCCACAGGGCGGCGTGGGCGGCGAAGCGGGTGCTAGGGGGCGCTGGGGCGTGGGAGGGCTTCGTGCCCCTGGTGGTCCTGGCGGGGCTCCTGGAGCGTGTGAGCGCGTCGGCCCGCGCGCGGGCCAGGGCGGCGGCCCACGCCCTCGACGAGCCGGCGGGGGAACTGGGGGCCTCGATGCGCGCGGCCGGGCGGCAAACTGCCGGCCACGCTGTGGCGGCACCTGTAGCCGGGTCGAGTGCGGGCACGCCCTGAGCTGGGTGGCTCCACGCAATTTCACACCGGCGCCGGTGGGGGCGGTGGCCCTCGGGACGCTCTCAGCAGCCGTGGGGGCGGCAGTCTGGTGGATGAGGGGACACTCATTGCCGCCGGGGGGCGGTGGTAGAGGGGACGCCTGTTGCCGCCGTTGTAAGGCCGCACATAAGATGCGCGGGAACCACGCTCAAACGAGGGCTTATCGCACGTAACTTGCGCGACGTAGCGCACATAAGGTGCGCCGTTCCTCCCATTAGCGCACATAAGGTGCGCTCATCCGTCTGCGAGAGGATCGCTATGGTCGCCCGTCCAGCGTAAGGAGGGGGCCGTTTGTAGGCACAAAATGGTCAGAGAGAGAGGCTGCCGTGAGGATGGCGCAAGTTATGTGCGCTAGACCGCGCACTTTCCGTGCGCAACGGCGCACTTTCCGTGCGGCCTTACAACGAACGTGGGCACATTGAGACGTGATGACATGGGGGCTCCTCCTACGGCAGTGTAGCAACACGTCGTGGTGTGCATGTTGGTGGTAGACGTCCGTTGGGTCACTGCACGCCGCGCAGCATCAGCAAGGCATACAACGCGGGAGATAAACAGAATTAGGGGTAGGTGACGGTCATCCCATTCCCAGCCTGCGCGAACGTCTGGCATAGGAGTTTACTATAATCATCAGATCCAAGCGCCGTGTACACCTTTGCGGTCTCGTAGAGGTTGTCGGCCGTGCAGACAAGGGTATGATTGGGGACGGATGGATCTGCCCATGAGAAATCCTTCCTAAGAGAGGTGCAGTCGGGGGCGGGAGCACTTGTATCGCTACGAAAAACGGTGACAACAGCGGCAGGGCTGCCAACCGTCGCACAGCTTAACCTATTGCCAGTCGGCGCGTATTGAGGGCCACTATTGTCGAGGAAGAAGCTACCAGAACGGGCGGCAGACGTCGGGGTGGTAGTCGCGTCAATGGGTAGCGATCCGGAGACATACGTCGGCACTAACGACATGTTTCGATCAACCGTCCATTGGGTGTTGCCCTGGAAAACAACGCAAATTGCGTTGGCGGCGGTGCCTATCTCCGGGTATTTGGACAAAGCTAGATCGTTGGGTGTGTCGTAGATGTCGAGCGTTACCGTGCTGTCGTTTTTGGTGGCGCTGCAATAGCGTACGAGCCTGGACAGATCGGGCGCTTTCGTGTAGAGATAATCGCCCTTGGCCACACTGCGGCAATCGGACGTCGGCTCGTAGGGGTTCTCCGTGTATACCATGACGAGGCTGTGACCACGCGTCCCCACCATGCATCCACTCGACGTCACACCAGCGGGCAGCGTGTTGTCGTGTGCGATGGGAGCGCTATCGCTGCCTTGTGTGCCATCGACCGTGGCCAACGGGATGGGTGTGCGGCGCACGGACACCGTGCCCGAAGGCCCACTCATGCTAGTCCGGGCAGTTGGATGTCTAGCCGACGAGGTGGCGGGGGCAACAGGAGTGGTGTGCGCGGCGCTAGCCAGCAGTGCGATGACTACTAACGCACCCACCCCGCCTAACGCGATTTTCGCGCCCCGTCTCATACCCTTGCGTATCGTCGGCGGTGTCGAGGGCGCGGCGATAGGGTTAGTACCCGAAGGAGCAAGAATTGGATTGCCGCATTGCCCACAGAAACCGGCGCCCGTATCGAGGCGTGCGCCGCAGCGCCCACAGTAGTTCATAGTCGCTTTGTCTTTTAAAAATAAGCAATCAATATGCCGACGCGGACAAGCTGAGATCGTGTCGGTGTCGTCGAGGGTGAGCCGCGCCAGACGAGCGCAGTCCATTGCCTTCCCGTTCTAGCAACGTCGCCGTAGACGCTGGCACCGGGCGAGCACCCGTAATTTAAGCGTAGGGTGCCGACAGCTAAGGTAGCCCCGCCCACTACGCCACACTGCTCGGCGGTCGCGAGGTCGAAGGCCCATGGCTGACCTTGGCCGGCCTTTAGACGAGTCCCGTCATGAGCAGGGAGCGGTGATGTTAGGCGGAGCACTGTCGCGTAACGGATACGAGGGTCTTGCACACACGCGACGATTGTAGCGTGCCCGGATGTCGGTACAAAGCAGGGGTCGAGGATTTGGTTCCCTTCAACACAACGGTAGGCGTCTGCACGCCTGCTTACATACGAGTCACTTGAGCACATTGTCGTCCCCATTTGAGGCGACGCATCGGGATTATACCCAGGTAGGAGATGGCCATGCGCATCGAACGGCTCGACGATATGTATGGACGTTGGTGAATTCAACACTGCCAACGGCGGATGCGCGGCGACGTACGCTATGGCTTTCGGATATAGTGCACGCATGACGCGCGTTGTCCATCGCCCCTCTTGCGTACATGGCAGAGCTCCCGAAAATGCCGCGCTTGCGGAGTTTTGGATGAACGCATAGAGCCTGACATTCTGATAGCGGACGCCGCCGGTTACGAGGCGAAAAAGATGACCAGGAGAGTTTGCGGTATGGCTCGCGCGGAGCCACTCGTTATCGTTCAGGAGCCGCGCGATGGACAGGGGCGCGAGAGGGCGGCCGCTGCCATCAACCGCCCCATCCCGATTCTCGGCGTTCGCCGCGCGCGCGGCATCGACCGTCTTGTATATAACCGCTTCATAGTACGCCTGGACATCGTTACTAGCGGTAGGCGCGTTCGGCGTGATACCCGGAACGTTTGGTGTGACGCCATATTCATAAGTGCCGAGTTCGGCTAGCGTTTGTGGGGAGGTGAAACTATCGGCCGGAGGTACTTGAGGGCCACCGCCATCACTGGCAAAGAAGTGTGATGGACCCGTGACGTTCGCGGGCAAGCGGAAATAGGAGAGCGACACCGGGGCACTCGCGGCGCGTGATTGTACCGGAACAATCATAAACATGACGACGCCAAGGACAATGAGACTACCGATCCATCCGCGCATTACGTACCCCTACCTACTTAATTATCGGCGAATTCACCTAGCAAGACGAGCCGCTAGTGACCAAGAATCCTCAGGCTATGTGCGACGCCGAGAGGTGATGTATCAAGACCCCTTCGTCGCCTCGCCTAAAACGTTAGTGGGGTGCAGCCCTTTAAGGCCATCTAGCCGTTCCTGAACCCGCGCTATCGTTTGTGGGCCGACGTAGACGTATTCTAGGATGGCCCTACATAGGTCGTTAAGGAACGGTACTTCGGTGAGCGTAAGCTCTCCCGCGCCTGCGTGTGCTCCAATATTGCCCAGATGCCGTACTTGTCGAGCCATAACCGCCAATCGTCCGGGTATCTCTCCCTTATCAGCTAAATCTTGTAACTGTTCAACTAGTGTGTGTCCCACCGCACCACGTTCGATGCACACCATCTCAAGAAGCCGTCGCGTCAGGCCACCAAACGCATTACTATCAATGTTTTTCACGTTCAATGCAGCGTTGTAGGCCGTGTCAATTTCCATTGGCAAGCCGGACAGGGACTTGTCCGGAGTCGGCCACAAAATAGCCAGGTCATCGGAATCGTCGTCCGACGTAACCGACAGGTTGAAGCGATCACAAGCAGGGCATTGTGACAACCTGTACGTAGGCCGCCGTTCGAAGGTTACTCGTCGGCCCTCATGGTTAAAGACGTCCTCCACGAGGTTTTCATAACCAGCCACAACCTGTTGTGAGGTCATGTGGTGGCAGTGGCCGCATGTAATGAGCACCGATCCCAGATCGACGATGGACATGGAATTATTCCCTTCGCTTGTATAGTGCGACGATGATAGACATAGCGTATCGTAATTGCAGCAGGCGCGCCACCTTCTACACAGCCCAGTAGGGGCATCGGGATGCCCCTACTCACCTCCATGGCTTTAATAGCGCTCCTAGTGGCGATGGGCTCGTCACGCGTCGTGGTGGTGGCTGTGGGCCTGGAGCGCTCCCTGGGTCTCAATGCGTCGACGGCAGAGATCGCGACGATCAGGCCAGCGAGGTGTGCCCATGGCACCGTCGGCACGCTCGCTTGTGCTGGCCACTCTGGAGGGGCTCTACTTGGCTCTTAATGCGCGTCGTAGGCGTAGGCGTAGGTGGGAGCCGTGGGTGTCCCTGGCGTGTTGTGGCAGCCGTAGGCGTCCTCAGGGCGCTGACTCCTATCTTCGGCACGCCAGCTCCATTCTGCAGGGCAAATGATGAGAGGCCATAGACTGAGGCGCATCACCGGAGGCTGCACAAGCACGGGCTGTGCTCGTCGTGACCAGGCGATGCGAGGTAGCTGCCGGTGTACCTGTTGCCGATCGCGCGGCTGCCGGCAACGCCCTCCATCTACTAAGTCCCGAGCGTGGTGCTAGGATTTACCCCGCTGTAAGGCGTCACATTACGTGCGCCGGATGTGCGCGTAGATCGGCTAAAAAGCGTCACGTTAGGTGCGCCAAAACGTCACACTAGTACACGTTGGCTCAATTATCTTTGCGCTAGCGATAGCGTGAAACGCTTGCGCCGGAGACACTTCAGTGTCCGTCGTTTGCCATGCGACTTTAGTCGCAGGCCAACGGCGCTCGCCAAGTTATTTAGGCCAAGCTGTACTAGCTGCGCCAATCCTGCAGAAACGTCACACTAGCTGCGCCGATCCGTGCAGAACGTGTCTGTCGTCGGCAGCGTTGTCGGAGTGGAGCAGAGGTGTTTTCACGCTCAAAAAGAGGGTCATAGAGGCGTGCAGAGGGACGGGGTGGAGGATGGCGCAGCTAATGTGACGTTAGGCGCACTTAATGTGACGCCTTACAGGTCAGGACGAGAAATGTCATCGTGCTCCTTCGTATTTTTTCTTACGGGAGAGGCACCGCCAGCGATGGCGACGTGCGTCATGTCTACCACGACCTCCGTCAGGGTGGTGTGAGCAGCGATGACGCTCCGTGTGCCTACAGGGGCGAGGGCCGCGACGCCGCAGGCGCCGTCGTCGTTGTCGTCGACGATGGGAGGGGATCACGCGTGTGGGGGCTGGAGGCGCCAGGGGAGATAGGTACAGGCGAGAATCAGGAGCGGGAGGGCGGCGACAAAGAGGCCACCAAGGACAGCGAGGTGGCCGATGGCGTGGAGTTCCTGGTAGCCCGTGGCGGTCACGGTGGGGGGGATGGTCTGGACGGGGCCGAGGTCGGCCTGGAGGGTGGGGCCGACGAGGGGGAGGGCGGCGAGGTCGCGCGAGACGCGGGCAAGGGCGAGGCCGGCCTGGTGGCCGTCGGTGATGGCGGTCGTGGCCACAACGTCGAGGGCGTGGATGGCGGTATAGACGGCCCAGCCAAGGGCGAGGGCGGCGAGGGCGCAGGCGAGGGCAGCGAGATCGGCCAGGAGGTGACGGCGGGGACGGGCCGGCCGCGGACGGGGGTGGGGGTGAACGCTCATAACGCTGTCCTTTGACAAGAGGTGAAAATCTCCCACTGACGAGAGGTGGGAGTCTCCCACGAGCGTTTGCTATGCAAGGCGCGTGCGCGGGGTGCCCCGCTAGAGGCACAGGGCGCGTGTCAACGGCCATAGCGGGACCATAGCGGGGGCCCCGCAGCGGCGCTCAGGCGTCGGAGACTGCGTTGAGCGGGGCGCGGGAGGTGCCCCCTTATTCCTGGGTCAGGCGAGCGCGGAAGCCACAGCGAGTGTGGGCACGCTGGCCGGCGAGGGCGTGGGGTTTGGTGGCGGAGAGATAGCGGGTGGGAGAGCCATAGGCGTCGAGGAGGTACCAGCCATGGGCGCGGCGCCCGCACGAGAGGACCGCGAGGAGGGGGGCGAGGAGGACCGCGACGAGGGCGGCGCTGTCCCGATCGCCGGTGAGGAGCAGGATCTCAACGAGGGCGGTGGTCGCGAGGGCCGCGCCGAGAGAGGCCAGCACACGGGGACGGGAGAGGCCGTAGCCGCAATGGATATGGGTGCCGAGGGCGCAGGGCCAGTACCACAGGAGGAGGACACGGCGGTGATCCGTGGTGTCGTGCATGGTGATCCTCTCCGTTCCGTGTGCAGGTCGCCGGGCGGGGTGGCGGCCGTCAGACGCATCGGCCATGGTGGCGACGTTGGGAGTGTGAGGGGCAGGTGGCGACGGGGCGCTCCAGACGTGCGCCCGCGGTTGCCACAGTAGTGTACCAGTCGTGGAGGAGGAAGCGCGTGGGCATGGGATGCCGTGGTTGTCAAGGGCGATTTATTTTTGACCCACTAACGCCGAGACTTCGTAATTGACGTTGGTAGGCTGCATAGCCATGTACTGTCAGCCACAGGCACCCGTCTCTACACGCGATCCAGCAGGTCGTATGAGTGTGTATGGACTCAAGATCCCCACCATCGGGTTCGTGAACCTGCATGCTTATGCATGTCCCAACGTCAATTACGAAGTCTCGTGATCGCCAAGTTAGCTTGACCCCCCGTGAGCCCGCCTGGCGACCGCGTCGCTCAGCATCCACCAGAGATGAGAGCACACGTCAGGTACGAACTGCTTGAAAAGAAGGGTCATGTTATCTTGGCGCAGATGGGTCAATTCTACGTCGCCGTGTACATATACCTGCTCTCCGACGAGCCCGATCCTATTAAGGCGTGGCCGCCGTCGGTCACGCTGGGGACCGGCCTGGGACATTTCAAGGTGCAGGACGCGGCCGTGCCGTTAGGGGACGTGCTGCCGGCGTTCGACGGCACGAGGAGCGGGCCCGGCACGCTGTTGAAGCTCTTGAAGCCGCTCCGCGAACGCGCGGCCCGTCAGGGGGCGGCGTAACGTGTCGGACCTGGGAGAGGACCTGGCGCGGGCCTACGAGGCGCGCGTGGCGGCGGCGGATGTGGAGTTGACGCCGGCGGCGATCCGCGCCGTGGTGCGCGAGCTAGGGGGCGGGGAGGGGCGCGCGCAAGTCGCGCCGGGGACGCGCGCCCTGGCCGGCGAGTTGGGGGTGGCGGTGCGCACGGTGCAACGGTGGCAGAAGGAGGGCGGGGAGGTGCGCAACGTGGCGCGCTCGACGCCGGGGCTGCGCATCAGCGTGCGTGGCATCGCGACGGAGGTGCAGCGTGGCGAACGCGCGGGCCTTCCGGGAGCGGGTGTAAGTGCCACTTTTGATGATGCTGCTGGCGAACCTCAATGGCGCCTCGTCAGCGGGTCGGTGGCAAGGGTGACCACACGCAGTTTGACGCGCCTAAAATTCGTAACGCAGGGTTCGCCAGCAGCATCTTTTGATCTGCACAACCTTGCCGCTTTAAGGTGCACCAACAGACTGGGGCTTCCCAGTGCCGCCAGAACGCTATTTGACGCCCAGGAACGTCCCCTACCGGGAAAAATAAAGGCTCTGGAGGTGGTGTAGCTTAACCCGGCAACGTTGCGCACTTCAACGTCGGCACTCACAAGCGGGTGCAGGAACAGGGGCTGGATGTGAGGGCGTGCCGGGTGCTGGTGCTGGTCTACAACGAGGAGCGGGCACGGCCGCGCAGCATCGGGGACATGCACATCGGGGGAGACGCCCTGACCGAGGCGTTGGACGCGCTGGAGGCGGGCGACGTAGCGGGCGCGGGCGCGGCGTTCGGGACCGCGTGGCTAGAGACCTACGGGCTGGACGTGGACGCCGAGGTGACCGATGTGGTGGGGACGCTTACGCTACGCTAGCGGGCATGTGATTGAGCATGGGCTGGCGGATGGACAACATGTTGACCGCGATGCGTTGGTCAAGATCGCTGAGTCGTGAAGATCGCAGGAGGGACGTTTTATGGCCCGAGATCGCGTCGGTAAAAATGGGGTTCAATGGATAGATCAACCTGGCTACTGCACGGCCACGCACCGTCGTCAGGCCGATAGTGTGGTGCAACAACTCGGTGGCATCCACCGCGTGCAGGGCGACTGGTGGGCGGTCATGGGGCAGACCGCGCAGGGGCCTTTCGCGTCAAGTAAAGGGGTCAGTCACCCGCGCGCAATAATACAATCGTCCCGTTCGGTATGGTGCTAGAGGCGTCGGGGGACAGGTGGCTGCGGGCGTCGGGGATGGATGTGGACGCCGCGGTGACCGGCGTGGTGAGGACGTTCAGCAGGATCAGGGCTAACCACCCCACGATGCTGTACCGGGATGTACGACTGCAATCGGGGCGGAGCGTGGAGTACTATATGATAGGATCAGGCTTGGAGTCGGCCAGCGATGAGACCGGGCGGCATACGCATGGTCAGATCGCACATAGCGCATCCCACCAGTGGGGGAGGACGCAACGTTGGAAGGTGATGACAATGGATGAGATGACGGACCAACTGATTGAACAACTCGTGCACCGTGTACAACGGCAGGACCTGCCGCGTAGCCGCTTTATCGCGATTCTGACAGGCCTGGGGGCTTCCGCCACCGGCGTTGCCACCTTGCTGTCCTCCGCGGATACGGCCACCGCGGCGATGCTGCCGCCCCGCCGCCAGCCTGTGTCTCAGCCCGCCCAGGACCACAACAAGAACCTGCACGCCGCACATGTACGACGACAGGCGCACGCCACCCAACAGACCGCCGCTGCGGGCACGTCGCCCGCCGCGCAAGCGACGGAAACGATGAGCGCGAGCCACGCCCGGAAACTCCAGGCGATCATGGATGACTACGCCGACAACGCCGTGGTCGAGGATCCCTTCTTTGTCGCGCCTATTGTCGGCAAGGAGGCGATTGCTCAGCGCAAGCTGGCGGAGATGGCCAGCATACGCGACGCCACCATCGAGGTCGCGCATCGCTTTGCACACCACAACCAGGTTGTGGCGGAATGGATTATGCGCGGTACCCACCAGGACAACTTCCTGGGCTATCCCGGCACGGGGCGGCCGATCGAAGTACGGGGCCTCACGGTCGTCACCCGCGAGGAGGGCAAGATTACCCGCGAGTCGCTTCACTATGACGTGGCGGATGTGCACCGCCAACTCTCGTAGACACCGCTGAAACACGGAGGTACTATGGCATCTGCTGACCATGGCGACGGTGGCCTTGCACCCGAGCCGGTGGCCGAGGGCTTCTCGTTTCCCACCAGTCTGACCTTCGACAATACGGGCATCGCCTACGTCGCCGAGTCGGGGCTGCCCTTCGGCGGAGCCCCACCCGGTGGGCGTATCTGGCGCATCGAACCCGACGGCCGGCGTTCGTCGTTGGCCGAAGGGCTGCGCGCACCGGTCAACGGCCTCACCTTCCACGATGGCGGCCTCTACGTCTCCGAGGGCGGGCATCCCGGCCGCATCAGCCGTCTCGAGCGCGATGGGCGGCAAACGGTCATCCTGGATAATTTGCCGGGGCCGGGCAACTACCACACCAACATGGTGGCCTTCGGACCGGACGGCAAGCTGTACTTCAGCCAGGGGTCCATGACCAACACCGGCATCGTCGGGCTGGATGCCTACGAGTTGGGCTGGCTGCGCCGCCTGCCCCATGCCCACGATCTGCCGGGTCTCGACATCGTCCTCACCGGCGTCAACGTCGAGACCGCGAATCCGCTCGTCAACGATGAGGAGGCTCGCACGTGGACCGGTGCCTTCGCGCCCTTCGGCACGACCACCGAGCCGGGCCAGCGTATCTCGGCGCAACTCCCTTGCACCGCCGCTGTGATGCGCTGCGACCCCGACGGTAGCGCGTTAGAGTTGGTCGCCTGGGGCCTGCGCAACGCCTTCGCCATCGGCTTTCTGCCGGACGGCCGCCTACTGGCCGTGGATCAGGGCGCCGACGACCGCGGCAGCCGTCCCATCGGCAACGTCCCCGACCTGCTGTATGAGGTCCGACAGGGCGCGTGGTACGGCTGGCCTGACGTCATCGGCGGTGACCCCATCACCGATCCTCAGTATCTACCCACGCGGGGACCTGCGCCAGCCTTTGTGCTGGCCAATCACGCCGACCTGCCGGCGCCTGAGCGCGCCCTGTTGCGCTTCCCGCCGCATGCCGCTGCCGTGAAGTTCGACGTCGGTCCGGCCGGCCTCCCCGGCTGGACGGATCAGATCGTCGTGGCCCTGTTTGGCGACGAGGCGCCGATGACGGCGCCGCCCGGCCCGCGCGTTGGCCGTGGCGTGGCGCGCATCGACCTGGGCGACTGGAGCCTGCACCCGGTCGTGACCGGCCCGCTGGCGCGTCCGATCGACGTGCGCTTCGGCCCCACCGCCGAGGCCTTGTATATCCTCGACTTCGGTCAATTCGAGATGTCGGAGAGCGGGGTCGTGGCCGAGGCCGGTACCGGCAAGCTCTGGCGACTTCCACTGGCCGATGGTCCTGCCTAACATGTGAGGGGCAATCGACCGATGAGGCGACGGACACGCCCAGGCGACACGCAACCACGGCTACCGCACCGCGTGGTAGGTGCCCGTCGTTGGCCCGTGCTCGCCGCGCTGCTCGTCCTTGTGCTCGCCACGTTGCTCGTCCCAGGCCTCAACGGGCAGCCGCGCCTGCTGGCCATGAACAGCAGCGGCCTGAGTATGTGGACTCGCACGGGCAGCATGACGACGGCGCGCGCCTATCATACGGATGTCCTGTTGCCCACGGGCCGCGTGCTCGTCATCGGCGGGGTAGCCGCGTCAGGGTCGATTCTTTCCAGTGTGGAGTTGTACGACCCCCGGCAAGGCCGGTGGACGAAAACCGCATCTATGGGTAAAGCTCGTGCAGGCGTGACGGCCGTGCGGCTGCCCACCGGGCGCGTGCTGGTCGCGGGCGGCGCCAGCGGCACGGCCGGTCCCGGTCCCGTGCTGGCCAGCGCCGAGCTCTACGACCCGGGCAGGGGCCGCTGGACCGCCACCGGGGCCATGACCACGGCCCGCTACGACTATACGGCGACGGTGTTGCCCAACGGTCAGGTCCTGATTGCAGGCGGGGTGAATACAGCCGGTGTAACCCTTGCCACGGCGGAACTCTACAATCCACAGACCGGACAGTGGACGGCGACCGGCCGCATGACTACGTCCCGAGCAGCTGATACGGCGACGTTGCTGCCCTCCGGCCGGGTCCTCGTGATGGGCGGCGCCGGCGGCATGTTCGGGTCGGGTCCCGTGCTGCGCAGCGCCGAGCTCTATGATCCCCGGACGGGCCGCTGGATCGCAACGGGTCAGATGAGCGTCGCACGCGCCAGTCACACGGCGACGGAGCTCTCAAACGGGCAGGTGCTGGTGGCGGGCGGTGAAAGCGGACAGGCGGATGGTGATAGTGTCCTGGCGAGCGCTGAACTGTACGACCCGCGCACGGGCCGCTGGACCTTCACCGGCGCCATGACTCAATCGCGGTACAACCACTCGGCCACGCGCTTACCTGACGGGACGATCCTGGTGGCGGGTGGACAGGAGGAGTCGGTCGCAGGCCACGCGTTGAGCAATACTGAGCGCTACGAGCCACAGACAGGGACGTGGACCGCGACGGCCGGCATGACGGCGGCCCGCACGGGGCACACGGCGGCGCTGCTTCCGAACGGCCTGGTGCTCGTCGCGGGCGGCAACGCGCTAACGACCGCCGGCCCTACGGAGGCGAGCACCGAACTCTTTGACCCGCATGCCCGTCACAACGGCTTGATCGACACGAGTAAAGCCCGCGCACAGTTCACGGCGACACTGCTTCCGAACGGCCTGGTGCTCGTCACGGGTGGCATCTACGCGCCGCCCTCTCTCCTCAGCCGCTCGAGCGCCGAGTTGTACAACCCGCGCCGCGGCACATGGGCGGTGACCAGCAGCATGAGCGAGGCGCGCGCTAGCCAGACGGCGACACTGCTACCTAACGGGCGCGTTCTGGTGGTGGGCGGCTTCAACAGCACGGGCATTCTTGCCAGTGTGGAGGTGTACAATCCACAAACGGGCGCGTGGGCAGCGACAGGGCGCCTGCATACCGCGCGGGCGTACCAGACGGCGACGCTCTTGCCGGACGGATCTGTGCTCGTCGTGGGCGGTCTGAGCACGACAGGTGCGACGCTGTCCAGCGCGGAGGTGTATACTCCGCGCACAGGCGCCTGGCGTGTCACTCCCCCGATGAGGACGGCCCGTGCCAGTCACACGGCGACGCTGCTGCCCACCGGGCGTGTCCTCGTCGCGGGCGGCGTGAGTGGGAAAGCAGACCGGGTGCTGGCGAGCGCTGAGGTGTACGACCCCCAGTCAGGCCGCTGGGCGAGAACTGGTTCGATGAGAGCAACGCGTGCGGGCCACACGGCGACGCTGTTGCCCACAGGTCAGGTGCTGATCGCGGGTGGCAAACAGGATGTTGCGCCGGGCGTTGTTCTAGCCAGCGCCGAGCTGTACACTCCGCGCACGGGCGCCTGGACGGCGGCTGGTTCGATGAGGCGGGAGCGGGTCGCACACACGGCGACGCTGTTGCCTAATGGCCGCGTGCTCGTCACGGGTGGCGAGGATACACAGGGCGCCAACTTCAACAGCACCGAGCTGTATACCCCCCATACGAACGGCTGGACGATCGCACGAGGCTCGGGCGCCGCGCATGCCTACCATGTGGCGACGTTGTTGCCTGATGGCGCCGTCCTCATCGCGGGTGGCGTCGTGGCAGCCGCCAACGTCCTGAGCTTCGCCGAGGTGTATGACCCGCGAACCGGCCGGTGGAGGACGACAGATAGCATGTGATGCGACTGGCTTGGCGCTGGCACAGGCAGGCGTGTGACGTGCCGACGCAGAACGATGCGGTACTGGCGCGCCGGCGTCGCTATAGGGCGGCGTGCGTCGGGCGCTGGTACGGCCGGCATGATCCCACGATGGACATAGGGCCGGCATGATCCGGCGATGGACACAGGACTGATCCACCCCATCATCACAACTCTCTCCTCTCTCCCTCGGCTATCAGGACCAGGACTCGGCGACAGTAGAGAGATGTCCGGACGCCGCGCTATGCACGGCACGCGTGACCTGTGCGGCGCGTGGGAGTGCGACGGCGCTGCCGGCGAAGATGAGCGCCGTGACGATGAAGAGCGGATTGTAGCCGGCGCGATCAACGAGGATGCCGAACAGCCCTGCCAGCGCGGCGGCTCCACCCGTCGCGAGGGCAAGCAGGCCGAAGAAACGGCCCCCGGCGCCGCGGGGCGTCAGATCGGCGGCGAGGGCCCAGTTCGCACTGGCGAAGAGGCCCGAGCCCATGCTCATGATACTGCCGCCCATAAGGATTGTCGTGACCGTGCTCGCCGGAACCAACAGTAACGCGCCCAGTGCGGAGAGGAGGGCGCCCCCCCACAGGACGGGCAACCGCCCCATGCGGTCGCTGAGCACCCCCGCGCCGATAGCGACGAGGGCGGTCTCCGCGGTAAAGGCCGTGAAGAGCACGCTTGTCGTGCCGGCCGCGTTGGCGAGATGCAGGCGATCATGGATGTAGTAGAGCAGGAAGTGTCCGATCCCATAGACGCCAAGCAAAAACAGGAAGCGCGCGACCAGCACGCGCGTGAAAACGCCGCGCACGCTGGGGGTGCCCGCGATGTCAGGCACAGGGTGTGTCTCGCGGGCGGCCTGGCGGGCCAAGGTGGTCACGGGGCCGACAAGGCGTACACCATCCGCCGCGTCCCGCAGCGCCGCCTGGCTGCGGAGTCGCGTACCCTCGCGCACCAGTACGAGGCTCAGGAGCGTGCCGATCACCAACACGAGCCCAATCGCCACAAGCACACCGGACGGATGTCCCTTCTTGATCAGGATCCCCGCGACGCTGAAGCCAAGCACGGAGCCCAGCAACTCCAGAAAACCTTTCAGTCCCGCCGCGCTGCCACGCAGGTTCGCCGGGACGAAGTCCGGCAGGAGTCCCTGGAACCCGGCCTGCGCGATACCCGCCGTCACGGTGACGCCGACGTAGGCGATCGCGAGCAACGCCAGGTTGGAGGCGAGCGCGAAACCGGCCAGAAATGCTAGGGTCAGCACCACCCCGCCCACGATCAGGGGCTGCCGCCCCCCCCACCAGACGGAGGAGGCGCCGCGCGCCTCCAGATGCTTATCCGAATAGATGCCGGCGAGCGGTTGGACCAGCGCCCCAGCCGCCAACCCCACGAAGAGGATCACACCGAGGACCGTGCCTTTGTGGGCCGGCGCGACGTAACGTAGGACGAACACCGGGAGGACCAGGGATTGCAGACTATTGAACAGCATGCTGAGCGGCAGCCAGAGTGCGGTTACCCCGACGATGAGCCCGACGTGGCGCCGAAACGTGGGCGTGCGATCGCTAGACACCACACATTATCTCCTTATCTCCTTGATGGCACGTACAGATGCGATACGCATCTAGTGGCTTGCGTCGCGTGCGCCTGCCGCTGCACATGTGCCACATGGAGGTACTTATTCTGACTTTGCACCGCTTGATACGTATGGGTGCGGCGGGGCGGTAACGTCGCCGCGCGCGCTTCCCCCAGGGAGGCGAGCAGGGTGGCGATGCCTGCGGTCGAGGCGCCCAAACTCGTCAGCAACGCGATGAAACGCCCCCGCGGCAGGTCCTTGTGCTGCACACGTCGTACCAGGTGCTCGAGTGAGTGAGCCGTCCTCTCATCTATGTCCATGTCCACGTCCTTTTCCTCGGCGGTAGACCGTGTTTCGGGCGCTGCGGATACATTCTACGCCCGCTGCATACGTTTTATATAGCGGTCGCGCCGGGCGTCTACCAGGCGCGACCGTGGCGCGCGGGCGTCACGGTTTCACGTCGCGCACGGCTCGTCGGTCCACGGGGGAGCCTCCCCGGCCCTAATTATGGATGCTGATATCGTCGATGTAGCCACGGTAGCCGCCCGTATTGGCCGGCTGGTCGTAGCCCACGTCTAGGCGACTAATGGTCTTACCGCTTGCCACGGCGCCGATGGTGGATGTGATGTGGTTCCATGTGTCCATGGCCAGGTGCCCACACTGGGCGGCCGGCGTCAGCGGAAGGCCGCCCTGGTCGACCGCGCCCGCTGTGTGCAGGGCGGTGCCATCAGCGAAGACCAAGTCGACGGCGACACAGCTACTGTTGCTCCCGCTGACCGGGACCGGCGCGGTACTGGCGCTCTGCGGGTAGATCCAATAGGAGAGGGTCGTGGTCGGGCCGACGACGATGTTCCGTGTGCTCAGGTCAAAGATCTTGAGGTAGGCATAGGAACTGGTCGTGCTGGTATCTAGCCCTGAGTACATCAAGGCGCTGCTGCCCGCGTGGGTCGTCTCGCTGCGCGGGCCGGCCTCAGGACCGGACAGCCCGCAGCAGATGCCTCCGACATTGAGGATCCCTCCACCCCCGCCAGTGGTGTCGACCGTATTAGCCCACGTCGGCTGTGGGTCTCCGCTCTCGAAACCGGTGGTGAAGAGGGCTGTCGTTGCTGGCGTGCTGGTGCTGGTAGCGGTGGGCACAGGGGTCTTGGTGCTCGTGCTCGCGGGCAGGAACGTGGGGGTGCTGGTAGCGGCAGGCGGCGGGGTGCTGCTAGCGGCTGGCGGGGTGCTGGTGCTAGCGGGCAGGGCTGGCGGGGTGCTGGTACTAGTGGCGGTGGCGGTGGGGGACGACGTGGTGCCCGCCACGGACATGGCGAAGACGTGGAGGTGGCCCTGGGTGACCGACGTGGGTAGCGTGACGCTGGTCACCGCCTTGCCCGTCTGGAGCGTGACGGCAGTGTAGAACACATGCGTCTGTGTCACCTGCTTGCCGCCGCCGTTGTTACGATAGGACAGTGTCGCCGCGACGGTGTTGCCGGGGATAGGCTGCGCGGCCCCCCCGTTGAGTGTCCAGTCGGAGAAGCCCAAGCTGAAGTTCTGGGTCGCGCCGTCGCTATAGGTGATGGTGCCCGTGCCGGTTGAGGGGCCATTGCTGGCAGCGCCGAGGACGGCGAGCGTCGTCCCGGCGGTCGGGGTGCCCAGGCTGACTGTTTGGCCCTGCGCCAGCACATTGTCCGGCGTCCCCGGCGCGGCAGGAGGCCACTGGAAGGCGACACCGTTGACCGTGACGCTCTGGCCCTGGCCGAAGCCGGCGGCCTGAAGGGCTTGCGCCGAGTAGCTGTAGCCGTAGCCGTCGAAGTTGGCCGCGCCTGGAGCGCTGTCGGAACTGATGCCGGCGTTGTTGGTCGTGGAGGACAGGCTGATCGAGCCAGATGCCGTCCCAGACCCAGGGGTGCTGGTGCTGGTGCTGGTAGCAGCGGGCACCGCGGTGCTGGTGCTGGTAGCAGCGGGCACCGTGGTACTGGTGTTGGTGGGCAGGGCCGGCGGGGTACTAGTGGCGGTGGCGGTGGGGGACGAGGCGGTGCCCGCGACGGTCATGGCAAAGACGTGAAGGTGGCCCTGGGTGACCGACGCAGGGAGGGTGACGCTCGTCACCGCCTTGCCCGTCTGAAGCGTGATAGCGGTGTAGAAGACGTCTGTCTGGAGCGTTTGCTTGCCCCCGCCGCCGTTACGGTAGGACATGGACGCCGCGACGGTGTTGCCGGGGAGGGGTTGCGCGCCGCCGCCGTTGAGGGTCCAGTCGGAGAAGCCCAGGCTGAAGCTTTGGGTCGAGCCGTCGCTATAGGTGATCGCGCCCGTGCCGGTTGAGGGGCCGTTGGTGGCCGCGCCCAGGACGGCCAGCGTGGTCCCGCCGGTCGGCGACGCCAGGGTGATGGTCTGTCCCTGCGCCGTCACGTTGTCCGCCGTCCCCGACGCGGCGGCCGGCCACTGGAACACGACGCCGTTGACCGTGACGCTCTGGCCCTGGCCGAAGCCGGCGGCCTGCAGGGCCTGGGCCGAGTAGCTGTAGCCGACCCCGTCGAGGTTGGCCGCGGACGGGTTACTGTCGTCGCTAATCCCGACGTTGTTATAAGCGGAGGACAGGCTGATCGCGCCGGAGGCCGTCCCAGACCCAGGGGTGCTGGTGCTCGTACTCGCGGGCAGGGCCGGCGGGGTGCTGGTACTGGTGGCGGTGGCCGGCGGGGGCGCCGTGGCGCCCGCTACGGTCATGGCGAAGACATGAAGCCCGCCCTGGGTGGGGGCGGCGGGCAGCGTGACGCTCGCCACCGCCTTGCCCGCCTGCAACGCCACGGCAGTGTAGAACACGTCCGTCTGGAGCGTCTGCTTGCCCGTACCGTTGTTGCGGTAGGGCATCGTCGCCGCGAGTTGCGCCCCCCCCGGCGCGAGCTGCGCGCCGCCGCCGTTGAGCGTCCAGTCGGGGAGGCCCAACGTAAAGCTCTGCGTCGAGCCATCGCTGTAGGTGATTGTGCCCGTCCCCGTCAACGGGCCGTTGGTGGCCGCGCCCAGGACGGCCAAGGTGGTCTCGCCGGTCGGCGACGCCAGGGTGATGGTCTGTCCCTGCGCCGTTACGTTGTCCGCCGTCCCCGACGCGGCGGCCGGCCACTGGAAGGTCACGCCGTTGACCGTGACGCTCTGCCCCTGGCCGAAGCCGGCGGCCTGCAGGGCCTGGGCCGAGTAGCTGTAGCCGACCCCGTCGAGGTTGGCCTGGCTCGGGGCGGCGTCATCGCTGATCCCGGCGTTGTTGTACGCCGCCCGCAGGTCGACGGGCGTGGAGGGCAGCGGGCTGGCGAGGGCGAACGCGTAGACGTAGCCGTCGGTCGAGCCCTCGAAGATCTGGCCGTTGGCCACGCTGGGCGCGCCCCAGAGCGTCCCGCCGGTCGTATAGCTGTAGAGCGCCGCGCCCGTGGACGCGTTGAGCACTTCTAGCGTGGACCCCGCGCCGTCGACGATGAGGCCGTTGGCGTCGGCGATGGCGGGCACGATGAGCGCGGGCGACCCGTGCTCCCACAGGTAGGCGCCGGTCGCGGGATTGAGTGCGCGCACCGACCCCGGATAGGCGGAGCCGTTGATCGTGGTGGGGCCGCTGGCGTAGTAGAGCCGGCCGTTGGCGAAGGCCCCGGACGAGGCCATACCATCCCCGCATTGGGGGCACGACCCACCGTTCCCTATTTTCTGCTGCCACAGCGGGCCGGCCGTGACATCGGCGCGATCATAAGCGTAAAGGTAGCCGTTCTTGTTCGCCGCCGCCACCAGATGGGTCCCCGTCGCATCGTCGAACACGATCGGTGTCGTCCCCCAGTCGGAATCGCCGATAGCCTGCGCCGCCGGGATCTGCCAGGAGCCCTTCAACGCCAGCGTCGCGGCGTCCAGGGCGACGATCGCCTGGGCGAGCGGTTGGGAGCCCACCTGCGTGCCGGTGGTCACGTACACCGTGTTGCTCGCGGCGTCGATGGTGGGGGAGGTCCAGATGCCGGCGCCCGCCTGCCCCGACGGGACGAAATTGTACGTGTTGACCACTTGATGGGTGCTCAGGCTCACCTGCAACAATTGGCCCTGGACCAGCGGGCAGTCGCCGAAGCTGGCGATCCCGATGTAGGCGTAGCCGTTAGAGAGCAGGGGGCTGGCCCAGTTATAGTGCCCCCCGCTCGCGCTGTTGTCCCCCGTATACACTTTCCAGAGCACGGCGCCCGTGGAGGCGTTGAGGGCATACCAGTAGGCGTCGCCGCCGCCGACGTAGACGACGCCATGCTGGACCGCCGCCACGGAGGTGACGCCCGCCGATGTGGGGTTGCAGTTGGGCGCCGACGTGATGCCGAGGTACGTCCGCCACGCGAGCGCCCCGGTCGTCGCGTTGAGGGCGTACTCGTAGCCGTCCCACGAGCCGACGTAGACGACACCGTTGACGACCGTGGGCGAGGACGCGATCTTGCCCCCCGTCTTGAATGCCCAGTGCTCGGCGAGGTGGCCGGCGTTGGAGGGGGAGAGCATCGTTTCGTCGCCACTTGCGGCCGTGCTCTGGCCATCATGCAAGTAGGAGGGCCAGTCCCCCGCTGTCGTCAGCAGAGGCATGAGCATCAGTGCGAGCGCGATGAGCAGCCGCAGCGGCCGCGCAGGCGACGTGTTCTTCATCGTTTCTTCCTACTGAGTCTGCCTACGAACGTATTGTAAGGTTCTAACCTTGTTCAGGCGCAGTCCCTGAACAAGAGGCTCCTGACGGAGCAGTAAAGATCGACAAAAAATTAAGGCGACGTAGCGTAAAAGATCATTCCCTGAGGTGAGGTGCGTCGCGCGCCTTGTGAGAGGCGCCTCGCCTTCGAGGTCGTTATCGCATGTAGGTCTGGAAGGCAAAGCTGTTGACGGTCTGCCCACGCCACGAGCCGGCGCCACCTGGATACGGATTGGCACCCTGTCCATCGTAGCCCCACAGGGCTGATCTATGGTTGGGCGAGGTGACTGTAAGCTGCAGAATGTCGCCGGGCTGCAAGATGTCACTCGCGGCGACGACGAGCGGCCGCCCGAAGTCGAACTCGTACCACGCACAGTCGGAGTAGTCATGCGGCAGTTTGAGCGTGGCCGTGCTCGCTTGCACGGACGACCC
>JAABUU010003527.1_pt1 | contig 19788 bp, 20 predicted proteins | sample 5559301 | NCBI WGS metagenome assembly JAABUU01 (sample SAMN10711884, study PRJNA513360) | rock metagenome | isolation source: Antarctica rocks | place: Antarctica: Victoria Land, Richard Nunatak white | reverse complement strand
GAACTGGCGATTCACGACGGAGGATGCACGGATCAAACTCACACATCTCTATCCATCTATTGAGGATTGACGGGCCACTAGGAAAATCGCGACGCATGCAAAGGAGTGATCGTATGGTGGCAATCGGCTTCGATGTCTACGGGACGCTCGTTGACCCGATGGAGATGCAGCAGCACCTCCGCGCGCTTCTCGGCGGGCAGGCGGGCCCCTTTGCGGCGCTCTGGCGCGAGAAGCAACTGGAATACACCTTCCGGCGCGGCTTGATGCGGCAGTACATCTCCTTCGATCTCTGCACCGCGCAGGCCTTGCGGTATGTCGTCCAATCACTCGCCGTGGACGTGAGCGAGGCGGATCAAATGCACCTTCTCGCGCAGTACCGGCAGTTGGCGGCATTCCCCGACGCGATTTCCGCCCTCGAGCGGTTAAAAGCGGCGGGACACACCGTCGTCGCCTTCTCGAACGGCGTCGAGGCGACGGTGCGCGCGCTCCTCGATCACGCAGGCATCCTCCCGCATCTCGATGGCGTGATCAGTGTAGACGATCTACAGACGTTCAAGCCCAATCCGGCGGTCTACCTCTACCTGGCACGGCGGGTGAATCATCCAGTCGAGAGGACCTGGCTCGTTTCGGGCAATCCGTTCGATGTCATCGGCGCGAAAGCAACGAGGCTGAAGACGGCGTGGGTGCGGCGAAACCCGGAGACCGTCTTCGATCCGTGGGGCATCGAGCCGGACCTCATCGTGACGAATCTTGACGAATTCGTTGAACGAATTGCCGCGTATCCCGGCGTATCAACCTGAGATCGTGCGACTAAGCACCAGTCCAATTGCGAAAAACGTTGCGAGCGAGTATACTTTTGAGGGTCGCGCGACATGTGCCGCGCGATCCCGCCGCAGCACGCTCCCCTTAGAACAGTGGGAACCCGCGGGGTTGCGGGTTCGATTATTTGTTGCACCGCGCATCGGCGAAGCCTCGCTTCGTCCGTACTTTGTTGTGGTGCGCATTGCGGCAGGGGAGTAGATAGCAGACAGTAAAAAGTAGACAGAAAGAAACGCGCGAAGCGCATCCACTGTCTACCGCCTACTGACAACTGTCTACTGACCAAGAGCCGCGAAAGGAATCTTTGTTGTCATTTGCTACGATGCCGTTCGCCGCACAAACGCGCGCGGCGCTCCAAACGATGGGGATCACCGATCCCACCCCGATTCAGACCCAATCCCTCCCCTTTCTCCTTGCTGGCCGCGACCTCGTTGGTCAAGCCCGCACCGGTTCCGGCAAGACGCTTGCCTTCGCCATTCCAATGATCGAGAAAGCCGATGCAGGCATCCGCGCGGTGCAGGCGCTCGTTCTCGTGCCGACGCGCGAACTGGCGCAGCAGGTCGGCGAGGTTGTCGAGAAGTTGGGCCGCGCGAACGGTATCCGCTCGCTCTGCATTTTCGGCGGGCGGGCGATGGGGCCGCAGATTGCCGCCGTCAATACCGGCCCGCAGGTGATCATCGGCACGCCGGGCCGCGTCCTCGACCTGCTCCGGCAGGGCGTGTTGAAACTGGATCGCGTCAACTACGTCATCCTCGATGAGGCGGACGAGATGCTCGATCGCGGCTTCGCGCCCGATGTCGAGCGCATCCTCGGCTTCGTCCCGCGCGAGCGGCAGACCGCCCTCTTCTCCGCGACGGTGCCCGAATGGGTACAGGGAACGGCGGCAAAGTACCTGCGCGATCCGGCGATGGTGCAGATTGACACCCGGCCGGAGGATGTGCCGAAGATTGACCACATCATCTACGACGTGCCGGAGGGGCAGAAACTGCCCGTGCTCCGTGTCCTCCTCGATGGCCGGGGCGACGAGAGCGTCCTCGTCTTCGGACGAACCAAGCACGGTGTGAAGAAACTGGCGCGGCAACTCGAAGCGCTCGGCTATCCGGCTGCCGCCTTGCAGGGCAACCTCTCGCAGAATGCCCGCGACAAAGTAATGGCCGATTTCCGCAGCGGCAAGGTGCCGATCCTGCTCGCGACGAACGTCGCCGCGCGCGGCCTCGATGTCGAGAACATCGGCATGGTCATCAACTACGACCTGCCGGAGACGACGGAACTCCTGACTCACCGCGTCGGGCGCACGGGTAGGATGGGGCGTGAGGGCGATGCAGTGACGCTCCTCATGCCGAGCGACGAGCCGAAGTGGCGGCAACTCCAGCGCAGCCTGCGAGTGCGAATCCCGCGCAAGGCGTGGCAGGGCGATCTGCCCGCCGTCCCCGCCGCCATCGAGAACTTCCCGCTCTATCCGAAGCGCGAGGAACGGCGCACGCGCGTCGAGCGCCCGATGCCTACGTCCAGCGCGGCGCATCCCGTCCGCCAGCGTACGCCCGCCCCGGCGCCGTCACGCCGCCCCGAACGTGCTGCGGAGCGCCCGGCGCGATCCGAGCGACCTGCCGCGTCGGTAGACCGCGCACGGCTACAACCGGAACGCATCGGCGCTCGGCCTGTCGCACCGCTCAACCCGGATCGATTCCGGTTCGTTGCCGGACGCGATGAGGATGAGCCAATCGTCCGCAGGGAAGAAGTCGCTGAGCGGGAGCCGACGACAACGACCGCTCCCGGCTTCCTCCCGCCCTCGTTGAGCACGCAGGTGGGGGCGCTCCTTTCGCGCTACCAGGAAACGGGCACGGTCGCCACACCAGTGGACGTACCACTCACCCGCCGTGCGCCGATGCGGATGCGCCGCGAGGAACGTGTCGCGACGGAGGGCGAGAGCGCCGCATCGCAGCCGGAAAGCCGGAGCGAGCGGGGGCGCACTTTCGGACGCGGGCACGCCGCGTCATCGGCCGATCTCTCCGCCACGGAGGACGCGACCACCGGTGTCATCACGAAGATCGTCAGGGAACGCGGATTCGGCTTCCTGCGGGATGGCGCGGGCATCGAGCGGTTCTTCCATCGCAACGACGTGAGCGGCGGCGATTTCGATGCGCTCGAAGTCTCGCAGCCTGTCCGCTTTACCCCCGATCCGACCGCCACCGGCCCCCGGCCGATTGCTCGCGCGGTCGAACCGCTCGCATCGTAGCGAAGGACTGCGGGAGGCCTTTGGGCGGCATGAGGACTGAGGACTGAGTGCGGGGAAGCAACCGATGTGGTTGCTTCCCCGTCCAGTGTGTGGAGTCTGATACAGACAGATGGATGCGGATGACCAGCCTCCATGCACAGCGCCCCGGTTGAAAGGTGGCCGGGATATTGGCATGATACGCGCGATATGCTCAGTACCGTGTCGCGAATAACGAATGAGGAGAAAAAGACCATGCAGACGGCGAGTTCCCTGCACCCGACACCACCGATGGCGGATGGACCCGATCCCGCGATCAGCCTGGACGCGGAGATCGGCGCACTCACCCGCCTGCGGCTCGGCACGAATACCGTGCATGCCCTCATTATCAATGACAAGCCAATCGTCGCGCTCTCGGACGGTGGGCTGTATGTTGATCCACGGTACGCGCGCGCGCTCACCTACGTCGTCGCGCGGGACACGGCGTACGTCGTCGGGACGATCGAGGTGAACAGCGTGGACATCGTCATCAGTCCGGACGGTATCACGATCTCCGGCATCGGCAAGATCACCGGTGAGGAATTGACCGAACTGCGGCTGACCATCAACGAAAATGCGCGCGTGCAGATCGCGGCGTATTGAGGAGACGGGCAGAAGGAGATACCTATGCCGTCACTCAGTATCTGGCGTCAGGCGATTCGCAGGGGCGCACTGCTATTCAGGTGCGCTCCTTGTATGGGTAGAAGAGGCGCGTGTCGCCCTGCTCCCATGCCGCGCGGAGTTCCGATTTCGTGATGTCCCAATCGGGGCGGACGCGCTCGGTGACTACGCGCAAATCCTGCCAGAGTTGCTCGGTCGAGGGACGGCCCCAGAACCAGTAGCCGTTGTAGATTTTGTTGATGACGAGGCCCGGTTCGAGCACGAGTGTGTACGGGATCATCGGGTCGTGGTGCGGGTCGGTGTACTCCTGGATGTCGAGGTCCTTCTGGACCTTGCGGCCCGCGTCGGAGAGGAAGGTCCACTGCGCGCCGACCGCGCTACGGAACTCGTTGGTTTCGAGGATGTTGTCGGTGGTGATCGTGACGATCTGCGTGTAGGCGACGGCGATCTGGGGATACAAGGCAGCCAACGCACGGTGCTGCTGATGATCTTTCGGTCAGTAGTGTCCGCGCGAAAGGACAAGGATCATCGGGTCATTGCCCTGCAATTCCGACAGTTTTCGCCGCTGCCGTGCGTGATCGGTCAGTTCGTAATCCGGGAACGTGGCGCCGGGAACGATGTCTGCGCGCACGGCGGCTCTCCTCTCTAATGAACGCGGTCGCGCGTCATGCGGGGCTGTGGGCATGATCGCGATAGGTAAGCAGATCGATTGTCTCATCGCCGATACGGACCTGCACGATCAGTTCGCCGCCGAGGGCCTCGACAAACCGCCGCATCGTGGAGAGTTGCGGCTCGTCTTCACGCTCGATGCGCGAGATATTGACTTGCGATACGCCAAGCACCGCGGCAAGTTCTTGTTGCGTGACGCGCTGATTTTGCCGTAATCGCATCAGTGCATTCTCGCGCAGGATCGCGCGCGTACCCTCGGCTATCGCCACTTCCTGCTTAGGCGTGCGTGGTCGCTGGCTGCGAATTTCAGCCCATGGAGTGTGTCCGCTCATAATGGATCTTCCTTTCTCAGTTCCGCGAGATAGTCGTCGTAGAGCCGTTCCGCTTCCGGGATGTTCCGCTTGTACCAGCCCTGCCAATGGTTCGTCTTGCTTCCGCCCAGCAGCAGGATGGCCGTGCGACGCGAGTCGAACACGAATAGGATGCGGATATTGTTGCGCTTTGGTCGCAATTCCTTCAGGTTCGGGATGCGCGCACCCGAGAGTGTATCCACGAATGGGCGTCCGAGGCTGGGACCGATTGCGATCAGGGCGTTAATGGCTTCCGAAACCGCTGTATCCTCAGCATCGGTGAGTCCGAGGAACCACTCCTTAAACGCATCGGTACCTTCGACATCCCACTCCATAAACCGATGATAACCCTTGTCGGCTTAGAATGCAATCGTTTTATTCTGAAGTGTCATTTGTCCGTTTCATCGCCGCAACGGAATCGTGTCGAGCCAGCCATATCCCGCATCCATCAGCAGTATGCCCTCGAACATCGCGGGTTGCTCGCGAACGAACTGCCCGCCCATCACTTCATAGAAGCGGCGGGCGGCGTGATTCTCGCGCAGCATCCAGACAAGAAGGGTGGTAATCCCATCCTCCGCCAGCCGCTCCGTGACAGCGCGCATCAGCGCTCGCCCAACGCCCCGCCCTTGTGCCTCCGACCGCACATGGAGGACGTACAACTCGCCGTGATACTGCGGATCGCCGTGTACCTCCGGCCCGCCCGACGCGATGCCGAGCAGTTGCCCATCTGCGTCTTCCGCGACGTAAACGAACTCCGTGCCATTCGGCTCCGCAAGCACACTCTCCCAATGCTGTTGGCGGGATTCCACCGTGATCGCGTCCAGCAGGTCGTTCGGCACGATGCCGCGATACGCCGCGCGCCAGTTCGCGAGATGCAATCGCGCGATTGCCGCCGCGTCCATCCGTGTCGCTTCCCGCAGGTGCATCATCCCTCACCGCTCCGCGTTGCGGGCGATCAGGTAAGCGGCGATGTAGGTGCGATACGCAGTAACGACATCGGGCGAAACCCAGCGAATTGCGCGGTCGCCGGTGCGCTCGACCGTCGGGAGCATCTCCACCATATCGGCATGGAGTGACGTATTCCAGAGGGTTTCCACCGTGACGGGCGGCGTCATGGCGTACGGCTCCAGGGAGGGCACGCGGCGCATTGCCTCCTCTGCGCCGTGCCGGATGCGGTCGCGCGCGACGGTCGGATGGACCATCCGGGCGGCGACACGATTGATTCCCTGCTTCGTCACGACGGTAACGATCGCCGGCCCGAAGTCGGCAATTGCTTCGGCGGCGGTGATGTCATCGCCCGTGACGAGCGCGATGGGCACGCCATAGTGGCCGGCAACCGCCGCGTTGAGTGTCGCTTCGGAGCAGATGACGCCGTTCATCCGCGTTTCGTAGCCGTAGTTTGTTGACCAAAGGATGAGATGGGAGGAGAATCAGGGCAGGAGGTGTTTGCCATGACGACGCGCTTGCCTGTCGAACCTGCCCCCGCCCCGCTCGAAGCCTTCGCGCAGCACTTCGATCCCCTCTTTACTCAACGTAGCCAGCGACAGGCCTTCCGCGATTATCTCGCGGGGCTGCTCCTGCCCGCCGAGCGCAATAAGACCTTGACCGCCCTCGCGAACACCGAGCCAATTGTCGGCGCACAGGCCGCTCCCGCTCAACGCTTGCAGTGGTTTCTCTCCGAATCGACGTGGGATGCGGACGCCGTCAATGCCTGCCGCCTCGCCGCGTTGTCTGCCCTGCCCGCGACGGCTCCGGACGCCGACGGTGCGCTGGTGATCGATGAGACGGGGGATCGCAAGGACGGCACGCAGACGGCACACGTCGGGCGGCAGTACCTCGGCAGCATCGGCAAGATCGACAATGGCGTCGTCTCGGTCGGGGCGCTCTGGGCGGATGAACGGGTCTACTATCCGCTCGACGTGGAACCCTACACCCCGGCCCACTGGTTCGCACGGGGCACGAGCGACCCGGCCTTCCGGACCAAACCGCAGATTGCGCTGGCGCTGGTGGAGCAGGCGGTGGCTGCGGGCATCCCATTCCGTGCGGTCGTCGCGGATTGTTTCTACGGAGAAAACGACGCTTTCCGGTTGGGTCTGCACACGCGGGGGATCGGCTATGTCCTTGCGCTGCAACCTTCGCACGCCTGGTGGCATCCGATCGACACGATCGGTTCCTTATGGGAGGTGGCGGACGCGGCGGCATGGGAGGATGCCGACCATCCGGGTGACTGGAGGCCCGTGACGCGGACCTTTCGGGATGGACACACCCAGACGTGGTGGGCATTGGAGATCGTGGCCGGACCGTATGGACCCGCGAAAGCGATCCGTGCTGTGGTGGCGACGACCGACCCAACGACCTTGCCGGAGTTGTCCTCCTGGTATCTCGTCACGAACCTGCCCGCACCGCATCCGCAGCAGCAGGAAACAAGCCATCCGGCCGCCGACCTCGCCGAGATCGTCCGGTTGTACGGGTTACGCACCTGGGTGGAGCAGGGGTACAAACAGGTGAAGCAGGCATTGGGCTGGGCGCAGTATCAGGTGCGCAGCGACCGGGCGATCCGCCGCCATTGGCAATTGGTCTGCTGTGCCTTCTCGTTTTGTTGGTGGGCGGCAGGAGCGTGCGCCGCGCGGCCCGAAGCGATGGGAAGTGTCGGTGACGAGGAGTGCGACGCCCCCGCGACCGAACAGGAAGCGGGGCAGGGGGGGGGATGGGGCAGCGCCGGTCGCCGCGCCCGCCAGTCTCGTGGCCGGTCGCCTTGCGGAGCGTCCGGGCATGGCTGGAGCCGTGGATGCTGCTGGGGCGCTATTGGCGGGCGTGGAGCGATCTGCCCCCGCCATCCGCCTTGCGGTTGCTTGAATGGCTCTGGAATGGACACCCGATTGACTGCTATGCCCGCTGACAACAAACTACCGCTAGAGTTTGACGCCACCGGCGGCGAGGCCACGGATGACGAATCGCTGGGCGACCATGTAGAGGACGACGGGCGGTACGGCGGTGATTAGCGCGCCAGCCATCATCTGCCCCCAGAAGAAGACATCCTCGCCGAGCATCTGCGTCAGCCCGACGGTGACGGTGCGCGTCGCCAGCGAGTTGGTGAAGACGAGCGCGTAGAGGAACTCGTTCCACGACTGGGTAAAGGCGAAGATTGCCACGACGGCGACCGCCGGGGCCGCGATCGGCATAACGACCTTGAAGAGCGCGCCGAGTCGGTTACAGCCATCAACCCGTGCCGCCTCCTCCAATTCGATCGGGATGCTCCGGAAGTAACTGGCCATCATCCAGGTGCAGAAGGGTAACGTGAAGGTCGGATAGACGAGGATCATCGCCTGGAGGGTATCAACCAGATGAAGCCGGGCAACGATCGTGAAGAGCGGAATGAACAGGAGCGCGTTCGGCACGAGATATGTGTAGATCAGCCCGCGTGCCAGGAAGGAGCGACCAGTAAAGTGCAACCGCGTGATTGAATAGGCGGCAAGCGCACCGAAAACGACCGACAGCGCCGTCACGCTTACCGAGATAATCGTGCTGTTGAGCAACCACTGCCGGAAACTCCCGGACGCCTTACTACCACCGCCGCCCTTGAGTAGATCGGCATAATGACCGAAGTAGAGATGCTTCGGCACCAATGTAAAATCGTCGTAAATCTCCTTGTTCGTCTTGAGCGAGGCGAGGAGCATCCACAAAAACGGGACCAAAGTCCAGAGCAGGAAGAAGATCAGCCCGACATAGGTCGCAATCATCCACCCGCGACCGATCTTGCGGCGTTCCGCCTTCTCCGACTTGCGCGCCGCTCTGCGCGCCGAGGTTCGCGTTGCCGTTACGGTTGCCATAGATTACTCCTGCCGCAGCATCTGACGCGTAAGGAAATAGACGAGGATCAGATAGGCCGGCACCATTGTCATCGCGATCGCCGCGCCGCCGCCGAGGCGCGTGCCGGGGATCGCGACCAGATAGGCGAGCAGCGGGAGCGTCGTGGTGCTGTAGTTCGGGCCACCGCCGGTCAGGATGAGGATCTGCACGAGGTTGGCGGACGTCCAGATCGTCGAAAGCAGCGCCGTCACAAAAAAGACGTGCTTCAGGCTGGGCATGGTGATGTACAGGAAACGCTGAAAGGTGCCCGCGCCATCGAGTTCGGCCGCCTCATACAATTCGGTTGGAATTGCTTGCATGCCGGCAAGGATATTCATTGTCCAGAATGGCGTGCCTGACCAGACGATGACCGCGATCAGCGCTGGCAGCGCGATTTTCGCGTCATTGAAGAAGTAGACGTAGTCGTCGCGCAGATGAAACTGGGCAATCGCGCCGTTAATTGGGCCGGAGGTATCGAACATAAATCGCCACGCGTAGGCGGTTACGACGGCTGGCACGGCCCAGGGGAGGAACATCAGGCCGCGCCAGAGGTTCTTCGCGCGAATCTGCTGGTTGAGGACGCAAGCCATCGCCGTGCCGATAAAGAACTTGCTGATGATCGCTCCGCCAGTGATCGCAACGGTGTTCCAGGCCGCTTTCAGAAAGTGCGAGTTCGGGTTTCGGATCAGATCGGTGTAGTTCTGCACGCCGATCCAGGTACCGGCCTTGCCAATGAACCGGCTCTGGAAACTGAGCGCGATGGCGTCGAAAAACGGATAGATGAGCAACGCGGCGATGATCAGAAAGACCGGCCCGACCAAAATCCACCCCAGACGCCAGTCCGGCCCGAGCAGCCGCCGGATCGGACTGCGCGAACCAGTTTCGAGCCCCTTGATCGCGCTCGGCGTGTACGTTGCCTCTGCCCTCGCCACGGGAACCTCCGTCGGTACAGAGTCGGCAGTCGGCAGTTGGCAGAGGAACTGATCCGTGCCCCGTTTACTGGCGACTGCTGACTGCTGATTGCTGACTGATTCTGCCTACTTCTTCACGAACTTGTTGTACGAGTCCATCATGTCTTTTTGCGCCGCCGCCTGGGCGTCCTCGATCGACACGTTCTGGTTGATGACCTTGTTCATCATGTCCGAGAGGACGTACTTGGCGTCGGTGACATCCGACAGCCACGGCTGCGACGGCGCGGGCCAGTTGCGAACGCGACCAACCGTAGCGATATTCTTCAACTCGGCGAACTTGCTCTTGTCCCAGAAGTCGCCCTTGGCATGATCCTGATAGACCGGCACGAAGCGGCCCTCGACCGACTTGGAGATCTTGAGCAGGTTCTCCGGCGCCATGAAGAAATCGAGCGCTTTCAGCGACTGGGCGGCCAGTTTCGCCTTCTTGAAGTAGCCGAAGCCAATCGCGCCGCCCTCGGCAAAGCCGCCCGCCGGTCCCTTGGGAGGCGTTGCGAGGCCGGTGTTGTTGCCCAACTCCTTGTCATTGACCAAAAGCCAGCCCATGATCGTCGCCGGGTTAACGGCCATCAACCCGCGGCTCTTCTGGTAGGTCTCGTTGTTCCACGAAGTTACCGTCTGCGCGAACGACTCGGGCGGGATCAACTTTGCCTTCCACATATTGACGACGGTCTCGATGGCCATCTTGTTGGCAGGGTTCGTGATGTCCGGCACGCCCTTTTCGTCGTTGAGGCGACCGCCATATGCCCACATGATCGTGGCGAGGTTATTGACATGGTCGCCCTCGTGGCCGAGCGCCATCGCGTAGGTGTAGTTCTTCGGCAGTTGCTGAATAGAAGGGCCGAGTTGGAGCAATTGGTCGTACGATTCGAAGAACTTGCCGCCCGTCTTCGCGCCAATCACATCCGTCCGCCAGTGCGCGGGCCAGACATCAACGGCGTACGGCGTCGCGAAAACACTGCCATCCGGCGCGGTCAGCGAGCTGATACCGATCGGGAACATGCCGCCAGCCATTCCCTTGAACTTGGTGACTAGATCGGTCAGATTCCCCATCTCGCCCTGGGTATACCAATAGACCCCGTTGTTGCTATCAAGCTCGGGCGGCTGGCCCGCCGCCACCGCCGCCGCCTCCTTCTGGAGGATGATGGGTGAGCCGGGGATGGACTGCCATTGGACATTGACACCGTTCTGCTTGCCCCAGTCAACGAAAACGCCGCCGACCGCCTCGTCCGTGACCGTGTTCCAGTTGGCCGAGAACCAGACATTGAACTTGCCCGAGGCGATGGTGAGATCAGGAGCCACCGTCGCGGCCGCCGCTGCGGTCGTCGGTGCGCCTGCAGCCGGGCTTGCCGCCGGTGCGGTCGTGGCCGCCGGGGCAGTGGTGCCCGCAGGCTTCGGGGCGGTCGTCGCGGCGCCGCCGGTCTCGCCCGTACCGCTCCCGCAGGCAGCAAGCAGCGCAGCCCCTGCCAGCGTTGTCGCGCCGGTCAGGAACTGCCGTCGCGAAAAAGGTACGACCCGTCGCTGCTCGTCCATGACTGCACCTCTCCTGTCTGTCTCGACACACATACATCCATCGTGCAAGGCGCCGGTTGCCCTCTTGCGAGGTAGGCCTTGATACCGCGACACATCGACCAAAAACGGGTGTCGGAAACGCGCTACGACAGGACCCAATGGTGAAAACTCCGATGTGCTGAGTCTAGCACGCAGCGGTGATTTGTCAACCTGACCCCAATCGTTCACGAGACTCAGCATTGATTGGAAAACCGCTGCCGGACAACGTGACAGTTCGCGCATGCACGTATAGACTACACCGCTATGAGCAGCGAGAGAACGCGTACGCGCATCGCGAGGAATGGCACGCAGACGAGGCACAGGCTTGTTCTGGGAGCGCCCGAATCGCGGATAGCGCTGCTGCGCGGTGTTGACGTAATGGCGGCCCTGGTGCGCCCGACGCTTGGGCCGCTGGCGCGGACGGTCGCGATCGCCGGTCAATTCCCGAACGACGCCCCCGAAGTCCTCGACAATGCCGCGACGATCATGCGGCGGACGATCCAGATCGGCGACCCCTTCGCGGATATGGGCGCAATGCTCGTCCGGCACCTTGCCTGGACAGTCTTCGAGCGCGTCGGCGACGGCGCGGCGACGGCCGTTACCCTCGCACATGCCCTTCTCCACGCCGCCGCACCCGCGCTAGCTGCGGGCGCCGACCCGATGGCCATGCGGCGCGGGATCGAGCGCGGGCTAGCGGTCGCGGTGAAAGCGTTGCAGGATCAGGCCCGTCCGGTTGAATCGGCGGCGGAGTTGGCGCGCTGCATCGCGGGAGTTGTACGCGCTCCCGCCTTGACCGCCACGATTGGCGAACTCGTCGAGGCGGTCGGGCCGGATGGCGCGGTGCTGATCGAGGAGTGGCAGGGGACGACGACGACTGCCACGTATCTTGATGGCCTGCGCTGGAAGAGCGGCCTCCTTTCCTCCTATCTCCTTAAAGCAGGCGAGACCGTGGGCCGCCTGAGCGAACCGCGGATCCTCGTCACCGATTGCCCGCTCGCCAGGGCGGACGATCTCCTGCCCGTCCTTGAAGCGTGCGTCGCGGCGGGAGAACGGCAACTGCTGGTGATCGCGCCGGAGATCAGTGCGGCGGCGCTTGGTCTGCTGATCCTCAATCGCGAGCGTGGCGTGCTCAGTGGCGCGCTGGTCGTGCGCGCGCCGGGCGCTGGCGAGCAGCAGTCGCGCATCCTGACGGATATCGCCATCGCCACGGGCGGGCGCGCTTTCCTGGTCGCAACGGGGGCGCGTTTGTTCGACGTGACGATTGCCGACCTGGGCCGGGCACATCACGTTTGGGCGACGGCGGCTACCTTCGCCATTCTCGGCGGGCGCGGGGAGAAAAGCGACATCCGCCGCCGGATCGGTGAGGCGAAGGCGGAGTTGCGTGCCGCCTCCTCGGACGATGATGCGCGGCGACAGATTCGCGAGCGCATCGGTAAACTGGCGGGCACGGCGGCGCTCATCCACGTCGGCGCGGCGACGGAGAGCGAGCGGGTGGAGTTGCGGACGCGCGTCGAGGCGGCGGTGACGGCGGCGCAAGCGGCCCTGCGCCACGGGGCCGTACCGGGCGGCGGCGGCGCGCTCCTCGTCTGCGTCCCCGCGCTGGAACGCCTTGCGGACGATCTACGCGGAGACGAGGCGCTCGGCGTGCGATTGCTCGCGCGCACACTCCCGGCGCCGATGCGCGCCATCGCGGCGAACGCGGGCATAGACGCGAGCGCCATCTTCAACGACGCCCGCCCGCCCGCGCCGGGATGGACTTTTGATGTCCTTCGCCGTCAGTGGGTTGATGCCGGGGAGAGCGGTATCCTCAACCCGCTGTCGGTCGTGCTCGCCGCGCTTGAAGGGAGTGTCAGTACCGCCGTGATGGCCCTGACCACCGATGTCCTCATCCGGCACAAGCGGCCGGAGTCCACCAAAATTCCATAAGCAACACATAGACAGCCGCTTGACGTGGCAGAAGGGGAGGCAATATTGGGGGGATGGGAGCGGCTGGCGAGCCACGAGGGCGGCACAGTTGCCTCGCTGGCGACCGCGCCGGCTAAGAAAGGCGGGGTGACGCTCTTCGCGGCTACTGCAATGGGCCTCTTTGCCTCTATGGATGGGGGGCGCGGGTGGGTGTCGTCCGGCAGTGATACGCCGCTCCCTCTCCTTACCGTTGTCGTGCCATCGTCGCGCTTCGCGGCGAACCACCTGCTCTTCGCGGGTACGCAGACGGGGTGCTACCGTTCGACCGATGCCGGGCAGATCTGGCAGCAAACGCTGTCCGGCGGCCGTGTCTTTGCGCTGGCGGTTATGCCTGGTGCGGAGCAGGAGGAGAGCGTCTTCGTTGGCACGCAGCAGGACGGCATCCTCCGCTCCGACGATGGTGGGCGGACGTGGGAAGGGGCGAATCCTGGCCTGCTCGACCTCACGATACTGGCGCTCGCCTTCTCGCCCGATGTCGCACGCGACCACACCGGCTTTGCGGCGACCACATCGGGACTGTATCGCACCCGCAACGGTGGCAAATCGTGGCGAGAGGTCGCAGTACCCCTCGATGAACCGGCGGTGCAGTGTCTGGCGATTTCGCCCGCGTTCGTCCGCGACGGGCTCGTTTTTGCCGGGACAGAGCGCGACGGGTTGTGGCGCTCCGACGACGGCGGCACGAATTGGGAAGCCGTGCCGGGCCTGCCTGAGGGCGGCATCGGCGCGATTGCGTTTTCCGCGCTTGATGCGGAAACCCGCCTTATCGCCGTAGCGACGGACGGCGGCGTGGCGTTCTCGCGTGACGGCGGAACGACCTGGCGGTTGACCGGGCAGACGCTGCCGCCCGTACTCGATCTCGCTTTCGTGCCGGACGGCGATGGAGAGACGCTCGTCGCCGCTCTCTACCGGGATGGGGCGGCGCGCCTCGCCATCACGGAGCAGGACGGTCAGTGGATTCCGCCCACGACGGGGCTGCGTGCGACCTTTCTGACCACGCTCGTCGTCTCCCCGACCTTCGCGCGCGATCGGACGCTCTTCGTTTCCGGGCTGGAAGCCGGTCTTCGCGTCTCGCGGGATGGCGGCCACACTTGGGCCGACGCCGGGGCCGGTCTCGACAGTGCGCTGGTCTATGGGGTGGCAATCACATCCGATTCCGGCGGCAACCACATCGTTTTCGTCGCGACGGATGCGGGCGTCTATCGCAGTCGCGATGATGGGCGCACCTGGATAGCGCCCACACCCGGAGGTGATCTGCCGACCGGAATGGTTGTCGCTGGGATACCGGTGGATGATGGACAGACGCCGGTCTTTGCGGCAACGCTCGACGACCACCTGATCGTGTCCGACGATGGGGGCGAGCGATGGCGCTCGCTGCACGCGCCGTTCGATGGGGCGATAATCGTCTCGCTCGCTTGCGCGCCCGGCGATGGGCGTGACCAGACGCTGTACGCTGGCACAACGCGGCCCGCGCCGACCGTCGGCATGGCTGAGATGATTGTCTGGCGCTCGACCAATGGCGGCGGTACTTGGGCGCGCTGGCTGGAAGAGTCTGGTGGCGGCGGGATACTGCCGCTCGCAGCGTCCGCTGGGCAGGAGGGGCAGGGTGACGATACACTCTTCGTCGGGCTTGGCGGACGGGTGATGCGGCCGCGCCAGAATGCCTGGCAGACGCGGGGTGGAGAACGCATTCCTCTCTGGCACGGTCCCACGCTCGCGACGGAACAGAGCGGCCCGGTTACGGTCACCGCGCTGACCGTCTCACCCAACGAGGACATGGACGGCATGGTCTTCGCCGCCACGAGCGCCGGTCTCTTCCGATCGCGTACCCACGGCCGCACCTTCGACCGCTGGAGCGAGGGGCTTCTCCCTGCACCCATGCTCGCCCTCGCTGCGACGGTTGACGATGCGCTCCTCGTCTTCGCGCTCGGCATAGACGGCACGATCTGGCGGCGGTCAGGCAACACGTAGATGAAGATCACCGCCGTCACCACCGCGATCATCGCGATTCCCCGCACGGCGCGGTTGACGCTCTTCGGCGGCAGCCGGGACGACGCAACGACCGTGCTGGTGCAACTAGAGACCGACGCGGGCATCACCGGCATCGGGCAGACGGTCGTTGACCCACCGGCGTTCGGTGCGGCGGGGATCAAGGCGAATATTGACGCCTACCTCGCGCCGCTCATGATCGGGGAATCACCGCTGGAGATCGCGCATCTGCATCGCGTGATGGAACGGACACTCCCCGGTCACCGCGTTACGCATGCAGCGATAGACCTCGCCCTCTGGGACCTGACGGGCAAGGCGCGCGGTGTATCGGTCTCTCAAACGCCGAGGATACCGGTATCGCCCTCTCCGTCGCGGTGTATTACGATGTCCTCGCCGCCGCTGCCGCTCACGTCGCCGTCGCCCTGGCCGCGATTACGTGGCCTTCATTCGTCACGCGCCTGTCGGATAGCCTCCTCACGGAACCGCTCGTACCCGACGGTCTGTTTCTGCGCCCGCCGACCGGGCCGGGCCTCGGTGTGACACTCGATGACGAGAAAGTGCGGCGCTACACCGTAGAGCGATGAGGATGCGGCAGAAATCGTCTTCCTGGGCTACGATAGTGCGTACAGTCATGTCTGGGTGCCGGGTTAATGCACGATCACTGAGCAAGGGGACGAAATGCGAAGAGTCGCTACTGTGAGTATCGCTTGGGCCTACGCGCTTCTGTTTTTACTGTCTGGTGTCGAGCACACCGCCGCCGCGTCCACATTCGCATCCCCCGCGTTTCAGCAGCAGTGGCAGCACGGCGAAGCAATCACACCGAATTTCTGGGGACCCCTCGGCACCGCCCAGGATGGTCGGCAGGAACCGTACAAGGAAGCGCCGGGCGGCCAGCGTCTTGTGCAGTATTTCGACAAAGGGCGCATGGAGTTGACCAACGGCGCTGTCACGAACGGTTTGCTTGCGACGGAGATGATTCGCGGGCAGATACAGATGGGCAATACCACATTCGAGAATCGCCCATCGCCAGCCATTCCGATTGCCGGCGACCCGGATAATGTCGGCCCGACCTACGCCGCTCTGGGTGGCAAGGCGAAGGCGCTCCTCGATGCCGCCCCCGCGCAGGTCGGCATCGGCACACAGGCGGTTGTTTCCACCGCCGGGGATATTTCCGCCAGCGCCACCAATGCCACCGCTCCCGCCGTCTTCACGCTTTATGACGACGCGACGAAGCACAATGTGCCGCGGGCGTTCGCGGACTACCGCGTCACGGCGGGGTTGCCGACGATTGGCTTCGCGCGCTCCGAACCATTCTTCACGACAGTCAAGATTGGTGGCCAGCCGAAGCAGGTGATGGTGCAGGTCTTCGAGCGGCGCGTGCTGACGTATACGGCGACGAACCTGACCGGCTTTCAGGTGGAGATGGGTAATGTCGGACGCCACTATTACCAATGGCGATACGGGTCGGCGAATGCCGCGCCGCCTGCCAGCCCGTCGTCAGCCTCCTCTGTGACGACCGCAGTCCCAACGCTGAACTGGTCCGGCTATGAAGTGGATGCGAAGAATGTCACGGCGATCCATGCGGCGTGGATGATCCCACCCGTCACTGCGCCGCCCGCGACGGGCTACGCCGCTACCTGGGTGGGGATCGGCGGCGCTATGACGCAGGACCTCATCCAGGCGGGCACCGAGCAGGACATCGAGAACGGCGTGCCGACGTATTATGCGTGGGTCGAGATGCTGCCCGACGATACCCTCGGCGTCTCAACCCGACGCCTGCCCGCAAACCCCGGCGATCTCTTCAGCGTCACGATCACGAATACGAGCGGGAACGATTGGACCGTGCTGCTCGAAAACCGGACGACGAGCCAGCACCTGTCGCTGACGACCACCTATCAATCCTGCAACTGCTCGGCGGAATGGATCGAGGAGGTGCCGGAAGTCGTGGGTGTTGATAACCCGGCAATCGCAAATTTCGGTGCCGTGACGTTCATCGAAGCGACGGCAACAGTCGGTGGGGCCGTGAAGAGTGTTGCGGACCTCGGCGCAGGCCCACTGTCGCTCGTGCAAAACGGGAAAATTGTTGCGCAGACGCAATCGCCGGGCTCGGATCGGTCCAGTTTCACGGTTGCCTACACACGTTGACCCGTGGGAAATTTCGTGCGGTGGTATAATCCTCGCACCGTGCCGATCTATTATCGAAACTGAGGAGCACATACAATGAAAATCGTTGATGTTACGACGACGGTGCTCAATGTCCCGAATGTGCCGGGGATTCAGGATGCGACGATCCGCCATCGGGGCAATAGCCGGGGCGCGCTCTTCGTGCATATCACGACGGATGAGGGGCATGAGGGGCTGGGGATTGGCACCGTCCCAGGCACGCGCGAGTTGATCGAGCGGGTGTTGAAGCCGCTTCTAATCGGGAAGGACCCGCTCAATCACGAGTGGCTCTGGGAGGAAATGTTCTGGCAAATCCGTGGCTTTGGCCGTAAAGGAATGGCCTTCTGCGCGCTTTCGGCGGTGGACATCGGTTTGTGGGACCTGAAGGGCAAGATTTTCAATGCACCGCTCTACAAACTGATCGGTCACTACACCGACACGGTGCCGATCTACGGCTCCGGTGGCTGGACGCACTTCAATGAGGCCGATCTCGTCCGCGAGCAGGTTGGGTACGTGGAGCGGGGTATTCCGCGCGTGAAGATGAAGGTCGGCAAGGACTTCGGCAAATCAGAGGCGGAGGATGTGCGCCGCCTCGCCGCCGTCCGCAAGGCGGTGGGCGATGATGTCGAGATCTACATTGACGCGAACAACGGCTACTACGCGAAGCAGGCGATCGCGATGGCGCGGCGTTTCGCGCCGTACAACGTCGGCTGGTTCGAGGAACCCGTGCTCGCGGACGACATCGCGGGCCTCGCCGCGGTTGCCCGCGCGATTGACATTCCCGTCGCGACGGGCGAGCACGAATACACGAAGTACGGATTTAAGGACTTGATTGCGCAGGGTGGCGCAGACATCGTGCAGCCGGATGTCGGGCGCGTCGGCGGTGTCACAGAGTGGTTGAAGGTTGCGCACCTCGCGCACGCATTTAATCTGCCGGTCGCACCGCACGCCGTCTCGCTCGTCCACCTCCATCTCGCCTGCTGCACGCCGAACTTGAAAGTTGTCGAGGTGCTCGGCGTCGAGGAGGAAGCGAACCGCATCTGGTTCACCGAAGTCCCGGAGCAGAAGAACGGCATGTGGTCGCCCTTCCCGGATCGCCCCGGTCTCGGCCTCGCCCTCAATCCCAAAGCGGTGGAGCAGTACGCAGTGTAATGCACGGCACAATGCACGTCGTGGCATCAGTACGGTCATGGCGGCGCTCTAACCGTGCCTACCGGCGTGCGTGCCAGCGTCGCAAGGCAACGAGCGCCCAGACTCCCTCGACGACACCGAAGGGCCAGGTGCCGGCAAGGAAGCCATAGAGTGAGGAGCCACCGCAAGCCAACGCAAACACCAGCACCCACCAGGCAGAGCGCTGTTCGAAGGCGTATGCAATGAGCATCGCCGATACGGTCGCGGCGCCAAACAGTGTCAACGTACTCACGACATCACTGGAGTGCGGGCCGCGAGCGCATCGGCGCATGCGTCGAGGGTCGGGCAGTCGCAACGCGATACGACATCAAGCATCTGCTTCATCCCTTCGGCACGCCTGATGAGCGCGTCAATGGAGAGCCGTTTCTCCTCAGCGAACGCGCGCCAGCGTGCCGATGCAGGCGTGTCCGCGCTGAAACCACCGAACAGGGTTGCGATCTCCGCGATAGTGAAGCCCATGCCCTGCGCCGCCGCGATGATGACCAACCGCTGCAACACATGCGCATCATAGCGGCGACGGCTATTCACCCGCGCGGGCGCTGGCAGGAGGCCGATGCTTTCGTAGTAGCGGATCGCGGAGGGGCGAATTCCGGCTCGCTGTGCGACAGCGGTGATCGTGAGTTCCGGCGATGGCATGGCTATCCCCCTTGACTTCAAGCGTACTCGAAGTCCTATCGTATCATCAACGTGGATGCAGAAAGCATCCGGGTAGACAAATCAGAAAGGGCGCGGAGATCATGGCGCAGAACGAAACTGACCAGACAGTGACGGAGATACCGATTGCCTGCACGCTCACCGCCGAGGAACAGGCGGCATGGCGCGATAGCATCGGGCAGACCGTCTTCCACGGCTATTGCGAGACGCGCGCGTTGCCGGATGGGTATGCGCTCCGGTTCCCCGGCGATGCGCCCTGGGCGCAAACTCTGCTCGATTTTGTCATTCACGAGCGTGCGTGTTGCCCCTTCTTCACGTTCCAGTTGCTCTTTGAACCGAACCAGGGAGCAATCTGGCTGCATCTATCCGGCGGCGAGGGTGTCAAAGCGTTCGCCAAAGACATGATTGATCGTGCCGAAAGCTTGGTATGAACGTCGCGTTGCCGCTATCAACGCCGGTGGCGACGGGGAACGGGGAACGGGATGCGACGAGACGGGCACACTTCGATACGTTATACGCGCAAACGAATCCCCGGCAGTTACGCTCGGAGATCTACACGGGAGCGACACGGCTATGGGACAACGCGCGTATTCCGCTCATCGCGGTGGATTGAACGACGGAAAGGAGGAAGCCGACCGCTGGTCTTCGATACCTTTCTCATATGAGCGGACACGCCCTCCGTATTGCCTCATGGATAAATCTTACTCTGACAGGATCGTAGCCTCACGAGTGATTCTTACTCCGGTCAGTT
>JAABUU010003524.1_pt1 | contig 19795 bp, 17 predicted proteins | sample 5559301 | NCBI WGS metagenome assembly JAABUU01 (sample SAMN10711884, study PRJNA513360) | rock metagenome | isolation source: Antarctica rocks | place: Antarctica: Victoria Land, Richard Nunatak white | reverse complement strand
TCCGGTCCGTGGACCAGACCTGGCAGCGAAGGACTCCGGCGATGGCGGCAGGGTTGACCGATCACGTCTGGTCGCTCGCCGAGTGGTTGAGATTCCCCGCCGTCAAGTCCGCGTAGGACACGACCGATGATTTACCTCAAGGATCTCTTCATCCTGTCGAGCATCCTGGGACTGTTCGTGATCGGATTTGTCGTGGCTTTGAAAAGTGGCGTCGTTTCGATGGGACGCGGCCGTGGTCGTCAAATCTGGGACAATGCCTCGCACCTGGTCGTTGCCCTGGCGGGATGCCTGGCCTTTTTGTTGATGGTTCAGCAGATGATCGGACTCAAGATTGGCTCGCCCTGGTAAGGTCCACTCGTTGCGGAAAAAGCCCTCGACGGGCGAGACGGTCCCCCGGCCCGAGCGGGGGGACCGCCTCGCCCGTCTTCAGTTCGAAGAGATCATTGGTGTCCGAGACGGTCTTGACACGCCTTGATCCCCCGCTTTACTTTACAAAGGAAGAATCGATCGGGTGTCTTTCCGAGGCGGAGGCGGGAGGCCGGCCTGGTGGGCATGGAACTTCGTGAGGCGATGAGCCAGATTGCCGAGATCCGCCGGCAGATGGCCCGGACCGAGGTGTATCGCGGTTTCCGGTCGGTCCCGGTGGCGTTCACGGGGGGGCTGGCCTGGGCCGTGGCGATCTTCCAGGCGGTCGAGGTTCCGGAGCCGACGAGGGACGTGGCAACGTACCTGACGCTCTGGGTCGGGGCGGCGATGATCGGGATTGCGGCGGCGGGCCTGGAGCTGTTTTTCCGATCCCGCCACGCCACGCGATGGGCCCGGGAGCAGACCTGGATTGCGGTCGAGCAGTTCCTCCCCTGCGTGGTGGCCGGCGGCCTGATGACGCTGGTCATCGCCCGCTGCGCCGAGGACGTCGCCTGGATGCTGCCGGGCCTCTGGTCGATCCTCTTCGGCCTGGGGATCTTCGCATCGCGACGACTCCTGCCGCCGGCGACGTTCGGCGTGGCGTGCTACTACCTGGTCGCGGGGCTGGCGGTCCTGGCCCTGGCCCGGGGCGTCTGGGCGCTCTCCCCTTGGGCGATGGGCCTTCCCTTCGGGGGCGGCCAGTTCTTCGCGGCGATCGTCCTTTACCGGACGCTGGAAAGGCACCATGGCGACGAATAAGTCACGGGCCGACGGGGGGGGGCGGTTCGCCTACGACGGCCTGGAGCGAGTGATCCACGAGAAGGCCCGGCTCGGGATCCTGACCTCGCTCGTCGCGCACCCCAAGGGCCTGCTCTTTAATGATTTGAAGGACCTCTGCACCCTGACCGACGGAAACCTCAGCCGGCACTTGCAGGTGCTCCACGAAGCGGGACTCGTCGAGGTCTGCAAGGGCCAGCAGAAAAACCGACCGCAGACCCTCTGCCAGCTCACCGAGGAAGGCCGCCGCCGGTTCCTGGAATACATCAACGTCCTGGAGAACGTCGTCGCCGATGCCCTCCAGGCCGCACGTCCGGACGAAGCCTCGGCGCTCTCCGATGGATTCTCGCCCGCCTGATCGCCATCACTTCCGGATTCCCGGAGGAGTCCCAGGGAGGGGCCGGGCGGCGGGGTCACCAGGGGGCCTGTCGAGGGTGATGTAGGCGAACAGGTCGGCCAGCTCGCCCGGCTTGATCTGCGCCTCCAGCCCTTCGGGCATCAGCGAGAGGGCCCCAAGCTTCGACTCCTCGACGGCGGACTTCGGGACGATTTCGAGCTTGCCGCCCTGGAGCTTGAGGACGACCCGCTGCGGGCTGTCCTCGACGACCAGGCCGGTCAGGACCCGGCCATCGGTGGTCGCCACGGTGGTCGCCTGGTAGGCGGGGCCGATCACGAGGCTGGGGTCGAAGACGTTGGAAAGAAGTTGCTCATAGGAGGCCCGACCGTTCAAGGTGATCTCGGGGCCGACCTCCTGCCCTTCGCCGTAAATCTTATGGCACTGGGCGCAGACGTTCCGGAAGACGATGGCGCCGGCGACAGGGTCGCCATGGCCGTTTTCGAGGAAGCCCTTCATCTCGGCGATCACCTTCTCTCGGCCCGGGTTCCTCGCCTCGCGGACAATCCCCCAGATCGACTTGACCCGGTCGGCCAACCCCCGGTCCTTGCTGGCGGCCAGTTTTCGGACTTGGTTGACGTTCAGGGCCGAACTGGCGATGTCCTTCCGGTCGATCGCTCCCAGCAGGGCGGACGTCCAGGCGGGACGCTGGGTGAGCAGCTCGATTGCCCTGGGTTGGAGGTCGGGGTCCATCCGGGGATAAGTTGCCAGGACGATTTCGGCGACCGTCGGGGAATCAAGCCGTCCCAGGGCGGCCAGGCTCTCGGCCCGGAAGCGGGATGACCCCGCCTTGGGTTCAGCCAGCGCGGGCCCGACGATTCCGAGGACCGAGGCATCGCCGGCCCCGACCAGTGCGCTGAGCGCCTGGAGCCGCCGCTCCTCGGAAGCTTTGGGCGAGGCCAGGATCCGGCCGACGGCCCGGAGCGCGGCCGGGTCATTCCAGGAGGAGGCGACCAGCGCGGCTCCGAGGTAGAGCGGGGCGTCGGGGTCTCCGGCGAGGACCGGGGCGAGTGATCGGGACAGGAGGTCGCGGAGGGTCGAGCGCTGGACATCGGGGACCGCCCCGTTCCGGAGCCTCTCGGCCAGGATCTCCAGCGACTTCCGGGCGGCCTCGGCGATCGTTCCCTCCATCGGCCCGGCAAGGAGCTTCGCCACCAGAGCCGAGGCGGCTTCCGGCTGGGCCCTGGCCCCGCCAAGGAGGCGCTCGACCGCCCTAGGGAGCAAGGCCGCCAGCCGAGGCGATCGGCTCAAATCGGCGGCGTCCACCAGCTTGACGAAGTCTTGGCCCCTGTCGTCGAGGAGCGGGTGAAGATTCTGCCAGGCGATCGGCGCCAGGATCGGGTCGTCGGGGCCCCGCTCGAACATGCCGATCAGGGTCGGGAGCGGGTCAACCCCCTCGACCTTCCGGGAGGCGATGGCGACCTGGACCCGGACCTCGGCCGCGGGGTCGTTGGCCAGGGCGAGGATCGCTTTCCGGAGGACCGGATCGATCCGGCGGAAGTTGCCCGCCGCCCGGACGGCCCACGCCCGGACCGTCGGGTCGGGATCGTCGAGCAACGTCTCATGGACGGCGGGATCCATCCTGCCGGTACCGATCAGGGTCCAGAGGGCGTGCATCCGGGCCTTCCGGGGGGCGGCGGCATCATGGATCAGGGTCTGGAGCTTTCGGCGAGTCGAAGGGTCGTCTCGCTCGCGGAGGAGGCGCTGGGCGACCTCTCGATAATAGATGTTCGGGCTCGCTAGCCTGACGATGAGCTGGTCGTCGGACTCGCCGGCGAGATCGAAGCGGGGGGCGCGAGGAGTCTCGCCGAAGCGGACCCTGTAGAGCCTCCCCTTGAGCCGGTCGACCCCGTTGGGGTCGCGGTTGGCGTCCTGGTAGCAGTGATAGCGGTCGTACCAATCGAGGATGTAGAGAGAGCCGTCGGGTCCTGTCTTCTGGACGACGGGCATGAACCAGGCGTCGTTGGCCGAGAGGAAGTCGGGGTCGGGCCGCCCCTGGTAGGTCGCCCCCTTGCGTTCCAGGCGGTCGACGTTGATTCCATTGCCGTGGATATTGCCCATGTAGAGCTTTTCCCGATAGGGCTCGGGAAAGGCGTCGCTGTCGAAGTAGGTAATCCCGCAATAGGCGGCCTTCTGGTGGCCGTGGTCGACGATCGATTCGAGCTTCCAGGTGAACGGCGGATAGGGGCCGCCCTGGCGGTGGTAGTAGCCGGTCTCGGTCAGGTGCCAGAGGTGATCGATCACGCAGGCGCTGGCGAAAGTCGAGCCCTCCTTGTCCCAGGTGATCCCCCAGGGATTGCTGGTCCCCTCGCAATACACCTCGAAATCCCGGGTCTTCGGGTCGATCCGGAACACAGCGCAGGTGAACTCGAAGAGCTTGCCCCGATAGTCGATCCGGGCCGGGTTGAAGACGCCGTTCCAGCCATAGAGATAGCCGTCAGGTCCCCAGGTCAGCGAGTTGGGCAGCTCGTGGGTGTCGTACCGTCCGAACCCGGTGACGACCACCTCGCGAGTATCGGCCTTGCCGTCGCCGTCGGTGTCCTTGAGGAAGAGGAGGTCGGGCGCGTTGGCTACCCAGACGCCCCCCGATCCGACGGCGATCCCCGAGGGGATGTTCAGGCCGTCGGCGAAGACGGTGAACTTGTCGGCCTTGCCGTCGCCGTCGGTGTCTTCGAGGATCTTGATCCGGTCGCGCCCCGGGCCGGCGGACTGGCGGGGATACTCCAGGCTCTCGGTGATCCAGACCCGGCCGCGCTCGTCGAAGGTCATGGCGACCGGGTTGACGATCTCGGGCTCGCTGGCGACCAGCTCGACCCGGAACCCGGGCGGGACGGTCATCTTGCGGACCGCCTCCTCGGGCGAGAGTGCCGGGCCGGGCGGGCGATCCTGGGCCCGAGGAACGAACGTGTCGAGCTGGGCCAGGGCCGGAGGCGAAATCAGGGAACACGAAGCTAGCACCGAGGCCAGCAGGCACCGTCCGCTCATCGTCGGAGTTCCCGGGAGGAGGAGATTTGCCGGGTCCGTCGAGCCGTCAGGACCCCGCGAGGGATCGAGTATTCGACCTCGCGGCGGCAAACGCAAGACCGGCCGGGGACCTCGGCCCGATCACCCGACGGCTTTTGGTCGGCAAATCAAGCCAGGGACGGGGATTTCGCGGAGGAGAAGAAGGCAGGATTCTGGTGGAGCGGCTTGACCTCCCAGCCGCCGCCGACCCAGGCGTGGTGGAGCACGGAGACGTCGCGGCCATGCAACTCGATTTCCAGGAAGCCGGGCGGGCGGAGGCCGGTGGGATCCCGGAGCAAGGGGGCCCCCGAGTTCAGGCAAAGTTGATCCGGGAGGGTATGGGGGCGGAAGGCCCAGGCGGCGTGGACGTGACCGCAGCAGAAGAGGTGGGGCCCGAGGGTCGCCAGCCAGTCCCGGACCTCCTCGGCGTTCCTCATCCGCTTCTGGTGGAGTTCGCGGGTATAGCTCGGCGGGGCGACGAGCGGGTAATGGCAGGCGACGATCAGGCGGCGGGGCCGGGTCGCGGGGTCGGCCAGGATGTCTCGGGCCATCGCCAGTTGGGTCGTCGGCAGGAGACCCTTGGCGGACAGGTGCGAGCGGGTCGGGTCGAGGCCAAGGATCGCCGTTTCCGGGTCGATGTAGCGGAGCCAGGGGAATTTTTCGGACGGGGCGAACGCGCCGAAGCTGGACTCGAATTGCCGGGTCCGGACCGACCCGGACGTGTAGCGATCGTGGTTCCCGGGGATCACGGTGGCCCGGCTCGGGTCCATCAGGAGGTCGGAGAGGGCCTCCCGGGCGTCGTCGAACTCGGCGGAGAGCGCGGTGGTCGTGAGGTCGCCGGTGATCAAGATATGATCGGCCTTGATCCCTCGGGCCCGTTCGACCACGGCTGCCAGCCGCTCCAGCCGGAAATTCGCGGCCCGACCAGCGAGGAGGCTGGCGATCCCCACCGCCCGCTTGTTGAGCAGGCGGAGGGGGTTGTATGAGTACCGCCAGACGTGGATGTCGGAAAGCTGGAGGATCCGCAAGGCGTCCGACTCCGCGTGGTCACGATCTTAGAGATGCCAGTCGAACCAACCGACCAGCAAATCGTAAGCCGTGTGGGTGCCGACCGCAACGCCGAAGCCCCGGACGACGAACACCCAGGCGAAGAAGACACCCGCCAGCCACCGGAAGACGAACGCGAACCAGGTGAAAGCCTCGCCCGGGTCCCCCGCATGGTGCGCCAGCGAAAACGCCAGCGAGGACGCCGTGATCGCCAGAGTGCAGGCCAGGAGCGGAGGAATCGTCAGCAGCCGGAGGCCCCGGAACAGCACCGGGATCAGGGCCAGGCGGAACAACGCTTCCTCGTAGAGTCCCGCCCCCAGGAACCCGACCACCGGCGCGATTGGATGCTGGCCTCCGGGCGTCGAGGCCGCCAGAATCTCCGGCCCTTCGAGCCGCGCGAAGCCGAGGTCGACCAGCTTGCTCAGGCCGACCAGGGCGACGGCCAGCGTCAGGCTCTCGATCGCCATCCCCAGCAGAATCCCCGGGTGGAACCGCCAGTCGCGGCGATCCAACGCCTGCCACGCCAGGAGTCCCGACACCAGCGCGATCGGGAGGAGCCAGCGGTCGGTCAGCCCCAAGGCCGCAAGGCCCCGCCGGACCCAGACGTCGGCCCCTGCCCGGAGGGCATCGGCCGACGGCCCGCCCAGCCAGGCCACGCCCACCTCGTAGGCGATGAGCAGGGGAAGAACGAAGGCCAGCGAAGGGATCGGACGACGGGTCGTCGACCAGTAGGAATAATCCTCCACGGGCGCGGGGGCCGACTCGCCCCACCAGTGGTGGTCATAGCCGTAACGCGATCGGGCCCGACGGGATCGGCCCGGCTTCTGGCGGGTTAGGTTTGCCACATCGAAAGAGATCGGGCGTCGAGGCGGCCGAATCTAGCCCCCGAGCCTATTCGACCGCGCCGCCGATTCGGTCGAAATTGTCGTAACGGCCGGAACGGACGAAATGGCGGCAACCCTTGTAGGCCCCCCCCTCGGCCGATACCATATCCCTCGGGAGGAGTGGCGGAAGGCTTGACGCAAGCCTTCGGGGTCCCGACAATGGCCCTTCCACTCTCGATCCGGGATTTTCCGCGCGCCCGCCCCGCCACGATGCCGCCCATCTGGGGTCGTGTCGAGCTGCCGCCACCTTGCCCGCAACGGGAGAACTGGACGCGTGACGTCGCGTTATCGCTTCGGATTTTTCGTCGGCACCCTCGCTCTGATCGGCTGCGACGACGCCAGATATGCCGGACCCATCCCCTACCGCGACCACGAGCGGATGGCCAAGGACCTGGCCGACAAACCCAAGCTCCAGGCCACCATTCGTAAGACGCTCAAGGATCTTTACGGCGAGGATCTCCGCCACATCAAGGTCCCCGACGATTCGGGGCTTCGCGACGGCGGGATCTACCTCGCCAATTCCCGGAGGGTGGGCGAGACGCTGGAGCCGATCGTCGAGCGCGACCCGGTATCCGGTCGATCGAGGCCGGTCGAGGGAGGCTATGGCCTCTACAGGAAGCACTGCCTGCACTGCCACGGCGTCGCCGGGGCAGGCGACGGCCCGACGGCCGCGTACCTCTACCCCCGACCTCGCGACTACCGCCCGGGGATCTTCAAGTTCACCTCGACCAACCCGGTCAACGCCAAGCCGACCCGGGACGACCTGAGGAAGATCCTCCTCTACGGTCTCCATGGGACCTCGATGCCCGGGTTCGAGGCGATCATGAACCCCTCGCAGGTCGAGCAGGTCATCGACTACATCACCTTCCTCTCGATCCGGGGCGAGACCGAGCGTTACCTGATCGACGAGGCGACCAATGCCAGCGACTCCGACGCCGAGACCGCCCTGGCCCCCGACCTGGTCCAGGAAGTCGTCTCCAAGGTGACCTCGTCCTGGAAGGAAGCCGAGAGCCAGGTCGTCAACCCCACGGCCCGTCGGGTCGCCTCGACCCGGGAGAGCATCGCCCGGGGGCGGGACTACTTCCTCGGGGCCAACACCTCCGGCCCGAAGCTCGAATGCGTCGGGTGCCACGGGGCGTCGGGCAAGGGGGACGGTGGGGCCTTCATCGAGCCGGAGATCTTCAACGACGTGGTCTTCCGCCAGCAGTGGCCGCTCGACCAGGCGATCGACCGCTTTTACCGGGCCGAGCGGGACAAGGCGGAGGCCGCCGAGCACGGTCATCAGCGGAAAGCCATCAAGCCCGACCCCGAGGGCGTGGCGAAGTTCCTCGCCGACAACCCGGCCTTCGTCGGGCACCTCCGGAAGAAACGGGGGCTGATGGCCGAGCTTCCCGAAAAGGATTTCGCCAAGAAATCCAAGGCCGACGCCCCCGCCCTGACCGCCGCCGCCCGGAAGCTCTTGCCCAACCTCGACGACCCCGAGTTCCGCGTCTTCCTGCTCGCCAAGATGGACCTCTGGGCCAAGTCGCTCGACTTCTGGGAGGATCCGCTCCGCCCGGCCAACCTGATCGAGGGGAGGTACAAGGGGGGCCGGAGGCCGCTGGACCTCTACTGGAGGCTGGCCAAGGGTATCAACGGAGCCAAGATGCCGGCCCACGCCGGGATCCTCTCCGACGACCAGATCTGGGACCTGGTGAATTTCCTCCTGGCCCTCCCCGATGAGCCCGAGTTGCTCCCCGAGTCGTCCCCCAAGCCTGCCCGGCCGACGGCCATGGCAACCTCGCACGGAATGACCCGCCCGATCCGAGCGAGAGACTGACCGAACCCAGGGCCCGTCGACGGTGTCCGGGTCCCGATCCTGGGAGCGAATCGTGCGATACTGGAGTCTGTTGTTCGGCGCGGTCGGGTTGTTCTGCGTCGCCTGCTTCGTCTACGCCCCGTTCAACGCCGAGTGGTGGCTCCCGGCCGGGCCCGACCCGAGGGTGAGCCACCTCCATTCGGCCTCCTCGATCGGCAAGGAGATCGACGCCCTCTTCGTGATCGTCCTTTGGATCACCGGGGTCGTCTTCATCGGAACCCAGGTCGCGCTGGTCTGGGCGGCCTGGAAGTTTGCCGATGGCCCGGGTCGGATCGCCGTCTATTTCCACGGAAGTCAGCGGCTCGAACTGATCTGGACGATCCTCCCGGCGATCGCGCTGGTGTTCATCACGGTCTATCAGATGGGGACCTGGGCGAACGTCAAGTTCAAGAGCGCCGCGCCCAACGTCGCCCCCGTGGCCGAGGTGACGGGCCGACAGTTCCAGTGGCTCATGCGGTACGCCGGGCCCGACGGCAAGTTCCGGACGGCCGACGACATCCACCGGATCAACGACCTCCACTTCGTCAAGAATCAGGTCACGTTGATCCAGCTCCAGTCGCAAGACGTGCTGCATTCGTTCTTCTTGCCCCAACTTCGGATCAAGCAGGACGCCGTGCCGGGCATGAAGATTCCCGTCTGGTTCGACGCCGACCAGGCCGGTCAATATGAGCTGGCCTGCGCCGAGCTTTGCGGTTGGGGCCACTACAAGATGCGCGGGAACGTGACCGTCCACGAAACCCAGGCCCAGTTCGACGACTGGCTCCGGACGGCCGCCCGCGAGCAGGCCCGCGACCAGGTCGCGCTGGCCCCCGGGCCTGGCCCCGAAGGGAGATGAGCCGACGATGAGCCACGGAACCGACGCCGACGGTCACGCCCTTCAGGGCCATCCCGCCGCGCACGACCAGATCCACCCCCTACCCCGGAACCCGCTGTTCCGCTACGTCTTCTCATCCGACCACAAGGTGATCGGGATCCAGTTCCTGTTCTCGGGGCTGATCTTCTTCGTGGTCGGCGGCCTCCTGGCGATGGCGATCCGCTGGCAGCTCGCCTGGCCCTGGGCGCCGATGCCGTTTTTGAACAAGGCGCTCTGGGCCGAGCAGGGCTACCGGATGCCGCCGGAGTTCTACAACAAGTTGTTCACGATGCACGGGACGATCATGATCTTCTTCGTGGTCATCCCGATCCTGGTCGGCGCCTTCGCCAACTTTTTGATCCCGCTGATGATCGGGGCGCGCGACATGGCGTTCCCCAAGCTGAACATGCTGTCGTACTGGTGCATGCCATTCGCCATGGTGGCGATCCTGAACTCGGTCATCGTCGAGGGGGGCGCGGCCGAGGACGGCTGGACGAGCTATCCGCCGCTCTCGGTCTTCCGGTCGGCGACTCCCGGTTCGCTCAACGGGCAGACCTGGTGGCTGGTCGCGCTCTTGTTCGCCGGGATCTCGTCGCTCCTGGGGTCGATCAACTACATCACGACGATCCTGATGCTCCGGGCCCCCGGGATGAAGATGTTCCGGATGCCGATGACGGTCTGGGCCATGTTCATCACCGCGATCCTCCAGGCGTTCGCCCTGCCGGTCCTGACCTCGGCGCTGGTGATGCAACTGCTCGACCGGACGGCGGGGACTAATTTCTTCAGTCCGGCCCGGTGGTCGGTCGCCAACGGCCCGAGGGTGGTCGGGGGTGGGCAGCCGCTCCTCTGGCAGCACCTGTTCTGGTTCTACTCGCACCCGGCCGTGTATATCATGATCCTCCCGGCGATGGGGATGGTCTCGGACATCATCTCGACGTTCTCGCGGAAGCCGCTGTTCGGCTACAAGCCGATGGTCTTCGCGCTGGGGACGATCGCCGGCCTCGGTTTCATCGTCTGGGGCCACCACATGTTCCAATCGGGCATGAACCCCGCGCTGGGCGCGACGTTCATGCTCTCGACGATGCTGATCGCCCTCCCCTCGGCGATCAAGGTCTTCAACTGGCTCGGGACAATCTGGGGCGGGCGGATCCAGTACACCTCGGCGATGCTCAATGCCCTGGCGTTCGTCTCGATGTTCATCATCGGCGGGCTCTCGGGCATCTTCATGGCGGCCACGCCGGTCGACATGCATATTCACGACACCTATTTCATCGTCGCCCATATCCATTACGTCCTGTTCGGCGGGAGCACCTTCGGGATCTTCGCGGGGATCTATTACTGGTTCCCCAAGATGTTCGGCCGGATGATGAACGAGCGGGTCGGCCAGGTCCACTTCGTCCTGACCTTCCTGACCTTCAACGGGACCTTCTTTCTGATGCACATCGTCGGGATGCACGGTCACCCCCGGCGGATCGCCGACCCGACGCTCTACCCGTTCCTCAGCGGCGCGGGGATCGTGGGGATGAACCAGTTCATGACGATCAACGCCTTCGTCCTGGGGGCCGTGCAGGTCCTCTTCGCGGGGAACTTCCTCTACAGCCTGGTCCTGGGCCCGAAGGCCCCGGCGAACCCCTGGCACGCGAACAGCCTGGAATGGGCGACGGCCTCGCCGCCCCCGTATTACAACTTCGAGACGATCCCGACTGTCTACCATCCGGCCTACGAATACAGCGTCCCGGGCGTCGTCGGCGACTACCTCCCGCAGACCGAGCCCCGGCCGCCGATCGCCGGGCCAATGGATCCGATCATGGCCTGACGCCCGCGTCCCCCCTACGAATCCAAGAATGAAAACGCACCAAGAACGAGATTTTGACGGCGACGACACCCGGGCCCCGGCCTACCGCCCGGGCCCCCACTGGTTCGCGCTGCTGGCGACGTTTTTCACCTGGCCGCTCCTGTTCGTCGGCGGCCTGGTGACGACATATAAAGTGGGCATGGCCGTGCCCGACTGGCCGACGACGTTCGGCATGAATATGTTCCTCTACGACATGACCCGGGCGTCCTGGGCGGTCTTCGGCGAGCACACCCACCGGCTCTACGGGGCCGCGGTCGGGGCCTTCACGATCCTCCTGGTCGTCGAATTTCTCTTCTTCGAGCGCCGGCCCCGGATGCGGTGGCTCGCGGTGGCCGCCCTGGCGGCGGTGATCGCCCAGGGGGTCCTGGGCGGGCTCCGGGTCCGATACAACTCGACCCAGCTCGCGGCGATCCACGGGACGACGGCGCAGGCGTTCTTCGGTCTGATGGTCGCCCTCTGCGTCCTGACCGGCCGGAGTTGGTTCGGCCCGGCCCGGCCCTCCGCGATGGCGGGCAAGCTCCGGCGGCTCTCGGCGGCGATGGTCGGGTTGCTCCTGATCCAGGTCGCGATCGGGGCGTGGCTCCGGCATTACGGGGACCTCACCGCGCTGGCGATCCACTCGGCCCTGGCGGTGGCGGTCCTGGGGCACGGCTGGGCGATGATCGCCCGGATCCTCGGTCATCGGCGCGAGCTGCCGGAGTTGGCCCCGGCCGCCGGGGCGATGGCGGTGCTGCTGATCGTGCAAATCGGACTCGGACTAGGTGCGTGGTGGCTCCTCCGGCCGTATGATGGGATCGCCCGGGCGGTGACCCTCCCCGCGGCCTTGATCCGGACCGGGCACCAGGCGAACGCCGGGTTGTTGCTCGCCTCGGCGGTGGTCCTGGCGGTCCGATCGTTCGGACAACTGGTCGGCAAGCCCGATCCTAGCCCCTCGTCCGGGACCCCGGCGCGAGATTTGGAGGCAGTCGCGTGAAGACGGCGGTATCGCTCGCGCCCCCCGGGATTACCGGGACTCGCCCGGAGCCGGACCTGATCGACCTGGACCTCCGGGGCCGGATCTCGGCCTTCGTCGCCCTGACCAAGCCCCGGATCGCCGTCATGGTGCTGGTCACCGTGGCGGTCGGCTTCGCCCTCGGGGCGACCGGGCCCATCGCGCCCGGCCGGCTCCTCCTGACGCTGATCGGGACCGGTCTGGTCGCCGGATCGGCCAGCACCTGGAACATGATCCTGGAGCGTGACCGCGACGCCCGGATGAAGCGGACCGCGAACCGCCCACTGCCCTCGGGCCGGCTCTCGCTGGCCGAGTCGGTGGCTTTCGGCTCGACCCTCGGCGTGGTCGGTGTCGCGATCCTCGCCCTGGGCGTGAACTGGCTCTCGGCCGGCGTGGCGGCGACCACGTTCGTCCTTTACGTCGGGCTCTACACCCCCCTGAAGTCGATCACCACGCTGAACACCGCCGTCGGGGCGATCCCGGGCGCCCTCCCGCCGGTGATCGGCTGGGCGGCGGCGTCGGGCCGGCTCGGGATCGAGGCGTGGGCCCTGTTCCTGATCGTCTTCCTCTGGCAATTTCCGCACTTCCTGGCGATCGCCTGGATCTACCGCGAGGATTACGCCCGGGGCGGGCTCAAGATGCTCCCGAGCGTCGATCCCGATGGGTCGATGACCGGCCGACAGGCGATGTGGCACGCGCTGGAGCTGCTCCCGGCCGGTCTGATCCCGTTCGCCATCGGGATGGCCGGCCCCTGGTATCTCGCCGGGGCGCTGGCTCTTGGGCTGTATTACCTGTATCACGCGGTCCGGTTCTGGTCCGACGTGAACGACCGGACGGCCCGCCGGCTGCTCCGGGCGTCGTTCCTGTACTTGCCGCTGGTTCTCCTGCTGCTCCTGCTGAACCCGCCGGTCTGAGTCCTCGCGGATCCGTCCTTTTCCCTTGGGTGCGTCCTCATGGCCGATCCCGCCACGTTCCCGGTCGCGCTGCCGATCGATCGCCCTTCGATGGCGAGGCCGACGGTCCAGGCCCCTCCCCTGACCCCCGGCAAGGTCGCGATCTGGCTGTTCCTGGCGACCGAGGTCATGTTCTTCACCGGCCTGATCGGGACCTACATCGTCCTCCGGGCCGGGAGCCCCGGGGCGGCCTACAGCAACCTGTACCCCCCGGCAACCGACCTGTCGCGGATTCTCAGGGCGAAGCCGGCCGACCTCCGCATTTCCAACTGGCCCAGGCCCTACGACCCGGCAACCAACCCGCTGAGCATCGATCTGACGGCGATCAACACCTTCATCTTGATCTGCTCGTCGGTGACCATGGTCCTTGCCCTCAGCGCCTTTCAGCGCGACGAGCGGCGGAAGGGGGCCTGGTACGTGACGGCCACCGCCGCCATCGGCTCGGTCTTCCTGGGGATCCAGGTCTTCGAATACAATCAATTGATGTTCGCCCACCACTACCCGGTCGGGGTCAGCGCGACCGGGCACTTCACGCCCGACGCCAGCCTGTTCGCCTCCTGCTTCTTCACGATGACCGGGTTCCACGGGGCGCACGTCGCCGGCGGGGTGATCGCGATGACCATCCTGGCTATCAAGTCGTGGGCTGGGGCGTTCTCGGCGACCAACTCCAGCGCGGTCGAGATCGTGGGGCTCTACTGGCACTTCGTCGACCTTGTCTGGATCCTCCTCTTCACGGTCGTCTACCTGATTTGACGGTCCCAAGCCCGCCCCTCCGAGGGTCCCGCCGCCATGGCCGATCACAATTTGACCGCCGACCAGGAGCGACACGTCGAGTCGCACGCCCCTTACATGAAAGTGTTCTGGGCTTTGCTGGTCTTCACGATCCTCGAATACCTCTACGCCCGGTTCCTCCCGCTGGGCTTCGCCCCGCTGGTGGCCGGGCTGATGGTGATGGCGATCACCAAGGCGTTCCTGGTCGGCTGGTATTTCATGCACCTGAAGTTCGAGGGGCGATGGATCTATCTGATGCTCGTCCCGGTTGGGCTCCTGGCGGTGATCGTGGTCCTCGGCCTGACGCCCGACATCGCCTTCCACGAAGATCCCGCCGAGGTCTCCCCGGCGGTCGCCGACCGCTGAGCCCATCCCGCCCCCTTCCGCCCCCAACGGACCGGCAACGCCCGTGAATGCTTCGTATCGCCTCGGGATCTCGATCGTCGCCGGGACCGTGCTGCTCTCGGCCGGGCTGGTAACCGCCGCCCTGGCCCTCGGCCGGCCCGGCGAGTCGCGGAGGGCCGGGTTCGACCTCGGCGATCAAGGCTATGCGCTCGGCCCGTTCCGCCTGACCGAACGCTCGGGCCGACCGGTGACGGAGGCCGACCTCGCCGGCGAGGTCTGGGTGGCCGATTTCATTTTCACCCGATGCAAGATGTCCTGCCCCCGGATCACCACCGTGATGAAGGGCCTGCAAGGGCGACTGGAGGGCACCGGGGTCCGGCTGGTCAGCCTCTCGGTCGACCCCGAACACGACACGCCGGAGGTCCTGAGCCGGTACGCCCAGACCTTCGGAGCCGACCCCGACCGCTGGTGGTTCCTCACCGGCAAGGAGGACGCGGTCTTCGACCTGATCCTGAGCCGCTTCCACATCAGCGTGGCGAAGGCCGGTGAATCGGCGCGGGCGGAGGGGGCCGAGGCCGTCGCGCACAGCGACCGCCTGGTCCTGGTCGATCGGGGCAACACCGTGGTCGGCGTCTTCGACTCGGACGAGCCCAAGGCGGTCGAGGAGTTAATCGCGCGGGCGAGGCGGAAGGCGTCGTGGGCCCGTCGACTCCCCCCGATCAACGCGGCCCTCAATGGCACCTGTGCCCTGCTCTTGCTGCTCGGCTGGTCCCTGATCCTGACCGGCCGGGTCCGTGGTCACGCGACCTGCATGATCGCGGCGGTCCTGGTCTCGGCGGTCTTCCTCGCCTGCTACCTGATCTACCACTTCCAGGTCGGGAGCGTCGGGTTCCGGGGCGAGGGGTGGCTGAAGGCCACTTACGTGTCGATCCTGCTCTCGCATACCGTCCTGGCGACTTTCGGCGTGGTCCCGCTGGTGAGCCTCACCCTGATCCGGGCGATCCGCGGGCAGTTCACGAAGCACGCCTCGATCGCCCGGGTCACGTTCCCGATCTGGCTCTACGTCTCGATCACGGGCGTCGTCATCTACTGGATGCTCTATCAGCTGCCCGTCAGCCCCTCCTGATCGACCCGGAGTCTCCTCCCATGTCCATGGTTCGTCGATGGATCCGCCGGCTGGCAATCCTGTGGATGCTGGGGCTGGCGGCTGAAGCTTCGGCCTGCCCGAACTGCAAGGAGGCGGTCGCCAACCAGGGCGGGGCCGAGGCGCAGCGGTTGGCGGACGGATACTCGTATAGCATCCTGATGATGATCGCGATGCCGTTCACGCTCCTGGGGACGGGTGCCTTCCTGGTCGCCCGGGCGGTCAAACGGGGCGTCTTGCCGGAAATGTAAACGAATGGAGATTTGAACCGCCAAAACGCCAAGGTCGGAGAGAGAACGGGAGTCAAAGACTCTGATTTCTGACTTTAACCCTGGAAAGCCCGGGGTCTTGATGGTTCAAAATCACAGCAAATTAGCAGGAAGCCCACGAGCTTTAGCCGTGGGAGAAATGCGTCCCAACCGGGTCTTGCGTGTGACTTCCGCATATGATAGAATGGATCTCATGGACATCGTTCGCACCGTGATTTGCAAGCTGGCCCCGACCCCCGAGCAAGTCGTCGCGATCGACGCCACGCTCCAGGCGTTCGCGGCGGCCTGCGACTTCGCGGCGGACGCAGCTCGGCGAATCGGCTCGACCAACAAGGTCAAAGTCCAGGCCGACGCTTACCGGGCCATCCGCGAGACGTTCGGGCTCTCGGCCAATCTCGCCATTCGGGCCATCGCCAGGGCGTGTGCGGCGCTCAAGGTTCCCGCCAAGATGCACTCGCGATTCGAGCCGACCAGCATCGACTACGATCAGCGGATCTTCTCGTTCCACGAATGGAATTGGACCTTCGGCCTAACCTTGCTCTCCGGTCGGGTCAAGCTCGCCACCCGACTCGGGGACCGCCAGCGGTCGGCCTTGAAGGGCCGCAAGCCGACCTCGGCCGTGCTGGTCAGGCGGCGTGACGGCGGCTACTACCTCCACGTCCCGTTGGCCGACGCGGCTCCCGAGCCGATCGAGGTCAAGGGCGTCATCGGCGTGGATATGGGGGTCAAGCATCTGGCGGTGACCGATGACGGCGAGACGTTCAGCGGCGAACGGGTCGAGGCTTGCCGGAAGAAGTACCACCGGATCCGCCAGACCTGTCAGCGGACGGGAACCAAAAGCGCCAAACGGAAGCTCCGCAAGGCGCGAGCGAAGGAGAGCCGGTATCGGAAGGACGTGAACCACGTCCTCAGCAAACGGATCATCGCGAAGGCCAAGGGCACCGGATGCGCCGTCGGGGTCGAAGCCCTCACGGGTATTGGCAACCGGACAACGGCACGCCAGGCCGACCGATCCCGCATGAAGGGATGGGCGTTTCATCAACCGAGGACGTTTTTGACCTACAAGGCCCTCGCCGAAGGCGTCCCCGTCATCCCGGTGGATCCTCGCAATACCTCTCGCACCTGTAGCGAGTGCGGGCATTGCGAGCGAAGGAACCGGAAGACCAGGGACGATTTCGAGTGCAGGCATTGCGGGTTTCAACTCCCGGCGGACTGGAACGCGGCCCGGAACATTCGCGACAGGGCATTCGTCATGATGCCTGATGTGGGAGCCGTTGACGCCGGGGGTCGAATCCCGGCCGAGGCTCATCTGCAAGCCCAGACGCTTTAGCCCTGGGTTCATGACTCCGTTCCGAGAGGTGCCGATGCGAAGTCCGAGCGTCCCGTTCTTGTTGTCCCTGGTCGCCTCGATCGTCATCGGGGTCCCCGTTCTGGCCCAGGAAACTTTCGACACTCCTCGCTGAACACCACCACGAATAGAAGGCCAAGGGACTTGGACTTACGGCGAATCGCCGCAAATCTCCTTGAATTTGCCCGTCAAACTCACGTGGGTCCACCACCCATGCTCGCACGAATGGAGATTCACGACCCCCAAGCCCCCATTTCTCGGCGTAAAATCTGATCGGTACAGCGATTTAGCTCAAAATGTGGTGGTGTTCAGCGAGGAGTGTCAAACTTTCCGCTCGCACGTGGTGGTCTCGCAGCAGGGGGACGCTTCGGAAGCCGGGCGCCAGGTTTTGAAAGGCGGGGGGAACGCGGTGGACGCGGCGATTGCGACGGCGTTCGCCCTGGCGGTGACGCACCCGGCGGCGGGCAACCTCGGCGGCGGCGGGTTCCTGGTGGCTTACCTCGCCGAGAAGGGCGAGGTGGTCACCGTCGACTTCCGCGAGACGGCCCCGAAGGCCGCGACCGAGCGGATGTACCTCGGACCCGACGGGCGTCCCCTGCCCGGCCACCGCGCGGGACCCCGGGCGGCCGGGGTCCCGGGGACCGTCCGGGGTCTCGGCCTGGCCCACGAGAAGTGGGGCCGGACCTCCTGGCCCAACCTCGTCCGCCCCGCCGCCCGACTGGCGCGCGACGGCTTCCCCGTCTCGGCGTCGCTCGCCGCCTCGCTCAACGCGCAGCTCTTCGGCCATGACCCCGCCGCGACGGGAGGCGTCCCCGAGGATCTCGGCCCCCAGGGGGATCGGCTGGGCGACTTCGCGGCCTCCGTCGCCGCCTTTCGCAAGCCCGACGGATCCCGTTGGCGCGAGGGCGACCGCCTGGTCCAGCGCGACCTCGCCGACACCCTCGACCGGATCACCGCCCAGGGTCCCGACGAGTTCTATCTCGGCGACACGGCCCGGAAGACCGTCGCCCACATGGAGCAACAAGGCGGCCTCGTCACCCTGGGAGACCTGGCGGCCTATCGGGCCCGGCAACGGCCGCCGATCCGCGGGACCTACAAGGGCTTCGAGGTCTACGGGATGGGGCCCCCCGCCTCGGGCGGGATCCTGATCGTCCAGATGCTCAACATCCTCGAACGCTTCGATCTGAAGGCCGACGGCCCGCGATCCCCCCGGACCCTCCACCGGGTGACCGAGGCCATGCGCCGGGGGTTCTACACCCGGGCCTCCGCCATCGCTGATCCCGATTTTGTCGAGGTCCCGGTGGACCGACTGATCTCCAAATCCCACGCGGAGGAGCTGGCACGGACCATCGGCGACCGGGCGACTCCCAGCGCCAGCCTGGCCCCGTTCCCGATCCAGGCCCCCGAGGGGGCCCACACCACGCACCTCTCGACGCTCGACGGCCAGGGGAACGCGGTCGCGCTGACCTATACCCTGGAGGAAGGGTACGGGTGCAAGTCGGTCGTCGAGGGGGCGGGGTTTCTGCTCAACAACGAGATGGGCGACTTCAACTTGATCCCCGGCCGGACCGACTCGGCGGGCCGGATCGGGACGCCGCCCAACCGGATCGCTCCCGGCAAGCGGATGCTCAGCTCGCAGTCGCCCACGATCGCGGTGCGGGACGGCAAGGTCCGACTCGTCACAGGCTCGCCCGGCGGGCGGACGATCCCGAACACAACGCTCTGGGTCGTCCTGAACGTTCTGGAATTCGGGCTGAGCCCCCGCGAGGCCGTCGACGCCCCCCGGACTCATCACCCCTGGTTTCCCGACGTCCTGAACCTCGAAGGCCGAGGCTGGGACGAGGCCACCCTCGGGGCACTCCGAGGGATGGGGCACACCCTGAAAGTTGGTGGGATCCAGGGCGACGCCCACACGATCGTCGTCGCCCAGGACGGGACCATCCACGGCATCCCGGACCATCGACGCCAGACCTCGCGAGCCTCGGGCGACTGAGCCGGTCGGGCGCATGGGACGGGCCACGCCGGCGGATGGTTTCCGCCTCGTGGCCCGCGAATCGGCTCCCGGTCGATCGGCGTAAGGTCAGATCACCAGGCCATCCTGGAGGATGGTGAACTTGGGGATGACGACGATCTTGTCGCGAATGACGAAATGGGGCGATTCCTCGGAATCAACCACGCCGGCCTCGTTGGTGATCCGGACGTTCCGGCCGATCCGGGCGTTCTTGTCGATAATCGCGTCTTCGATCCGGGAGCCGGGGCCGATCCCGATATCGGGCCGGTTGGCCCGGACGTTGGCGGCGACCTGCTTGGTGTTTTCGTAGCTATCCGCACCCATGATGTACGAGTTTCGGATGATGACATTATCGGCGATCTGGGCGCGGACGCCGATCACGGAGTTCTCGATCACCGAGTTCTTGCCGATCACGCAGCCGTCGGAGATGAGGCTGTCGGTCACGGTGGCCCCGGAGATCCGCGAGCAGGGGAGGTAGCGGGGCCGGGTGTAAATCGGGTGGTCGCCGAAGGTGAAATCGAAGGGGGGGTTCTCGCGGGTCAGGTCGATATTCGCCTTATGGAAGGCACCGACGGTCCCGATGTCCTCCCAGTAGCCGTCGAAGAGGTGGGCCTGGACCCGGTGCGCGGCCATGGCCTGGGGAAAAATCTCCTTGCCGAAGTCGGTGGCGTTCCCGGAGGCGAGCAGGTCTACCAGGGTCGAGCGGTTGAAGAGGTAAATCCCCATGCTCGCCAGATAGGGGCGGCCGGCGGCCTCGATCCCGAACCGGGCCATCCAGTCGGGATCAGTCCGGACTCGGTCGAGCATCTCGCGGGTCTTGGGTTTCTCCTCGAAGTCGATGACCCGGCCGGAGGCCTCGATCCGCATGATCCCGCAGGACCGGGCCT
>JAABUU010003522.1_pt1 | contig 19796 bp, 12 predicted proteins | sample 5559301 | NCBI WGS metagenome assembly JAABUU01 (sample SAMN10711884, study PRJNA513360) | rock metagenome | isolation source: Antarctica rocks | place: Antarctica: Victoria Land, Richard Nunatak white | reverse complement strand
TTTATTTTAGGTGACCCTACCTTAACTTTAGGTACGAAGCGTACAAAGATCTTAAACTTTAGGGACCTTAGGGACCTTACTTTGCCTTAGATGGAGGGGCTGAGGTGTACCTAAGGTAAGCCTGGGGGACGAAGCCTAAATGACATTCTTCCTTCGTGCTTACCCTTAGGTACCTAACTTACTGTAATTTAGAAGATGGTTGGTTCTCGTTGATCATGTTGGGCAGAGACAGAGTTTTGTGGGAGGAGTGACCCAAGGCGGATTACGGATTCTGGGGGATCGGGTGGGGTAGGGTAGGTAGATGGAGTGCGTGTCGCAGGTCCGCAAAAGTGAAAGGGCGTTGTTGACGGTCTCGAAACGGGTCGGTCGTGGTGCCCGTTCACCGACGCGAGTTTTATTGATAAGGGCCAGCGGTTGTTGTTCGATAGGTGCAAAGCGACGACAGCTACGCCGACTACTTCCCTATGTTGTGATTCTGGCAAAATATGGATAAAGCACGAAGAGATATGAATTATCTGTATTGCTGGTATACGTCCACACGGTATACTGCTCCTAAACGCCTGATACTTGACAATGAAACCAAACCCACGAACGCGGTGCCAAATCCAGTTCCTCCGCCCATGACTCCGTTCCACGCCGGCCATCACTGATATCATGACATCGTATTTGCCTCCGCGGATACAGGATACTTCCACCTCTAGTCTGCTGGGGAATGCGCGCTTCACCTTTCAGAGTAACGTAGTCTTGTTTTCGTCGTGCCCGGCACGTGTAGATCGTCGTAGGGTAAGAACGTTAAAGATAGATGACTCGTAAGGGAAGTAGGCTGAACCGACGTTGGTGGGAAAATAAGCTCGAGATAGAAAGGATGCCGGCGGAACTCCCAACTCCAACTCCGATGTCGAGAGAACAAATCAAGTCGTCGCAGAGCTACAGCCGACTCTCCTCCGCTTGCCCCTCGGCGCCGGCTCCAGCGGCGTGCGCGTGTACGTGACGGTGCGGGTGACGACTTGCTTGACGCTCACGGGGCGGTGGCAGCCACTGCGAGGGGCGTCGAAGTACTGCGTCTTGCCGGCCGCGGCCCAGTGTGTGGGCGAGAAGGGGGAACGGACCGAAGCGCTGAGAGGAGAGTCGATGGGAGAGTAGACGGGAGACTGGGGGATACGCAGCCGTCGCAGTCCGGTCGGGGTGCGGGCCGATTTGGGGTTGAGGAAGGGTGACGGCGGCACGGTGAGCGTGGGCGATTTGTGGTTCTCGCAGTTGCAAGAGCAACCGCTGCTCGCCGTCGAGGGTTGAGATGTGGGGGTCGACTTGCCGGAGTATCTGTCGGCACCGAAGCTCATGCCGGTGGCGGGGCTGGACACGGCGGGCGACAGGGCTTTGAGGAAGTCGGTGTAGGCCGTCGGAGGAGTGATGGGCGTCTTGATATCGTCCTCGAGCTTGATCACGTTGATCCAGCCTGGCACGGGGCTTCTGGGTAGTTCGGAAGGAAGGGTGGCGGACACGGGAGTCTTGAGAGCAGGTAGCTCTGGCTTGACTTTGACTGCGGCTTCGGAAGACATGATGGCTGGACGGACGGACGGCGACCTTGAAGAAATGAGTGACCGAAGTGACAAATGAATGACTCGGAGAGATCGAGTGACGGTGACGCCTACAAGCACTGGGTAAGCCGTGGTAGGCACAACAGCAGGAGAGGATGGCGCGGTGGGATGGGGAAAGTGTTTTTAAGGAAGGGAATCGGTATGAGTCCCGTAAAGGTAAAAGTTGGGCGCATACCTCTTTGGCTTCGACGAGGCCAGCTCAGAGCGAATTTAGCAAGCAAAAGCCAGAGCGAGCTATGTATACACCCGGTGGGCGCGTAGCTCACCCGCAGGGCCAGGTGCCGTGCTGCAGTAGTACGGTAAGGTAAGAAGTTGCTATAATCCTCAAATCAAAATATTATTGTTGTGTTGTTACAGCGGCGTGGGATTATTGGGTCCGAGATTAGCAACAGAGGCTAGTGCAGCCGAAGATGGGGCGGTCTCCCGAAGCTTTGAACAAGGGAGGCGGCAGTAAAGGGATGTGGCCAGGACGTGAGGCGATTGGTCGACAATAATATAGCTGGCGAATAAGATGCCTAAAGGAGAGAAGTGTGACTTGCTGCTTGGTCCTTGCAGCTGGGTCGAGCGAGCCACTGTCAAGCCAAGGATGCACAAGATCTGGCTGGTGATTCGACCAGAGAAGGTCGTAGGTGGTGGTGCCAAAGTTAGGCCTTGACGCTGTCAACTTGTCAGTGTTGTTGGTTGGACCATGCTCGCTCTGGATAAGGCGTCAACTACGGGTTCCCAGGCGGACATACCGTACCTGTCAAACTGGAATGGTGGGTGGTTTGCACTCCCGTATAGACGGTGAGTCCTGAATACGAAAGGAAGAAAGAATGTGGTCGAGGGAGACCTAAGCCGGAGGGAGGTCTCTCGCGGACAATTTGAGTTAAAGAATGGAGCACAGGACTTGTTCGATGTAACAATAGATTCAGGAAAATGGTTGCTACCATCGCATTATATATGTCTCGACGGCGCTGTTACCCCAGCCGCTCAGGATGCAAATCACCGCGCGGCTCCGGTCAAGAATGGAGATCTATATCGACGGACCAGTCAGTTTGACTGAACCGGATAGACGAAGGACCGCCGACGATGAAGCTATCATAACGGAAGGCTCGTAAGTCTTCTACTCTTCTCCGTGCCGGAGAGCGCGCGTCATCTGAAGCCAGCGACTTACCGGCGCCCCCCATCGAATCGGGAAGCGAGCGTCTACTCGCAGATGAATGGCTCATCCACCTGTAAGGCAGATTTTGCCCATTCTGATACCAACAACTCAGAAGGCGCCCTCATTCCTTTGTTTGTTTTGATTCTAATTCCATCTTGACCAATGAGACCGCCCTTTGCTGCCATGAGACGTTGCGGGGACTACTTCTGTAGTACAGTTGATACCGAATTTCAGCAACATTCGAACAGCATCGTACTTCAGACGTCGCGCACGCAACGACCTGGCGGTTCCACATGTGTCTCGAGTACCTCCGATGTCCCTAACAGAGGAACCCAGCACTGCAGAATCACAAATGCGTAACACGAACGCCACGCTATGCTAAACAAAACAGACGTTATACCTAGAAGATCTGTAAATCCGAACAAGCGCCCAATTGCAAGTCGCAAGCCTCATCACCCTCTGCATACGCTCGCACAGGATCACCCACTTTGATCGTCGAGCTTCCCGCGATTGCGGAGAGGCGGTCGCGGTGTGGCAGATGGCGAGTATGCTGCCCGAAAAACACTTGGCCGTCCAAGCGCCGTGTCTTTGCGAGCGTCACAAACGGCTCCTCACCCTTCTGAGCGGTGTTTTGGTCGATGCATACCATCTGACAGCGCCGACAGGAACCCATGATCTGAAAGTACTCCTGCCCGACTCGTAGGTATCGCCACCGGTCTTCAACGTAGGGCTGCCTGTAAGCAGATGTAGACGTTGATTTCCCCGCGATGACAAGATTTGCTCGGAATACTTCAGCGTGGACTGCCTTGCCGCCGGTGGTCAAGATTTGTCCATTTAGGTGATCTAAGCTGGACCTTGATATCGTCAGTATTGGACTCTCGTTTGATAACTGAATTGCTGTCTCTATGCTAGGCTCTATTTCGGATATGCGCGGGAAAGCTCCGGGTATCCTCATTTCGCGGACTGTCGTCTGATGTTTCTGTAGATGGACTCTGGAAAGTCTCTGGGAGCCTCCGTTGTCTCGAACATGTAACCTTGCCAGAAGGCACGGCACACCAATGGCGCGACTGAAGAAGTCGGAAATCTCAGAACATGTATAGATCTGAGTTCTGATGGTATCTCCGCACACCTGCGAACTTTGTGATTTGAAGCCATCTACATGCTCAAGACTACCTCCGACGCTTTCGAGCTCAGCCCAAAGCAGGACATGAAGTTCCTCAATCTGTGCTTGTGAAACAGAATCGTACAGATGTACTTTTAAAAGTCCTTGCTCGAGGTTAATCTGAGGTCGAAGCAATGCCATTTGTGGATATCGTTTCTGATTGAGTGCGGACCGTGATCCTTGATGAACAAGGCACCATGCTCTGTCCCATGTGAAGCCATTTCTTCCAACACCCCATGGAGTCTCTGGCGGGATCTTCCAACCACCGCAGCTCTTGATGGGATATATTGTCAGACTCTCGACAAACAACTCTTCATCTAGCGACGGGGACAGAATAGGCTTCAATGGGGTCGAATCGCTTTCCACAAAGAATTCCTTGATAAACGCAATGAAAGCATCGACATCGTGCCAATTGCTCATGGCTCCAAGACTGACCCTGATCATACCGCTGGGTCTCCCATCCAAGATATCATTCTCATTGCCACAGCGCTGACCCGCAGAAAAGTTGCGTCTCATATCCTGTGGGGTGAGACTCAAAGCAGCAGCTACGCCGCCTGGGTTGCAGAGCCCTCCAGTCCTCAGATAGACATTTCTGATGATCGCCAGTTTTCCGACCTCGGAGAGACTCACCCATGAGCCATGGCTGGTGCGAAGGTTGAAGGCAATGACGGGGCCTTGGCTTTTTCCGTTGTTGAAGTACAAGGCGGGATCGTTGTAGATTTGGCATACAGCTCTCCCATTCCTATGCCGCAAGGACAAGAGAGCTCGAAGCAGCTCTTGCGTAAGTGCCGTCACATGCTCTGAAATCTTTGCCATGGACCCAAAGAGCCTCCTGTGGACATCTAGCACGCCGTCAAGGGCCATTATATTATGAAAGGGCAGGGTGCCATCCTCCATTTGTTCATGTAAAGGGCCTTCTTTTCGTATGTGCCATGGTGCTTTCAGACAGGTCACCAGTTCTACGGTCCCTCCTCCGAAATACCTCCGTCGGCGTAAGATTGGCGTGGCTTCCTTTCGGACGATCAGTGCCCCGAGGTCGGGGAAACCAAAAATTTTATAGAAACTGAGCACCGTAAAGTCGGGCGACTTGTCTGAATCACCCAAGTCCAGGGGGGACGTAGAGACCAGCGCAGCGGCATCTAGTAAAGAGTACATCTGACGATGTTCAGCGAGCTTAGAGGACCGGATCCTGCCAGGCCAGTCGAGCGGCAAGCGACGTCCGTTCATATTAGACTGGGCAGGGTACGCAAAGAGCCCGAGCCTTGCCTCTGTACTGAAGTCTTGGGCAAGGTCGATGCCAGAGAGCCAGTGATCCACTTCCGCGTCTGATTGAAAGCACCTCTGTCCGGCCGTCGCGTTCTCACGGACACCGACTAGGCTCGTATGCGAATCTATATGATATCCGTACCAATATCCAGAATCATGATCTCTGAATGCCTCCATGACCAGCTTGATCCCGGCCGTAGCGTTCGCCACGAAAACGACATCGAACTCCTCCGGATCCGCGTTGAAGAAGAGCAGAACCCGCAATCTTATATCCTCAACGTGTCTAGTTGACTGTTGGGAGTAAGATGATGCGGAGTGTGGGTTGACAAGAAGATTGGAGGTCATGTCCTTCGAGAATCGCTCAATGAGGGACTTCGCATAGAGCGTGGTGCCGGCGTGGTCAAGGTAGACCTTATCTAGTAGCCATGAGTCAGAATTTCCACAGTATATATGCAGAGTAGCCATAAGTCTCACCTCTAAGCATTGGATACTCCTCGTCCCTGAATGCGTCGACGCTTGCATTGTAACCTGCCATCGCACGACCATCTCTTGCCATGGCTCTCGACAGCCGCTAGCCTCGATGATGTCTTCACGGAGGCCTCAGAGACCAGTGCTCTGTTAAAGCATCTAGATGCTTCATCTAAGGGGCTTGAGAGCGATAGATCCCTTCTGGCAAGATGGACTAACTCGTGCTGGTCGGAGACCGCCCCAAACTCCTCCCGCTTCGAATATATACGCTGCTAAGTTGTCAACTGATACTGTGCCTGACTATTGTACGAAGATGACAAGAAGCTCCCTGTCTTTGTGTATAAGAGTTCTGAATCGATCTTGGGGCTTTTAAGGGATTGTGTTAGGTGGGTGAGGTTCATAGTGATTAGAATGGCAGTGCTATCGCAAGGCTACAAGTCTCTAGGAAGTAGGATGTTATGAGTTTTCATTGATGCTCCTGGAGCATCAGCTTCCATTCCACTTCGACGTCCTCAGACGATGCTATAGATAGAATTACATAAAGCCTCCGCATCCCATCCCATGCAGGGCGCCGACAGAGTCCTCTTGGACCTGTGGAAGTCATGACTTCGTAAGATGAAAATAATCCACCCGTGGTATCTCTGAAAACGCCGCCTCTGCGATATGTACACATCGATTGCTCGGTTGAGATCTTCTAGCGATGGAAAGTCGCGATACCAGCCACCCCTCCGGATGATATGCTAGAACGCCGCTTATGCCCCAGTAATAGTGAGAATGCCGCTCCACGATGTAGATGAAAAGATGGAATTAACGTTTTGGATACAAAGAGTGTCGGATGAGTGGGCTCCGCTGCGCGGCAACGTGCGGGGTTGTAGCAAGAAGACAGACCAGGATGCATGCGTGGCAGAATGATTATAGGTCATAGAACCTCCTATTAGCGTTGAGAGCGTCTGAAGATCATCAAGATCCAGCGCATCATATCAACAGGAAGTCCCAGCCTTTCTGCCGCATCACGTCCCGCCAGTGGACGTTCTGTCTTCTTTCGCTGCTCTCTTCTGCGAGGGCAGCGGCGTCCGCTTGGCGCCATACTTCCTGAAGTAGGCGGACCATGCGGCCGAAGCTTCCAAACTCGGCCTGCTCGCCGAGACGCTCCACACGTTCGGCAAAGACCTGGCGGAAGGAGGAAGTGGGTGTGCTGACGGAGCCAGCGATCAGCAAGGGCCACACGAGAGAACGGTCGAAGCCGTCCGGCCCCGAAGGAATGAACTCGAGCACTTCGGTGAGACGGGACATGAGAGCGATCATGGTGTCTTGGGTGCGCTCAAAGGTTGGGACGAGGCTGCAAAGATAGATGCGCGCGGCGATGCGGAAGATGGCTGTCATGTTCCTTGAAAGCTGTCGTGGGCGGATGGCGCCGGTGGGGGAGTAAGCACAATCGACGGTGCCGGGTGGAGGCTCGGTATGGTCGATCTGCTGCGCGAGAAGGGTGATGTGAGTGCAAAGTTCGGTGTCGTCAACGGTTCCTTCGATCTTGAGTGCTTCGAGGCATGCGATTTCAGAAATCAAGTACATCATTCGGTCCTCGCAGCCCATGAGTTCGCAGAGACCAGACGTCGACGCGCTGAGATGTTTCTCCCGGTATGTGTCAGCAAAGTGCGGCGCTCGGCCAAGCATGGTCGCACCCAGGATATCAATCCATGACGCGAGGGTCATGTTGAACGGCGGATGCATCTGCGAATTGTTCACTCGGACCATGGCATGCGGTAATTCCAGCTTTCGGACCAAACTTGAAGCGGCCTGGAAGTGTTGATGCCACGCAATATCCGGCAGAAGATCATCCGGTCGGCCAACGGAGCACTGGAAGAAAATCATGCCCAACGTAGCCTCGAGGATCTGCTGATGATCGGTGTCGCGGTTGAGCGCTTCACAGAGGGCGGAAATGGTCGCATATCGGTGCCTCATGATGTCGTTATCTATCTGTTCGCCCTGGAGCCGCTCCGTTGATTTCAGATGGATGGCGGAGATGCTGAGACAGCAATGCAAGTAGCACTTGTTCGACTCCAGCGCCGGTAGGATGACCTCCGACCGTGCAGATCCATGCTGATTGACCTCCAAGATTGGAAAGATGAGCCGCAATACATGGTCGACGAAATGATCCAGCAGCGGCCGGTCATAGTCGTCTACTTGGACAACCGCCTGTTGTGTGGTATGTGGTGCTCCGTGGGAAAAGTCGAAGAAGTTGAAATCCAACGCTTCCTCGCCGCCGAAGGGGTCCACTCTGCTGTCGTAGACATCCTCCTGCATCCAGTTGTCGCCGGGAAAGGAAGGCAGCGTCGCATGGGGCGGCGGCGGTTGGAAGGTGCTGAAAGTCGAGATGGAAGAATCCCTCCTTGTGGGAACATCGTTCACGTACATCTGGCGCTCGGTCTTGATGTCGACCTCGTAAGGAGCGGCGGGATATGTGATAAACGGTGCAGGCTGAGCATAGTGTGGCGTGAGCAGATGCGGGGGATAGCCGCTGTAATTTTCCGTAATTGGGACCTGATTGAAGTCATGATCCAGCGAGTATTGCGAGTCCACCGACACGGCGCGTGTGTAAGCCATAGCCTCCGAGTAAGTGTCCGACGTCGGCAGCGAGTGTGACAAGCCCGGTGGGGTGTTGACACTCATCGACAGCATCTGTGTCGTCTTCTCGGAAAGCTTGGTACGCTTGATGATGGACTTGATGTGTTCCTTCTGCTGCTTGCGATGTTCGTTGTTGCTCCACCACATCGGCCTCTTGTACTCGCACTTCAGCCCAAGGTGCTTGCAGGCCTTGCACGCCGGCTTGCCTTCGTCGCACTTCTTCCTTCGCAACCGGCAAGTGAAACAACCTGAAGCGCCACGTTCGTCAGCAGTCCTGTGCACCGATGCGATCATAGATCTCCTCACCTGACCGTGATCGCCTGTGCATCTTCGAACTCGGTTTGGGAGGTGATGATTTAGGGCCCACCATAGCGGCGGACTTGCTGCTTGGTGCCAATGCCTGGGTTGACATCGTGGACATATTGCTGTTAGGTGTGCAGGGGCTTTCGAAAAGCAAAGAGAATAAGAAGGATAATGAACACGAGGTAGCGATAAGAGTCAGAAAGTCAGGGAGACAGGACAGCAAGACCGGATTGTTGTTATTATATTACAGTGAGGTAGATCACAAAGCCAAGACCAGCTGGCTTCGATGTCTGTTGATGAGGATGGAGATGGAGGATGGAGATGGATGACGGAGGATAAACACGGTCTGCGAACTGATTCCTTGAAGGGATTCATTATGGACATGATGCCCTTTAGTTATAAGTCAAGACAATCCACACAAGGCGGAGAGTGGGCAAAACGCCACGGTTCTAAATTTGTCCCTCAGCAAGTGCGAGGACCCCTCCACGAGACCGAGTGCGCTACAGTACATGCATGTGGTCAAGGCTACTGCCATTTCGGGCAAGGTTAGGTAAGGCAAGGTACGAGGGTACGGTATCGGTAGCCAAGGTTGTGGAGCGGGAAGTCCCTGGTCGATTGGACCCACTGCAAGCTTGGCACTTTTAATTAGGCTGGACAGGAGACCCCATTGGTTGGAAGCAAGGTTATACATGGAAAATATTCGATTCTCGACCAACGATTTCGTGCGGTGTGACCAGTCAGTTCCTTCTATATTTGCGAGGCGCCTCATGCAGCCCAAGCTTAAGCTTTAGCTTTATTGGCGGACGCGGGACAACCCTAGCAGTGAATCCTAAAAAAGAAGAAGCTCTTTTGGTCCTTGTCCTTTCCCCCATCCCATTCCAATCCTGATCGGCTTCTCTACCTGGTAACTTAACGTTAAGTTAACCCGACTCGTCAGATATCTGTACAGTACGTACTTGTACTGTATCTTGACTTGACTTATCAATCGTCCTGGCATTGGCAGCGGGTGAACGTGCCAGGCATGTTTTGTTGTTCCGTAAGGTACAGTAATTTCCAAGCTGTCCAGACAGGACGATATTCTAGCCCACTGCACGATCATGCTTGCGTAAGGTATTAATAATATTGATGCACCCGTATGAAATATGTACAGTACATACCATATCCGTACCACTTAAGGGCTAATCGCAAGTATAAACGCATCCGACATGATCCCCAACCCCCGGCCCCAAGCGATGCAAGTCGTGTGTAAACCCTGTGTACGAATTATACGAAGGATGTAGGTAACGCAGTCGTCGGACGCACGGATGCTTTGAAGAGGAAACCGTAGTAACGTTAACCTGATATCAGCCCCTCCCGGTGATTTTCCTCCAACAAGCTGTACCAGTAATATGACGCCTGTGTCATGATCCTCCACTCATGCCGAAATCGCACCGGCCTCTGTTCTTTTCTCCGGTAAATTCAGGCCTAGCCGACAGACCATCGTAATTCAGCCATACCAACAGCCACAGATTCTGATAGCAGGAGAGCGTTGGGCTGCAATAACGTTAGTACTAGTCACTTTACTGTACAATACCAGTCCGGAATCGGATAGATTGTCGAGGTAGATCGAGTCTCGAATGCTCCGCACAGGTAATATCAGGCGACCCTCCAGAGTAAGAGTGTTCCGAGGGTGGTTGAAGAGCAACGAATGGTGGGTGCTACAGTAAGCTGGATGTAGTCCGATGCGCAAAGCTCAGTGGGTAATACCTCGGTTGGTTGGCTACAGCTGAGCTGAGCTGTGCCGTGTTTGTGAGCTACCGAATAAGCTTGACGTTTAGTGCTGTGTTGTGCTGCATGGGGGCAGATCGTGTGCACTGACAGGAGTGAGACGGCGGCACTCTGCCCCCACATAAGAGAAGTGTGGAGAAGTGACTGTGACGAGTCTGCGTCTTCCCGTTGATTACATTTCTCGCTTGCATCGTTCAGCCATAATTAGCACACTTTTACCAGGTATAAACGGTTATGACTACCAGGTATGGTGAATTTGCCGTCTCTTGAGCTGTTAATTGTATCAGTCTGGTTAGAGATGCTAAGAATATCTCCTCTAATATATCCCAAGATAGATTAGTGTCACGATGATAGTCACACTTCGTCGCTTTTCCGAAGCTTCCTTTTCTGATTGGATGGCCATTGAAATAAACTGACCTTTTAGCCGGCCAATCAGCCGTCAGAACATTGTCAATTAAATCCACTTATCATCATTACTGATTTATTTTGTCATGTTGGTTCGAATGAAATCCACTACTTCTAGGCCCCTCTGTTACGACCGAGTCCGAGGTTCTTTGACATCCAGCCAAAAGATATCGCGGCAGAAGCGGAGATGAAGGAAGCCAGCTGACTCGATTCTTTGCTCTGGACTGGTCCAGACAGTCTTCTTTTCTTGAATCATAGTCTGTTCGGATGGTCCTCAGATCGCCTGGATTGGGGACAAGTTACAGAGAGTCCGGTGACAGAGGTCGCTACTAGATTTCTTTCCAGTAAAACCACCTCGCTCGCTTCGGAGTTTCTAGAGCATCCAGTCGTGCAAGCGTATCGACATTCGGTATGAAGTACAGGATGCTTTCTTGTTGAGCTGACCCGCAAATCCTCCTGGAAGCGGGCAATATGAAGGCAGACTTGGTTGATTCGTCGGTGAGCTTGGGAAGGTCCGTGATCCTATGGCTGCGGGTGCGATGTGTAACCATGGTCGACAGCCGACGGTGGCCGCCGTCTACCGCGTTCTCGAGAAAGCTGGATACTGGCCGCTCAGTGGTTGCAATCATGGCCGTCCGACCGCGGCCCGCATGAGGGTTTGATCATGTGAGCTCCGTGTGTCGCAAACGATTGGAGTCCACGACGGAAGGATGGAAGGAAGGAAGGAAGAATCAAAGCAAGGCGGGAAGCCAAGTGGTGTCCTCTCAGAGTTTCCCATCAACCTCGATTGGGTAGCTGTAAGCACCCAACCGAAGCCATCACGACATTCCCTTGGTTTGATTACAACGTCAACTACCTACCATCCATCCACTACTGGGGCATTCGAAGCACAGTCACACAAAGCTACTGTACCATCGCTAAGATACAGTAGGTATCAGAACTGCATTCTCCCGTACCAGCAGCAACAATGCAATGCAATCCATGTGCTTGACATGATTGAAATCTTCCAGCGGGGTCGTCACATAAGCGGACCATTGCAGAGCATTGCAGACCTGGGTAGCCAACAATTATCGGTGTGCAGGTTTGATCGATGTGTGCCTGCATCGCAATCATCCTCCGTGCTTCCATCCAATCTTAATTATGTCTACAATGCAAGCACTTTACGTGCATGACAGCCACCAATTGATGATTCTGCAGTTCGAAAAGCACCGTTGCAGCTCTCAGACTCGAGATGTGAGCACAAAAGATATTGTTCTTTCCGACTCGCACGATATCATTCCTTCATATACAACTAATTGTGATATTATTGCCATACTAAATTCTGCAAGCTGCTACGTCGAGTCTGTTCATACTTACTCCTGTTCGTCTAAAGCATGTCGTTGGTGATTCGGTCTTGCTTGAAGGTTGTGGACCACATTGTGACCACGTTGTGCTGGCCCTAACGTACCACACATTTACTGTCGACGTGGCCTTTCATTTCGCTCCCCACCTGTTCTGTAGAGGAAGACTATACCCACAGATGGTATCCAATATGGAAGAAGCTCTCATGCATCGTCGACACTACTGCTGTTCGATAAGATAGGAAAACCGTGGCTTCACATTGTTTGCAGGTGGGGGATGAGGTGGCAGCAGCAGCCAGCATGTTTCATGCCCGGACTGCTGCTGCAGCTGGAGTGCTGGAATGCTGAAGTGGGACTACGGGCAGTTATCTTCGCATTACATGTACAGATACCTACCAGGTAGTCCTGTAGAGCATACTGGCCGATGTGAGTCATTGGTTATCTCATTGATGTGGCCCCATCGACGTCTATACGCACCAGGTGTACGGAGTATATAGGGAGGAATATATCAAAATGAAACTTGGGACTGAGAGCTGAAGAATCTGATGCTGAAAATGCTATTACTGTAGCTGTACGAATTATTATGGAACAATAGTTGATGCTTCGACAGTACGCACAATTGCGGCACACATGTTAAGGTTGCTTGCTTAGGGTAAGTTACTTGCTTGCTTTGCTTTCCTGCTTTCGCCCGTCCCGCTCGAGCCGATGCGAGTCCTTTCCCGCCCGTCGTGAAGCTTGTAGGGAGAGACAGCTCCGGCTAAGGAACCCTGTACGATAAAGGTACGTACCTGGTAGGTACTGTGCTTCGTAAAACCTTATGTTATCGTCTAGCTCCTTTCCTATAATTAGTCACCTTTCTTCATGACTTCATTCGTTCGCTACCTCATCTTAATTATAGATAATTTACCCGATAGGGTTAAAACATACCGCTAGCTCATTCCATCTGTGGGCAGGAAACCACTCAACGCTCTTCCTCACTAAGCGCTTGATACTGCATACCAGGGCACAAAACTAGGATCCACCCAACCAACCTGACCTGATGCCGCCGACAAGAATCCTGTCACCTCTCGCTGCAAGTGATGTGCACAGTTCTAGCCACCGCTTGCGGGGGGGGGTCTACCGCTAACTTAACGTTAGCATCATGGTGGGCGCCAGATCCTCACCCCCGGCCCTGACATCGTGAGCTTCTACATAAGGGTACCCAAGCGCCCACCATTTCAAAGAACGTTTCCGTCTTTTTTCTGTCATACCGGTACGCATTTGCTCAGTCGTGTTCCGCGTACCTTATAGATTATATATGCCGGCAACGGTTCGGAGCTTTCAATCCTGTTAAGCTTCTCTCCTGCATAGCAACACCGTTTGCTGTTATCTTTCACAATGGTAGGTTTCTCAGTCACGGATCCCAAGCGAGCACTGTACTGACCTCACATCAGGCCTATTCGCCAAGCTCTTACAATCGAGCTGGACTCGACATGTTCCAGAAAGGGCAGACCCGGCAGTTTCTTGCCTCTCAAGCCCAAGCTCCCCGACCGCTCTCGGAAGCAACTGAGATATATGAAACGGACTTCGAGGATGACTTCAGCGACACCGAGGACATGTCCGCTCGGAGAAGCATCGGATCGGTACGTCGTGTGCCACTGTTAACCTACCCCATTGAATTCTCCTGATACTTTGCAGTTTGGCATGAAAAGTGATACCACTATCTCGTCTTATGACGAACTGCAAACGCCCAAGTCCAATGTTGTCAGCGGGTTCGATTTCCAAATAGGCAGATCGAAGCCGGTGGAAGGTCCGGTTGGACCACACCTGTTCCGCATTTCACAAGACGCCTATCGAGATGTGCAACCTTACCTTTCCATGTCGCCGCCCGCAACACCGAAAGACTTGCCTTTACACTTCCAAATTGCATTACCACAACAGCCTGCGATTCCCGTCTCTCACACCCGAGCAACCAGCAATCTCGAGAATGTCGTACCCGTGCAGTCGGGCGACCGGGACCCTCGTCGCTGGACCCCACAGCAAGTCGCAGACTGGATGTACGCTACCGGGTTCGATGAATCCGTCGTCGAGAAATTTGAAACCAACGACATCTCTGGGGCTATATTGATGGACCTTCAGTTTGAAGACCTCAAGGAGTTGGGGATCCAGTCCTTTGGAAAACGGCACAGGTTATGGAACGAAATACGCGAGATACGAGGCATCACTGACTCTCCTGTTGCAACTCCAATCGAAGCACCGCCCCGCGGCGCCACGCGGAGTGTGCCCATCACCACGCACGGCCATCGGCACAATGACTGTTCTCTGCCAGTCTCACCAGAGGACGACCTAGCCCTCTCACCGACTGGTCGAAGGCGGCGCTTTCAGAGGCATCATCAACAGGGACTGGACGATGTCATATCTCCAGCCGAGTCAGTCTCCATTGTGGCGATCGAGCAACTCCTTCCTAGGCCGCATAAGTGTTCCAAGGGAGAGAATTGTTCCAAGTGGCAAAAGCAACAGCGAAAGCTTGCCAAACTCGCGCGCGAGTTCCCAATCGAGTCTCAACATGGACGCCAGGCGTATCTTACTGGCGAGATGGGTAACGCCTCCCCAGCCAGCAACGTCGTCCGCCCCCCGTCCGAGGTAGTACCATCCGTCGTCGCGTCATCCGACGTGCTTGGGCCTGGCCAACTTCCTGCACTTCGCTTGGACGAAGAAAAGCTCCGGGTGCTCCAGACTCGAGACCCACAAGAGAATGTTCGACAGTTCCTCAACTTTCAGCACATGGACCGCCCGATAGACCACACATTCAGCGAACCCACGACCCCACCGTACGAGATGTTCCCAGCCCTGCACTCACCCACAAACACTCGACCGCACGACAATCTCCGCAGCCTTCCCAAATTGACGATCCCGGCGGTTCGCCCTGCGAGTGCCTTTGCGGCAGACCGTACCGTCACGCCTTCAAATATATACAGACATGGAACGCCATGCTCAGAGATGGACGTCCCGGTCACCGCCATACCTGATGGTCCAGTTGCCCGGGAGACCTCTCAGTCTGTTCCACCCGACATGCGCTTCGGCAACAACCAAATCCAGCGCTCATTCTCCCGCTCCGAGCACCGCCGCCAGCCAAACTTCCGCTTGGCTCGCCTCGACGAACACCGCGTCGTAGGGCCTGTCGAGCCCGTCGATTGTCCCGGAGACGTCACCCCCAACGCGAACGACATCAACCACGCCGGCTGGATGAAGAAGCGCAAGACGAAGATGCTCCGGCACGAGTGGCACGACCACCACTTCACTCTCAAAGGGACGCAGCTGGCCATGCACCGGGACGAGAAGTCGCTCGACGCACTCGAGTGTATTGACGTCGACGAGTACGCCGTTGCATGCTCGTCCCTCGCGTCCAACAAGCTCGGCGCCGCCTTCAAGTCTCTTGGCCTCAGCGGCAAGAAGAAAGAGGTCGACCCCGCCGCTTTCAGTTTCCAGTTGGTCCCGGCTGCCGAGAAGAAAGGCATCCTCGGCGCCGCGACGGGCAAGGCCCATCACTTCGCCGTCAAGACGCGCGATCAGCGCATCGACTGGATGAGGCATCTCATGATCGCCAAGGCGCTGAAGCAGAAAGGCGAAGGGTACGAGGTCAATGTCAATGGTAACATGATATAAGCCGTGACATACTCGGCCCTCTTGATATCTGGTTCACTTCGTTTCATACACTCTCTCCATATCTCCATGTTTTCGCGTATGGTATCGGATCAACTGGACTATCTGATTAGCATTATACCATTTCTTTTAATGCTGTCAATCTCATTTACCTCATTCTGTTGCATCAGCGTAATGGGCGGGAGGCACTGCATTGGGTTTTGGGCGCTTCTTTTCTCCCCTCTCTGTCTCTCTCTATATCTCGGTGTGTGTGTTCTCTCTCTCTGTCCACTCTCCTATGTTTAACGACGTTATGGTCATCACCACTATCTTTACCATTATCATCATCAAGGACAAGGTCGGTAGCAGGCAGCTTAGGTTAGCTAGGTTGGTAGGTAGCTCAGGTAGCATATATAGGGTCGCATAGGTAGCTTTCATATATACAATCATGATCATTATGACCCAAACAAACAATACTACTTATTGCCTGAAGTGATGACTGTCTCATGATATCACACTGCTTGTCATGCTGTACGTAGAACCACTTACTCACCGACGGTGCAGCACTGACTGTAGACCATCCATAAGGTCTCGTGTTTGCTATCAACGGACCTTTGTGACTGCAGGTCCTTCGTGAGACACATGGCAAGGCACATGGCGTACCGCTTATGTAAGCATCTGATCATGGCATCCGTGTCTAGGGTTATACTCGAGTTTGTGTAATTTCTCTTTGATGGGCGCCGTCGACCTATGTGCACTGGACTGGCACTCCTCAGATTCGACAGCATGAATAAAGTTTACTGTGCAGTGGCCAGCATGTTTGCTTCGCTCGTTGAGCCACAGCCTGCAGGGACCCGCTCCACGCCTCGACAGCCTTGGACCTGCTGATAGTCATGGCAAGCCAGATAGAGCTCAATCAGATTCAGAATTCTATCTGGAATGGCTCGTTACCGTTGGAGATCAGGCTGTCACCTTCGGACTGTCGCACCTACGATCAGAGCGACCCGTATCTGGTAGGATACCCCCTCTGCCCATGGATTGTAGCCCTAGACTCTAACAATCCCCCCACGCAACAGATCCAGTATCCGCGCCTGTCCTACCTCCCATTCCTCCTCCCCCGCCTCCACGCTTTCTTCGACTCCGTCCTCATCAACCCGGACATCCCAGCGCACGAGGGTTGGTTCTCCTTCGAAGACGTGCCGCTAAAGTGGCATTATCCCGTCGGCCTGCTGTACGATCTGTTCTCTGGCGCCAGTCCCGCGAGCAGCAGCAAACCGGCACCGACCGACAGAGCCATCCATCAGGACATCGACGGCGGAGAGTCAGCGCTGCCGTGGAGACTGGTGGTGCACTTCACGCAATGGCCGGACGAGCAGCTGGTCCGGCTGGACGACGAGGGCAAGTTCCTCCACGACGCCTTCATCAACGGCGTCAAGGAGGCGGACTTTCTCCGCAACGGAACGGCAAAGGGCATCATGTCCCTGTCCAAGGACGACTCGACGCAGCTGTGGAAGGTCGTCGTGGACCGTGAGTTGTAATGTCTCTTTTCTCCCGCAGCCACTTGCTCAACTCGTAAGCAGATGATCTTCCCGCCTTCAACGCCGTCAATCAGAAACTGCTCTACGCTCAGGGGGCGAGTCTTCGCCACGTTCCTGTCAGGATCTATCTTCCCTCGTCTGCCCCGGCCGCCAACGGTGACGAGGAGAAGTCGCCGGGCTCGCTGAGGGTTGTGCAGTCGCTCGTTACGCCCTTGCTGGCGGGTGGAGAACAGCGGACGCTGGGTCATGCGCTGAATGAGCTCTTGCCGTCGCTCTTTCCGAGCAGGCGGACGGCGGTGTTGGCGAGGGCTGTGCTTCATGGTGCTGTGTTACCCTTGACCTCGCCGGTGGAGGATGTCATGCGGGGGGCAGCTTATGCTGACGGATGGGTCCATCTGAGTGTGGCGATGATGGGTTAAGGGGGTGGAGGGAAACCCGACTGAATGAACGGGGATCTTGCGGCAGCATATCAACTCGACTGCTGTGATATAGGTCTAAGCTGAAGGAAAGAACTAGATCCTCGATGTTACGTCAAGGCTAGAACTTCGTCGTTGCTGAGAGTTACAGCTTACACGATACACATCACCACAGCTGTCAACACTGAGGGCTATCATGTAGTCCTACTTTTATAGATCTGCCTTTGTTAGTAGGATTTAGAACCTTCACTAGATATACTTGACAATAGTAAATGGTCCCAGATCAAGGGTTCCACCACTAGCCAAGCACCTACAGGCACGGAGACAATCAGTTGAAGGTGATTTTCTGTCTCGTGAGATCATGGTACACATCTTCAAGAACCTGCCTCTTCCTCTTCCTACTTTCCTCCTCCGGATCCCCCTCGCCCATAACCGCCTCATCCTCGTCCTCCAGCTCCATCTCCCCCTTCGTCCTCGGCAACCAAGCCCTAATCACCCCGTCCGAGTGCGCAGAGTACAGCTCCACATCGCCAGCCCTCCACGCAAGCGAAGTCACCCTGTTCTTGATATTCCGCTGCCCTGCACTTCCCCTCGCCTGCGCGACCGCAACGCCCGGCGCACGCAGCCGCTCGAACAACGTCCCGTCGAACAGGTCAAACATCAAGATCTCCTTCTCGTTCGGAAAGAACATCACCTGCTTGCCCGGCGGAACCAACCCGCTAGGCACGAGCAGCGGCAACAGCGTCGCCAGATTGGTGTTTTTGATAACGGGACCAAAATGCGCCAGCGCATTCGCTCCCGTCGCCGCGTCCCACACTCGTACGCGCTCGTCGTGGCCCGCCGTCACGAGATAGTCGCCATCGTCCGTCCACACAACGCCATTAACAGGCCCAACGTGCGCTTTCCCCCTATCGCGTCCTCGCGCGCCCTTTCCGAGCCCATCCTCCCCCGTGATCCCCACCGAGTCCTCCGCGTCCAGCACACCCAGACTCCCCCCGCTCCGCCGTACATCCCACACGCGAACGGTGCCATCCACCCCGCCGCTGGCGAGGATGTGCTCCGCGCGCGGACTCCACGCGACGGACAGCACGGCGCCCTGGTGGCCCGCGAGGGCGTGCGCGCTGGCGCCCGAGCGCAGATCGACGAGGCGGACGGCCGGGTGCTGGGTGGCGCAGGCGACGAGCAGGTGCGAGGCGATGGGCGAGAGGGCGTGCGAGTAGAGGACGGAGGCGAGGTCGAAGGAGGCGGAGGGGGTGAGGGTTGCGGTGGCGTGGATCATGAGGGTGTGGTCGTAGGAGGAGGAGAGGAAGGCTTGGGCGTCGAAGGCGTAGAAGGAGAGGTGCGTTATGCCGAATTTGTGCGCTGAGGTCGATCTGTAGCTTGGACTCAGCTATGATGTGTTTAGGGACCGCTCCGCCTTGATGACGCTCGCTCACTTGTTCACTGCCGCCACGGGCCGGTGCCGACGGGGCTTGGCTGTGGCGTCTGCGTGCTCGAGATCCCATAGGAGGATCGAGGAGTCGGCGCCTCCGGATAGCATCCTAGCCCGCGGGATCAGCTTCACTGGGCTCGGGTGATGGTTGTTCGTTGAATGCCGCTTACCATCGCCCTTCGAACCTATCGATAGCTAGAGCGTTCACCCCCGCTTTGTGCGCCCATATACGCTCCGTGCTCCCATCCCCAGAGTCATCGTGTCGGTCAGTGGTTGACGCGACTTCGGGCCCGGTCTGCTCGTTGAGGAACTGGACGTCTGGCGTGGGAGATATGGCGTGCACGAGTCGGGTGGTCTGCGCGCGCTGGAGGACTGGTGGGCTGATGGAGCCGATGGTGCGGTTGAGGAGGAAGGAATTCATGCACCAAGGCCGTGTGAATCCAGAGACGTACTACGAAGGTTGCGTGGGAGGAGACGTAGGAGTCGGTTGCAACCCAGAAACTACTATACTGACTACACGCTATTCCGCAGCTCGTACATCCCTGACCCCTGCCTTGTGAACCCCTTAGAGAGCCGCGCCCCAGTACCTTAGGTACTACAGCAATTCCTAGAATGTTGGCTCCTCAGTTTGCTCAGAACTTTTTGCAACTTTTTTTTGAAAATCACACTCAAATTCAGTGTTTTGATGTTAAAATCACAATAAACAAATAG
>JAABUU010003521.1_pt1 | contig 19801 bp, 18 predicted proteins | sample 5559301 | NCBI WGS metagenome assembly JAABUU01 (sample SAMN10711884, study PRJNA513360) | rock metagenome | isolation source: Antarctica rocks | place: Antarctica: Victoria Land, Richard Nunatak white | reverse complement strand
GCCAATCGCTTTTCGTGGTTGGACTGCGGCGATGGCATCCGTGTAGGTTTGGACAACCTCGGTTCTATTGTCTCCCCATAAGGCAACCCGCTTCTCCCATTCTATGACGTTGTTGGGATTCTGTCGTAGTAGAACGTCGTTCACCAGAAACGGTCGTCGATCCATCAATTGCTCAAATCGCATCATACGTATGTCAAGGTCAAAGTCGGCGTCTTCATCCAGTATCCCTTTCCCTGAGCGCAAGGCCGCGGCATCCATTAGCGTTCCGATGATAGATTCCTCGAATTCGACATAAGAATCAAAGACCAATGTGAAGTCGCGCACAGTCATGACCGTGGTTACGCCTTCCTCGAAGATGTCTCGAGCCCTCTCAAAGCTTCCCTTTCCGATCCAATAGGTCGCTAGGCCGGCCCATAGCTTCCCTCTTTGATCGGCAAACCGTTCAATCCCACTACGGATAATCATTTCAACATCCATGCCAGTCGAGTCTCCCGTGTCCACTTCTTTTGCGTGTGCGACCAGTAGGTCCACCATATCACTCCATATCTGGAATTGGCTTTTTCCAACCTTGCTCCGAAATCGAGAATTGTTGAGTATGCCCATGTAGCTTTTCACCGCCATCGTATATCGGCCCAATTCAAGCAGCAGCTCGATATAATCCTCCGCGTCTTCGGGATGTATTTGCATGTATCGATGCCAGATCCTGATTGCAGTTTCTCCAGACGCAGCGTTGGCGAACGGTCGGTACAAAGCCCAGATGCGATTATGCTGCGTGATGGGTAGAGCACGGAGGGCTTGATCGAAGGCGCGGCGAACGAGTGTAACTCGAGGTTGTTGCATAAGGAAAGATAGGTACATTTCCCAGATTCTTGGCATCTTATTTAGTAGCATCAGGGACTTCTCAAATAAAGAATTGACTTTAGTATACTGAGCCGCGTGAATCGCTGGGTTCTTCTTTCTGAGATGTTTTACCCGAAACTCGAGGTACTGCAAATGCATTAGTATGGGCTTCAATGGTGTTCGAGGGCTTCCGAGATCGAACCATTTTCCAAAGCTTATAAGAACGGGGTAATTGTATACAGGCCCGTTCCAGGACCTGTGAGGAGTCAGTCCTTGACCTATGAGGAGCTGCGCGACGGCCAGGTGTAGAGCGCGGACGTACGAATGCCTGCTCGAGCCGGGTGCCATGTTGCCGTTTAAACTCGAAGTACGCCAGCCACGGCTTTATACTACCGGGATCACGAAGGATGTCCTGCTCGTAGATGGTATCTTCTCCAGACTATAAACATCGTTACTACCTGCCAGCACCTGTGACGAAAGAATAGAGCTCACCACAAGGTAGAGATCCAGGTTTGGAAGGGGTCTCTTTGACATGTTTGGGGTAACATCCATCGTGAGCTTCTGCAGGAGTTCTCCCGGCATCCTGTGATAAAGGCTAGATGCTTGGTTGTGCGCACCCTTGCTTCCTCGATGAGGTTCATGGCAGAAGATCGTGAAGAGGCGCCATGGATAGACTGCTTAGTAATAACCTTATTTTCACACGCTAGTCCCGGAACCAGCCAATCAACTCAGCCTAGATACTGTATGGTGATCCTACCTACTATACTCGCGATTATACTCGTACCTGACCATCTCTTTTCCCAGATTTCGGCTACATATTCTCACGATGTCAGGAGCGGGAGTACGTTTCACCTCGCTTTGGCGGAATATCTCATGACCACTCCTGACAATGCGTTGTAGGACCGGGAAGCAGTATTCCCGACTCGCCAGTCGTTGGGAGCTATGAAGAACAAGCTGAAAGGCGCCGAAACAGGCCATAGCTTACTGAAGAGGAAAAGTGAAGCGTTGACAAAGTACGTTGAGGGAGCCTGAACTTGTTTTGCCTACTGACAACGATATCCTGTCCATAGACGCTTCCGCGGTATGCATTGCGAGCTGAAGCTCCTGCTTGGATATTTCTGAAGATGTGGACAGAGATCACCCGGCGGATAGACGAAGCCAAGCGCAAAATGGGTCGTGTGATGCAGATCGCCGCATTTTCCCTCGCCGAAGTCACTTACGCTGTTGGAGGAGATATTGGCTATCAGATCCAAGAATCCGCCAAGTCCGCCCGCTTCCGGGTCCGCACCAAGCAAGAGAATGTCTCCGGCGTCTTCTTGCCTCAGTTCGAGAGCTACACTACAGAGGGGAACAACGACTTCGGTCTGACAGGTTTAGGTAAGGGCGGGCAGCAGGTCCAGCGATGTCGAGAAACATATGCTCGGGCTGTCGAGACCTTGGTAGAGCTTGCAAGTCTGCAGGTACGGGAATACGCTTCAAAAGAGGACCGATGAAGTAAGCTGATGCGGGCGCGCTAGACGGCATTCGTGATATTGGACGAGGTTATCAAGGTCGTTAACAGGAGAGGTACGTGGCAGCACTGTTCGTATCGCACAGCCTTCCTACTGACAACGTACTGTTCACAGTCAACGCAATGTCAGTATCGCCATATTATTACCTCCGTAAAGCGAAAAGTAAAACTAACAACTGCCTGTTTCCACCAAGCGAGCACGTTAGTATACCGGAATTGAACATTCACATGAGAACAGTCCTCATTGTGTATAGGTCATAATCCCTCGCACGGAGAATACCATTAAGTGTATGTTGGACCACATTCTTCTTACATAAACATGCTAACAGGTTGAAGACATCAACTCTGAGTTGGACGAGCTGGACCGAGAAGAGTTTTATAGGCTGAAAAAGGTAATCCTTCAAGGGTGGAAGGGACAGGCTCCCTGCTCCAGCCCGTGTACTGACAGGTTACGAAGGTGTCGAATAAAAAGCAAAGAGACAGCGCCGCTGCAGACGCGGAAATGGCTGCGAAACGGCGAGGAAGCGACGAGGAGAACGAGAGTGGTCCGACCACATCTGATGTTCTCGGTGAACAGGAGGATCAGGACGTAATCTTCTAGGCTTTGGCATGGATTGGACATGGCGTTACTGCATCTCAGGCGTTGCATTGCCGGGTTCTCGTGCTTCTCTGCTCTCTCGTCCAATGTGCGAGAGAGCTTGTAATTACTATTCTAAGCAGCAGGAGGTCCCACCAACGCCGAGGTCGTCCTTTCTCTGCGCCCTGCGCCTAACGGCTTGGTTCTGTACAGCATTCCAAGGTCAGAAGCACTTAGCCAAGGTTTCCTGAGTGGCAAAGAAAGTAGCCTCCCCATCATTGACGTTGATATGTGACCCTGATGACCTTGTGATCGTCGCCCAAAGCCATGCCGGCTGTGTTCTCTTTCGCGCTGATCGCGCCGGCCTCGGCCTCGTACTCCACGAAAGCCAAGCCCTTCCTGCCGGGAACCAGCCGGACCTCCCGGAACCCTTCGAACCTCCCGAAGATGGCGGTCAGGCCGTCCACGTCGTAATCTTCCGGCAAGTTCTGCACGAAAAGGATCTTGTTCGGCGGCAAGTACTCGTCCGGCACCACCGCGGCGCCGCTTGGGTTCGACGACTTCAGGCCGGCACCCCGTGACGTCTTGGCCGGCCGTCCCGTCACCGGTTCGGCGGCCCCAGCAGCCGTGGGAGCGGGTCGTTTCAACTTCTTCTGCGCTTCCAACGCTTCGTGTGCTTGCTTTCTCTCTGTCCGCCCATATCAGCCCCACGTCAACCTCGCGACGATCATGCAAAAAGAGTTCTCCGCCCCACCTTTCTCCGCTAACCGCCGCCTCCGATGCGTTTCGAATTCATCGTCTGTGTCTTGCCGTCGGACGGTGGCATCGCTCCTCGTCTTCGCAAAGTCGAGTAGCATCGGCTTCTCGAAGAGCTCGAAGCCTTGAATCTCCTTGATGGCACGCTCGGCCGCTTCCACATCATCGAACACAACGAAGGCTTGGCCCTTGGCCTTGAGGTTCGTCTTGGCGACAAGATCGATAACATTGCCGTATTCCGAGAAGATGTCCGTCAAGGCTTCTTTGAGTTGGTCGACTTTGATCCTCTCCTCCAAGTTGCGAACCTACGCTATGTCAATCGTACTTCTATAAGGATTGGCCAACGCAGGTAGCATACATAGACCCTGCATAACGATCAATGACTGAGCTTTCCAACACAACGGATCGAACGTTACTCACGTTGCGTTCGGGGAAGTTCCTGTTGGAGACGTTGTTGCCATATTGAAGAGACTATTGAATCATGAATCTTGGAATCCAGCCTCAAAAGCTAGTCAACGACACCTAAGGTAACCCGTCCGCACTGTTGCTTATGTAAGATTTAGTGCATCGCGGCGACACTCTGAGGACATTTCCCCAGTCGACGTCCACATTACTGCCTAATGTACTTCATTTTATCAATCATTCGCATTGATTATAATGTCATTTTTCATCATATATGCTCTACAACGTCTACGATAAGGAATCGAATATGATGGAGAAAGTTACTTTCATAACCATCTAGCTTCTGGTAACGACATAGTGTCGTAAAGATTGTTGGTACAATCCATGTTGATAACCGCCATCAGATCCGTCTGATACACAGCCTTCATTGACCTAACTCGACATGCACCGACCGAATGACCATGCTCCATCAAGTATCGCCTTTGAGATTGCCTTTGAGAAGTGTGAGTGGTTGGTCATAAAGCAAGATACAAGCAAACAATGGACGTACCGGCTAGATTGATCTATTTGTCACCGGTAGGATGGATGGACTCCGGAAGCGCCCTCTCGAGCTTCTCTGGCACAGCCTTCTGGATCGCCTCTGGGACGATGCTGTCCTTGGGGTTGGTGGCATGACTCTTGGAAGAGCCAGTGTCGTGGACGGCATCTGGGACGGCGTCCTCAACACCCTTGGGGAGTTGCTCCTGGGCCTTGCCGGGGACGATGGAGTCGCCCTGGGCGTGGGAGCGACCCTGACCGTGTTCGTTCTGCATCTTGGAAGAGGTGGTTTGGATAGTTCTCGTGGAAAGAAGTTGGCTCGTTCGAGATGATAGTAGAGATGTGAGCTTGAGATTTGATCTGAGCATGAGTGATGTTTTCAAGAAAGAAGACATTGGGCACGAGAGAGAAGAAATATAAGTATTATTGCAGTGGAGAGTGAATCGAGTCAATGGACGAGATGTGAATGCAGTGATGATGACGCCACCACGTTCTGGTTGATGGTGACGTTTACATTTCTCGGAACGGATTCACAGTGAGGTATTAGTATCAGATCCAACCACATACCTTATTTATTTCGAGAGGTAAGCACTAAGGTACCGGCCGGTCAAGTCGTCATTCTTCCTTTCACATGAGAAGACGAGCGTTACCTAACAGTATGATGACGTCTCTGTGGCTAAGGTAAGGTAACGGTCAATATTCAATATTAATGTGTTAACGTCGATGCTGCACTAGGTTGAATGTTGATTGCGCCCTCGGCATTCGGATCCTCATTAAAGCCGGGTCCAGCTTACATAAGTTATCTGTACATCTGTACCTCCAGGTAGATAAGCCTAACCCCAATCAGTATCATGTTCTTACAGTTCAACTCTCCGCTCAGCAAGTTAGGTATCAAACACTCAGTGATACCCTCCAACAGAATGAAAAGAATAGAGCTCTATAGCATTCAATTATGAGTCTTTCATCTATAAGCAGACACAACAAGAAAGAAAAAAGATAAGCAGACTTTTATTGACATTCTTCAAGACATCATCATTGTAATGAGTGCATTCATCAGAAATGGCAAGATTGAGACAGAAGAAGTCATTATAAACACAAAAATGAGAATCACAACATGTCAATATGTAACATACTTGAGAATGCTAAAATTAAGAAAAAAGCAAAATCTTTATACAATTAAATTGTCAGCAATCAGTCAGACTTTAAGATGTTTTTCTAATTATATTTAGAGACAAAATATATACATCATCATTCAAGATCTTTCAGTGATTCAGGGACTGATGTAACTCAAGCAATAGTTAAAATAAATAAACATAAAAATCACATATTAAGCTACAGAAAAGCTTCTGCAATAAGAAAATCAAATACAGTGTATTTGACTGTCAACAAAAGTAATGTCACAACAACAAAAAGCAGCAAAGAACACAGTGTGAGACTTTACAAGACAGAAAGCTTTCTTGAAGCTCTCTTTTTATTAAGTACAACTCATCATCATGAGAAGAGTTATAGAGATCATGAAAGAGTCATACATTTTATTAAGAAAAATAAAAGACTTTACAACAAAGCTGAACAGAGTACTGTCAAATAAACACATTAAGAAGCTTTACAATAGTTTAAAGAAGATAGAAGCAAAGATACTTATTTAATTATGCATAATTATAAGTAGAATCAACAAATATCTGTATAGAATAGATGTCATTAAATCATTGAACTGTATCTATAATGTAGAGAAAAAAGACATAAAGTATTTTCTGTTTCACTGTATCAGATAAATTACAGAAAGAGCATCTCTGCAGTAATACTTTACAGCAAGAGAAAGCACTCTTTCTTAATGTTTAAAAGATAAAGCATCATCAGATTTAGAAGACTGATCATCAGACATGATAGCTGTCAGAGTCATCATTAAATTTGTTTTAAATATAGATAGATTTAACTATCAATTAAGTTTGACAATAAGATTCATCATTTTTCATTAATCATTTCTTCTTTCACTAACATGCACTTCATAGTCACATAGTGCCTGCTTTAGCTGCTGATCATAGAATGTTAAACATTTGTAGAATTATCTTTAAAATGCATTTACAATCTTATCTATGATTATTTAAGCATATCAGGAGTAAATGAGTATAGAAGATAGCAAGAAAAAGATGTTTCAGTAAGGGCTTTTTGTGAGACATGGACATAGCAATAGTTTTGACAGGATGATAGTGCTAGAGCCCTTTAGGTGTAGTGCCTCTGGGTGGAATAAATTACCTACCTACCTATCATGTTCTTTGACCCTCGCCCCACGCACGACGACCGCCATTCCGAACATTACAGAGTATTCATGGGGTGCTCATTGATATTTGCAAAGTCCTATGGACGGTACCTTGAGGGGTATGACTGGCTCTTACTGTAAAAGGGCTCGGACCTTATGCACCACAAGCTTGCTTCACCCGCTTGACACCAGCGCTTCTACTCTCCTTTGTCTTTAAATGCTCTCTTACAGTATAGACTTACATACAGTACATCCTCTCCCAATCCTGTGATTTTCTTTCTCCACTCTTTTTCTTTGTACCCAACCTTGATTGCAAGGGTTGCAATCTTGTCGTTGTCCATGTCGATGCTCCTGTGAAAGTCGTTTGCAGCAATTGAAAGTCAAGTCCCTGACGTCTGTGAAAATACAAAGATTGTTTGCAATATCCAGCTCAGCAATTGGAAAGGCAGTGTATAGGTGAACTACAGAACCTAGCGGTAGCAGCACTGACAATTTCCTACCTAAACAACATACAAGTACTTAGTTCCTCCAAAACAATGATGGTGCATCGTCACCATCATTGTGATCGCAACTACTCACACAGTCTAACTCAAGAAGTCAAGGGCTGAAGAAGAAGCACATGTCAAGGACATCTAGGGCAAAGACACGTGTTGCCGCTCAAGCTGACCTTCACAAAACTTGTACTGTCACGGGCATTCCCCATCCGGCCCGTGACACGGCTTCAGCGCTGTAGTCTAGTCTCGCTTTCGTAAGGTCGTGACCCAGCCGGCCACCATGGAGAGCGCAGAGTAACCGAGGGAAGGAGCACAAACGGAGCAGAAAGGAGGTTGGAACTGGGTGAAGATGAAGTTTTAGTGACGGTCCCCACCTCGGTCACGATTGCCGTGCTCGAGAGCCCGACGGACTTCCGAGACCCATGTTCCTGGGCCTGGGCGGAAACGGCTTCTCCCCCGGCCGGTGGAGGCGGGAGCCCGGCGATACACCTCCTAGGCGTCGCGGTGTCATGGTGAGGAATGGGCATGGTCAAACGAGCCTTGCCTGGACCCATGGGCGGTCGTGACTGAGATGCGCTGACGTGCTGTCGGCAAAGGAAGGTGTTATGGTGAGGTTGGAGGAGGAGAGGAGATAGAAATGAAGGTAGAGGTTGTGAGAGAAAGTGAAACCTCACGAGAAGAGCTTCGAACTTTTTCTTTCGAAGATACGGTAATGACGGTACGTGCCTAGAAAGATCAGGCCAACTGTGTGTCCACAGTGGTCAGGAAGAAAGCTTCTCTATCGGTTCAAACAGACATGTCTGACACAGTGTTTCTGAGCATCCATGGAGCTATAGCGCATATCATTAACGTGAGGAAACCCGAGGTCGTAGGCAATCTGACATATGAAGAAATTACCAATGATACTGTGGGTTTCTTGGGAGTATTCGATCAATTTCAGTGCTCAGCAAGCCTAAATCTTACTACAGCTGCCTCCCTGTGCTATGATCCAGTGATGAATAGATGTGGCAGGCGCATTACTGTCAGCGCCCTTTTTCCCTAATGTGTACCTTAGCTTCTACACCACCCGCAACTGCTCTCTGAAGTCCTCCAGGACTTACGGGTCTCTAGGGCGCGCCGTGCTAAACGGAGGAATGTGTACCTTATGGTAGGCCGCTGAGTTGTACTAGGATGTGGGCTATTGAGGCGCATTCAGAATTGATGTCTGCCCTGAATCGCCGGTTCTTGATGAAGGAGGTTGATTACCTTCTCAAAGAGTTGCGGACCTTGCCAGAGTGTGATAGTTACAGAGGGGCATACTGTATAGCCGCTCGAGGGTGTCATAAGTCGTTGATAACGGGCTTTCTCTACAGCGCTGCTGTAAGCATCGACGTGCCAGCTTCGAACGCTATCCTTTCTCGAACCGAACGTATCATTAAATGCTTTAGATGGCTAAGATCTGGTCGGTGGGTGAAGACTATCATCCCGAGCATACCCGTAGACTTGGGGACTGAGTAATGTGCTTCGTTTCTGGAGATGAATACTATGATAGATGCTAGTAAAGGTCATCAAATCAATAGCTCTTAGCCGGAGTATGCCTTGATGCCCGTCACCGGTCTCTTGATCACGGTTATCAAGGTCAAGCAGCGTTCGGGTCGAACACTTTCCCGCCACGTACGTACTGTTATTCGGATGAGGATTTTGATCGTTTGCGTGACATTCGCAATCCCTTCATCCAGAGTCGTAGCTCGCTGCAGTCGGTCCCAACGCTACATCGAATAGTTACCTGGCCGTTACCGTCATCTGGCAACTCACCTCATGCTTCCCTGCTGGAGTAGTTAGTAGTGGTACCAGATGCTTGGCTTGGTGGATGGCGAAGGCTGGCAATCGGATGAAGTAAGTCGGACCCCCTTCTAGAGGCATCGCATTGCTCGAGAGCATTGTCTTTTGACTGGGTCTTTCAGTCGTGGGAATCGACCTCTTGAACAAGAACACGCCATAGTACGCTATGTAGAGGTAAGCCAACAGGTGTGCTCATCTGGCCCTTAAGGTTCGGGCAGGTACGGGAGAGCCGGACGCGAGATGACTCGGCCGGAGTAGTGTAAGTCGGACGAACACCGCCGGAGCCAAGGTGGGTTCCTGCTCGCATTGCCGTATGTGGGGTCAGATCTGTCGAAGCGGAGGCGAAGACTTCGCGGCCCTTTCGAGGCGTAAAGGGATATGGCGACAGGGTGGAGATCGACCACAGAATGCAACACGTATGACAAGGAATGTCAGTGCTTGGATCAAGGGGATTGCTAGATCACGAATGTCACGACTTCGCAGTGTCGTAATGTTTGACAACAGCCTCTCGTTGAAGTGTGGGGTACGTCCGCTTCTGGAATGGTCGGCCAAACCTCGTTTTCTGCGTCAAGGACATGAACCAGCAGTGGTCGTGCATGAATCAGGCACCCGTCGGGCGTCCGTTGCAATTTTTACACCTCTTCCCCTATCTGAACCTCCTCTTTCGAGTCGTGGCCGTATGCAGCTCACCGTTCTGCATCGCTCGCCGCCCGTTCGGCCGTCAGTCTCTGGTGATCATGAGGTAGCGTTGGTCATTGCATCCACGTGAGACTGGCAAGCTCATCTCCCTCGGCATGAGAGAGAGGGGCCGGAGGGAGCATCGTTGTTCGACTTTATCAGTCGCTTTCGTCTTGCAAAAGGCAGCAGAGCACCATCTTCGGTACCACGGAAGAGATCCCCCATCAGCATCTTTGCCCTAGGCCCGTCGGCGATACCATCACCTCTGTCGACACCGAAGACGTGGGTGTTTTCCAGGGCTCAGATATGCGGGCCAATGAAGAGCAAGCCGTTCGAGAAGGTTGGACGGTTGGGTTGTGGCCGGTGATCTACAGCCGAGTACCTCTATGTTATATCGTCTTCAAGACTTGGTAGGGATCAGGATACTTTCAACTTTCAACACAGCTTGCCGAGGTCGCTTGTCCCACCTACCTCTGTACAAGATCAGGGCCGGATCACGGACGGCGAATGAAAGCGGAGGTGGATTTGTAGGCGCACCATTGCGGGCACCTGAAACGGCGATGGATTGGGCCCTGGCCTAAGCACCACTCCCTCGTCCGACAGGCATGTCAGCCAGGGTCAGCAACGAGGTACAGTAGTAAGACACGTCAAGGTGCAGTCTTCGATGACCATCGCACCGGAGATGATGATGAACCTGCATCGCTACGAGAGCTTTGTGTTCTGTGCCTTGGATGAACAAACAGACATGGATCTTTCTTCTGTCTTGATAGGTAAGGTAAGCAAAGACTGCATGTGCATGTACTCTACCTTAACTTTGATGTTCGACCGTTGTGACACAACCTTATCTCGTCTACCCAAGTCCCGGATCGTGGACGTGGACGTGAACGCGGAGGTGTGGATGTGTGTGGCAGACAGGCGGGCGCCTTCCATTTGCAGATGCCTTCGCCGCATCCTTGATCCTTTATCCTTTATCCTTTATCCTTTATCCTTGATCCTTATCCATTGGAACCAGGGTTGAATGGTTGTTATACCTAGTCGACCAGGTAAGGCACCTGAGATTGGCAGTTGATACGACGTCCTTGTAGGGTTACTGTATGGAGTAGAGTGGACGGGCTTGTTCGCCACTCTCTGCCTTGTGCAGCAGATGGAAGATTGCATATTTACTTTACCCTTGAAAAGGGATCGGTAAGGTACAAATGATGACTGACATTTCAAGCTTCATCCGTGTTCTTTCTCAAAGACTCAGACGTGTATACTGCCTCTCATTGGTTCCGCTGTGCGAGAGGTCGACAATACTAATATCACGATATTAGTGATACTTTCAAACAGTCCAGAAGGTATGGCGAGTAACTGAGCCCTTACAGTAGGGCCAGGTATGAAGATGAAGGGGTTAGGGGGATTCGGTTGGCGCAAAAGGCTTCAGACGTGCATACCCGGTACCGCCAGGCGGCTCTCTCTGCTCATCCAGGTTTCGTCCAGTCCAATCAAAAGGTACTGGTTCCTTATATTACAGTACACGTGACCTATCACGCTCGTCTCCCAGCTTTAGTTGTAGGTAATCTAATCTATCTGTACAGGTACTGTAAGGTATATCAACGCCTGTACACGTACCCTGCCTCAAACATCCTACGCGTTGATGCATTCATTGGAATCCCAGAATCAAAGCAATCATGAGGAGAACAATCATCCTCATTATTGACTTCCCACCAGTCAATAATTAACATACAATAATGTTCCTGAAATGATACCGGTGACATTTCCATGTCTGGCTAAGGCCTTTATGCGTGCACGGCCTTGGCAGCAATGATAATGGCACGCAAACCTCCTGGTCATACCTTACCTCCTCCCTCCCTTCCTCCCTCCCCCCTCCTCTCTCTTTGCTACTGCCGGTACCTGACTATCTTCCTCCGTACCTTCCCTAATCTCACTTCTTTCCTATCTTCGAGCACTCTCCATCCTTCTGCATCCCGTTGTCTTTGCTCCGACCTTCTCTTTCTCCCCTCACCCTCACCTCCCCTCACCTCACCTCACTTCACGCACCGAGGTCGTCGATCCCATAGTCACTCATTATCCACCTGGAGCTGCGAATCTGCACATGTATAGCTGGCTATAAAGTAACCTTGGAATCCTCAGCCATCCCTTCTTTACAGTTCTCCACCTTCGTTCCAATTCACTTCCCACTGAGACCTCGACGTTGACCGTCTCGAGCCAACCTAGCACTCGTTACAGCTAGCTATAGCATACCACCTACAACCAAGATGAAGATGCAGATCCAGAGCTCCTTGTTGCTCGTCACTCTTTTGCTGACTGGTGCCTTGGCCGCGCCGGCGCCAGTACCGAACAAAGGCAGGTCCTTCAAGATCGACCGCGTTCGCCGCTCGGACCATGTTCGCAACGGACCCGCCGCTCTGCGCAGAGCATTCAACAAGCATGGCTGGACGGTGCCGGAGACCTTGCAGCACGCGACCACGCAGGCCGGTGGGCAGACCGGGCAAGTCCCAGCCTCGCCGCAGCGCGGTGATGCCGAGTACTTGTCTCCCGTCAATATCGGCGGCCAGACGTTGATGTTGGACTTCGACACGGGCTCGTCGGACTTGTAAGGCCCTCTGTGTGTTAACCGTATCATTCAATGCTGACCCGCGATCTGGAGGTGGGTCTTCGACACCCAGTTGTCCTCCCAGCAGCGTCGAGGCCACACCTCCTTCGATCCGTCGCAATCTTCGACCTTCCGTAAGATCGACGGTGCCACCTGGAGCATCAGCTACGGCGACGGGAGTGGCGCGAGCGGAAATGTGGGGACGGACACCGTGAACGTCGGAGGCGCGACGGTGACCAGACAAGCGGTCGAGCTCGCCACCACGCTCAGCTCGTCCTTCGCGCAGGACGTGAACAGCGACGGCCTCCTCGGCTTGGCTTTCAGCAAACTCAACACCGTCCAGCCGACCAGCCAGAAGACGTTTTTCGACAACGTCAAGCCCTCCTTGGCCCAGCCCCTCTTCACCGCCGACCTGAAGCACGCCACCACCGGATCCTACGAGTTCGGAAACATTGACAGTTCCAAGTTCTCCGGCTCGCTCACCTACGTCCCCATCGACTCTTCCCAGGGTTTCTGGCAATTCCGCTCGGACCGCTTCAGCGTCGGCGGCCAGGAGCAGCAGAACCCGGGCGCGAGCCCCGCCATCGCCGACACCGGCACCTCCCTCATGCTCGTCGACGACGCCGTCGCGCAGGCCTACTACAGCCAAGTCCAGGGCGCCCAGAACGATCCGAACGTCGGGGGTTACACCTTCCCGTGCTCGAGCACCCTGCCGGACTTTGCCGTCGGGGCCGGAGGCTCATACATGGCCGTCATTCCCGGCAGCGACATCAACTTTGCCCCCGTCGACCCTCAATCTCAAAGTAAGTCGTTACCGACGCGTTGCCGGGCAACTGTGCATGAATGACTGACCCCACCGTTTTAGCTTGCTTCGGGGGCATCCAGTCGAACGCGGGCCAACCGCTCCAGGTCTACGGCGACGTCATGTTCAAGGCGCAGTTCGTCGTCTTCGACGGCGGCAAGAACGCCCTGGGATTCGCCCCCCACAACTAGGGAGCGAAGAGTGGGGAAGACGTGGCGCGTCCTAGTACGGATCGTCTGACAAAGGCACGGTGTGGTGTGTGTCGAGCTGATGGGGTTAGCGGAGGTTGGAGCTTGCGGAGTGTCTCTTTATTTCAATGTCCATGTTTGACACCGATTTCGCATAGGGGACAGTTATTGTTCTAGGAGATCATTGGAGATAATTTGAAGATGACGGGTTTATCTATGAGACAACTCGTGCCATGCGTGTCCAATTTCATGTACTCGACGCTCTGGTCGAGATTCCCCCTCCGTATCTATGACTTGCTATGTTTGACTACTTCAGCCGCAGCGACCTCCCGGTCCTTGGGCAAGATGGGTGGCTCGGGTCCGACGGGCGTGATGCTCTATACACCACAAGAGGAAAGTCAGCATGCGCTCAAGAGTCAGTCTGTTGACCAAAAAGCAAGAATGAATGACACGATGACTGACGAAAGGATTGATTTGCTTATGACTCCTGGTGTAATGCCTCTTGATGTGCTCAAACTCGGTCGTGTGGCCGAAGGCGGGCAGGTCCCAGTACAGCTTCCGGAGCCACTTGTGCAGCGCGGGGTATCCCGACCGGATGTCGCGCAGGTTGCACTTGAAGTGCTGCACGTACACGACGTCGAAGCGGATGATGGTCGTGTACAGTCTGATGTCAGCCTCGGTGACGTTCTCGCCGAAATAGTATGGGCCCGGGGTCGAGGACAGGTGCTTTTCGACCCGGTCGAGCGAGTGGAAGAGTTGCGTGACGGCTTTTTCGTACGCGGATTGCGTGCTGCGGAGCCCCGGGCATCAGATTTGTCACGGTAGTATACACGGATGAGGCCGGGGCTGGGGCTGGGGCTAGTTCTTACGTGGCAAAGCCGGATTTATACACGCCGTTGTTGATGTCGTCGTAGACCCACGCATTCGTATCTTCAATGTCCTTCTGCAGATCCTTGGGGAACAGGTCGACCTTTCGGTATTGCTCCGGCAGCACGTCGTCGAACTCGGTGTAGAGCATGCGGATGATCTCGCTGCTCTCGTTGTTGACGATCTTGCCTTGCTTCTTGTCGTAGAGCGTCGGCACCGTGAAGCGGCCCTTGTATTCCGGGTCCGTCTTGAAGTAGATTTGCTGCAGCGTTTTGAAATCCGGGTGCACCGGGTCCGGCGTCACGTTCTCGCCGGGGAGTTTCTCGTCCGGCGTCACGAAGCGCCATCCTTTTGCGCATTGTTAGGAGTCGCTCCTCTGGTTGGAATGTAAAGAGTGACGGGCAAAGGCGGACCTTGTTCGAGCATATGCCAGTGCACGGAGGTGAAAGGGAGGAATTCTTCGAGGCCCTTGAGCTTCCGGACGATCAGTGTCCGGTGAGCTGTGATGCTTCCATCAGAATGTGAACTGGATGACGGGCGAGATTTATTGAAACTGACCCCATGGACAGGCATACGACACATATAGATGATATCGTCCCTTCTCCGGCGGGAATTCCGCACCCGGCTTCTTCGAGATCCAACTTCGGAAGGCAGATTGTCCACGTTTGAACTCGCCCGATTTGTCCTTTGGATCTACCCAATTGGTGATCTTTTGGTCATTGCCGGTCTAAGTCATACTCAAATGAGTGCCTGCCCCCAACGGTAGGGAAGATCATAACATCAAGAAAGTATATGTAGACGTACGGACATGATTGAGGTTGCCGAACTGAATGCTTTACCAATTAACGTAGGCTTGATGGATGACGAGCTTGAGAGTCTTGGTCGGAGGCGAATTGATAGCATGCAACGCATATTCCGGAAAGACGAACATTGGCTCCATTATTGTTATATTACAAATCGCTCTAGTCCCAAGTCAACAAAGGTTTTGTTCAAGTGCCGACTGAGCAAGATGATGACGCATGTTGCCGAGTTCACCGTGGTTAGTGGCAACGGATGCTGAGCCGCGCATTCGAAATGCTGACAAAGTAACTGTTTTTTCCTTTGATATCAGGCATTCGGCGGAGAGCTGAGTAGTTGTAGTGTCAAGTCCATACATATATGAATCGATATTGGTCTATCTACCTACCCTGGACCATCAAATGGTGTGGTCAGTCTAGCCATTAAAGGCGACCTCCGGCCCCTTGACACCAGATATAAACAGATCTGCCACACATGAGAGACACCAAGGCCTAGCTATTTATTCAGCTTCAGCATAACATATGGGATCTCGACATCCTCTTCGGTCTGATCCTCCGCTGTAATTTCAAAGATGACATTCTTCTGGTGCTCTGGGATGGGTTTCTTGCTAATCGTCTCCACCAGCTGGCTCAACCTATTCTGTTTGTTAATTTCCAACCTGGTATACCATCTGGAAGGGATGATCGGTACTTACTTCAACGTCATCCGGTCCTTCAACTTACTCTGCGGGTAGAAGCTGGCATAGAGTAAGCTAACGCCGGAGCTCACCATTGTGATGTCCAAGCCTTTCTCTTTGAAAATTTCCAAGAATTCTTTCAGCGTCACATCGTCCACCTCAAACCGGTCCCAAAGCTTGTCAACGGTCACTTCACCGCTTTTACTGAGATACTTGCCTTTCGGACTCGCAATAGGCTCGCTGAAGCCAAAGAAGGGCAGTGCAAGGTTCACAAAGCCATTCTTAAATTGCTCGATGTCTGTCTTGCCGTCGATGACCTTGTATAACTCCAGGACTACAAGGCCAGTGGCCAGTGCAGTAGTGGTCGCGATAGCCGGGATGATCTTACCAGCGATGAATTTCGTCTTGAGCCTGTCAGCCTGAGCGATCGCATAGTTCTCCGCACGTAAGTTGCTCGCAGCTGTGATGAAGTCGATATGGTGGTTCAAATCGTCGTCTTTCTCGAATTCCACCGGCACCAGTCGGAAACCGGCCAAGGACTTCGGCGGTGGTAACGTAGAGGCTATTCGCTGCAACTCCTCGTTGTCGTCAAACCCAGACCTGGCAGGCTGTGCGTTTGGATCTGGCTCGTTGTCGTCCGCTTGGATCTTCACCGTGGGATTGGGAGAAAACTCTGGGACGATCATATTTTCCATAACCCTCTTGTACTGTTCTTCCCCGAATCCGCCACATTTGATTCCGTAATTGAAGGCATGTAGGTTGGCAGCAGTAATGATGAAGCCCAGGTGGGTCTTATTGCTAGGGTCAAACTTGAGTGGATTTGGGGCACGCTTGGGTCCTGACCAGAAAGGCGCGCCACTTGATGTGCTAGAGTCTTTGGGAAAGTTGTAGAGCAGTTGCTGGATCGCATTGTTATACTGCTGCTCGAACTGCTGCCGAGCCCAGATGACACAATCTTCAAAACTCAGTGGCTTTTCCGTGACGAGAAAGTCGCGAATGTTTTCAAGCGTCTGCTTCTCATTTCCAGTCTGCTTCAGGGTTTGTTCGATGTATTTGGGTTGTGTCAAATACAAATTGACAGTCTCGGGTGGGCCAACGAAGTATGACTGGAAGAGGTCTCGTGCCCATGCAATGGTATGTTCGATGCGGTTGGGGAAACTTCGGAGTGTGCACATGGGGAACGACTGTTCTGGCGGATCTTGCGAGGACGAGTATGACTCTGTCAGATTCGGCAAGATAACTTGAGTATTGCCCTTCGTCCCGAGCGTCCCCGAGTCCAGTAGCGGTTTGCGGAAGAAGACACAGCGACGGTCTACGTATGTTCTTGCGTCGACGTTGTCAAGTGCGTTTGTAATACCGTCGAGCTCCTCCCAGAAAGATTCATTGAAAACATGCTCGGTATCCTGTCCAACTCGATCTCTGTACGTTACGACTTTGCCTTTCAGGTCCGGGTTCATGGCCTGTACAGCTTCCACAGCGCAATCACTCTTCAACTTCCCCACATCTTTGGGTCTAAATAGGAACTGCCGGTTCAGGTTGCTCTTCTCAATCTGGTCCATGTCTGTCACTGCGATGCTGCCCCTCGGTCCAGTGCCGAGTCCAATCATTGCCCAGTTCTTAAGCATCTCGCACCCTATGGCTCCAGCACCGACTAGGAATTCCCTAATGTTCGCGATCTTTTCTTGGAATTCTTTGCCGAATACAGCAATTTGTCCATCATATCTTGTACCCAGCGGCTTGCAAAGCTCCTCAGATCGCTTCACAGATGACGGGAGAGATTCGAGCGAGTCGAAATAGAGCCATTGTACGACTGGATGGAATTTGCCAGAAACTGATTTCAAAACTTCTTGTGCAGCCAAACCACCAAAAAACGCAGCCATTGGGCTCAGGTCGCCCCGAGCTTGGTAGCTTAGTTCGCGAATTAGCTTCTCGTTTAGCTCGATTTTGTCGTCGCCCTGCACAGCAAGCTCCTGGGCATATTTCAGAACTTCTGGTGCATCCGCGTCGCTGTGTGGGCGCGGAAGTTCACCACCATGGCTCTCGGCGAAAGCATGTAGGGCTTGAAAGCCAATATGCAATTGCGAAGGACGATCGAATTTGGCGAAGTCAGAGATCAACAATTCGGGTTTTTTGAGCTGTTCGGTAAGAGGCTCGAAGTTGATGAACTTGGGCATCTTGACCTGAGTATAAAGACCGCCGCTTTTATACTCACCTAGAGCGGAAACATCTCCAATTGAGAATGTGTACGGTCCTACACGGAGTCAGTCCCGATGCAGCTCATTCAACGTGAACAGCTGTGTGACTTACCCTTGACTGTGATCTTACGAGGCTCGGCATTGTTCAGACCTTCCATGCCTTGTATTTCAGAAAAGGTCACAAAATCGCCATCCTCTAAACCATGACGTGTTTCGTCAAGGGCAGACACCAGTCCCTCCGAATCGATGTCTGCAACTATGCCACTCACTACCGGTTCCCCCGTTGCATCGACGACAGTAAAGCTCTTCCCGAAGTCCGTAAAGATGGAGCCGAATAATCCAAACGTTTCCGCAATGACAAGATAGATACCATATTGATGGCAGTACTGTGAAATGGTAACTTGGTCTTTCAGCGATGTCGCCGTGAGCACCACGACTTGATACTGCTTGAGCTGGCTGAGATCCGAGGTCAAGCTTCTCGCAGAGTGCACCGACACAGGTGTATATGTGTTGAGCTCCGCCACCCGTGGAGCAGTCACTTCGGCACGAGGCTTCCCAACGTCCTCGGGATGTAAAAAGAACTGGGAGGAGAGGTCCGAAATCGAGGCCGGTGTAGGATCGTAAAGGCTCAGAGACTTAACGCCAGCAAGTGCGATGTTCTTGGCTGGATGCTAGAGTGAGTACATCACTCTTAAACGATCCATGTACACATAGTCGTGGCTACATACCAATTTCGACGCCCAAACCCTTCAGTCCGACAATGAGAACGTTCGACGAACCCATCCGTTTCATCGCTTCATGGCCAAGTACGTAACTAAACAACGTGTTAGATGGTGGACCAGCAGACTGTCTCAGAAACTCACAGTTGTCGGCTGTATAAGGACTCGTCGATCTCTCCATGCTTGGGCTGCTCCCCGTTTGCGGTGGGCCCATCGAGCTGCATATTGGAGTCCTGTATAAAGAGCTGTTAAACCCAAGGTCTCTTAATCTTTAAGGGCGGATGGGAATATGTCTGCTCCCTAGTCACGGTTTTCAAAGTTGGAAGACCGCTCGCGTGTATGACACAACCCAGATTCCTGGGGAAAGCGGTAGGTTTGGATGTCTGGAGACGTCGGGAGAGGACGGCACAGCTGACAGTGAATCGCCGAGCTTGAAGTCACTTACTGTCATAACTTTCTTTTCGGGACGGGCCAGGTGCTCGCTGGAAGCCTTCCTCTTACCCAGCTTGGCCGCCTCCAGTAAGTCTGCGTGGGAGTGAATGGTTGGAAAGGTAAGGACTGCTCGCACCAAGGCGAGACGGAGGCTGGGGTCCTGTTCACAAGCCTATCATGGTCAGATTAGGTAGGTTCGTGGTTGCTAACAGTGTTGCAGCTTCCTCACTGGCGTTTGAGCAGGCAACCGCAGTATTGTCCTAACAAGATCCGTTCCCGAGCTGCCTCAAAGTAGGAAATCTATAACTGTTTGTAAGAGCCAGGCCGGCCTTTCAGTAGCTGCAAGATGTTAAGGTCGACAGGTACTCTTAGCTGCCTTTCTTGTTGGATAAAATAGGTACAAATAGGTAGGTAAGGTAAGGTTAGTAGCGCTGGAAGGTTGTAGTTCGTACCCGAAGAACTGATGTAATCAAAGATAAGGAAGATAATCCGTTCCGGTACAGGGATCTCTGGTCAGGATGCGGCTCTCTTTACAGCACAACGAGAGTTTCTGGAAAATCTTTCGCCAGTTTTGGGCAATTTCTAATGCTGATTTAAGAAGGACCTTTTCTAGAATGCCAAGCACCGTACCCCCACGATACTTGTGATTAAGCGAG
>JAABUU010003520.1_pt1 | contig 19808 bp, 11 predicted proteins | sample 5559301 | NCBI WGS metagenome assembly JAABUU01 (sample SAMN10711884, study PRJNA513360) | rock metagenome | isolation source: Antarctica rocks | place: Antarctica: Victoria Land, Richard Nunatak white | reverse complement strand
GTTCTATGTTGAGTTCTGAGCTTTTTCAAATAGTAAATCATGACATGACTGAGAAAGTTCATATTATTATTGAATAGTAATTCTCTCAATAAATCATAATTTGTAAAGATTTTGTCATATAGAAAATCTGTAACTGTTGTTTTTATTGCATTCAGAACAGCTTTAGTCACAGATCAGTCTGTAATATAGTTAATTGTCATTATAATTTAGCAATTTTCTCAGAACATTCAAGATAGTATATTTATTATGTTAATTTTCTATCTTTTAAATGATAATAAGTTCTTGCAAGCTAAATATGAATGTTCTTTAATCTCTTAATGTTTTCAGAGTCATTAAACAACTTAACAGTTAAGACAATGCTTTATAAACAATTTAATATTCTGCAATAATTCATGTCATCAAGCTTAAAGTCAAATGACTTTTAGCAGTCTTAGCACTTCTAGATGCTTATATTTAATGTATATATATTTTAAAAAATCTGCACAGTACTAAAACTGTAGAAATAATACTTTGCTGTTGTTTCACTTTTAAATCAAATACAGATTGTTCAATTCTGAATTATAATGCAGTTAAAATTGATTTGTTACATCATTTTTACATATATACTTGCAAAGCAGTGACTTTTCAGATTCTGTATCATCTTTTAAATACAATATCATTGCTTTCTTTCATTTTACATTATCTAGTTCTCACAGAACATCTAAAAATACTTTATTTACTGAGTCTTTTTCTATGAAATTAAGTCAATAACTGATCAAATCTGATACAACAGCCTGAGCTTCAGATCAATATTGAATGTCAAGATTATACTGCTGAAATTTGTCAATTCAATGAGCTAGCTGTTTAAATGAGTGCAGTGTATTCTTTAAATATTGTAGATCTTTATGATTCATAATGATAGTTGTAGTATAATCATTTTTAATATAGTACTGTTAAGTTCAAAGTGCATGCTTAATGATCAATAGCTTCTTTTTATAAACAGAATAATTGAACTCTGCATCTTGTAACTTTCAGTCATCATAAATAATTAAATGAAGTTTCTTATTCATTTCATTCTGCATCAGAACACAGCTAATTGTCTATTTAGAAGCATTCATTTCAATAATAAATGATTTGTGTACAGCTACTTGAATAAATATTAATTTAAATGTAAGTGCATTCTTAAGCTGATGAAAGACACTGTTACATAATGCATTTTAGACAATGAATCAATTTTTCTTTATATATAACTCAACATCATTCTTCTTAAGCAAATTCAATAGCAATGCTGCAATCTATGTAAATTCTTATATGAATCATCAGTAATACAAAGTCAGTTCAAGAAACTGTCATACATAATGTGCTGTCTTTGAGGTAGGTCAATTCTTAATGACTGATATCTTGATAAAGACTGATCATAGTGTGCTTTGTCTCACAATATATTTATAAAACTTAAGAATTTTCATCTCAACAGTGCACTTATTAAACTTAACATATAGCTTATGTTTCTTTAAGATACTGAGAATGATTTATAAATGTTTTTGATAATTTAAAATTAAGTTAAAAAAGATCAATATGTTGTTGAGATATATTAGGCAGAATTTGTTGAGTAAGTTTTATAATATAGAGTTCATCATTGACTGAAATGTTGCTGAGACATTGTATAGCTTAAAGAGCATAGTTATGAACTTATATTTACTGTAATAAGTGTTGAAGACAGTCTTTTTTGTATTGTTTTTGATCTGTTAAAAGATGACACCACACTAATAGCATAGCTATCATAAGTTATATATCTAACACTTTCCCTAACCTGTGATTGGCCCGCAACCAACCCACAGGTATAAAGGGTATGCACAGACAGTGGTTTAAACTCATGACCTTTTGAACTTACTCTCTCACCATGAACTTGAACCACCAGCAGAGATGGCCTAGACATCATTTTATGCAAGTTATCACACACTAACCTGAGCTCATAACCTGTTAAAAGGTGGCACCACACTAATAGCATAGCTATTGTGAGTTATATATCTAACATGATCACACAAACTTGATAATAACTTAAAGTGAGATTAAGCTTAATTAAATATCAGGCTTTGCTGATTCAATCTAGACATTTCTGAATTCAGAGAAGTAAATATTCATTTTTAACAATAACATTGTTTAATGCTCTGTAATCAATGCACATTCATCATGTACTCTTCTTCTTTTTAACAAACAGAATCAGAAAGTCTTATGAACTTACAGATTCACAAATCAGATCTTTATTCAATAACTTCATTATCTGTTTAATCTGTTCATTTAGCTGTAGCTGTAACAGAAAGTAAGCATTTATGTTGACAGACTTAATGTTGTTAATGTTAATGTTATATTTAAACACTTATTTAAATGATAATTTATCTGATAAAGTTGATCTAAATATAAATTGAAACTCTTTAATAATGATTCATAGTCATTTATTCATAACAGCTAACAGTTCAGCTTCTGACTTCTTTAAGTTCTGTTAAATTATTAATAAGTGTCTGACAGTTCTGTAATTTTAAAATGTCTTCATAGCTATACACTCTTCAATCACATTTAATATTGATCTATTTACAGCTCATTGTCACTTTTTCAGAAACAGATAATGATGTTTTTATTGTTGATTCTGAATTATCATACAGTTCATAGCTTAATTAATCTGAGAATTAGTGACTTTCAGTCAGATTAATCTCAGAATGAGATTATGTTCTTAAAGATTCATAATTCATGCTTTTAATTGTTGTTGAAAGCTATTTATCTTGAGATAAAAAATTAACTTTGCAGTTGATTAAATGATCTGCTCATTTAACAAGAATATCTTAAGTAATTTAATTTCATATTGACTATTAATCAACATTTGATTGATAACTGTCAAGAAGATATATATTTAATTTATATCTAAATTAATTAGTACTTTCATGTTTATCTTGTTCAGTCTGCCTCAAATGCAGTCTGCAAGAATGTATACATTCAAATTGAGAGCATTGATTTGACTGAAGATCATACTTAATAATAAGAATTTTAAATTATTCAGTGTGAATGCTTTACTCAAATCATTATTAAATTAAATAGAAGCTTCTATCAACTTATTTATAAACATTTCTATATTCATGAATAACTTTAGTTTTCTGAATTGTTCAAATCAACTTCAACAATCTTCAGCTTCTTCTTATCTTTACTTTTTTTCTTATTCTTATTTTTATTTTTATCTTTGCTCTTATCTTTACTCTTATCAGTGTCCTTGTTGTCTCAGCAGTCTTTAGCTATATGCAAGAACTTTTTATAATAAAAATACACTTTATTTTTCTTACATCAGATTCAATAAGCTTCTGTATTTAACTTATTTAATTTAGACATAATTGATCTTTCATGACTTTGAGATCAGTCTCAAGAATTATTTAATGAGTTGTTACAGTTCAAATTTAAGTCATCAAAGACATTAAGATAACTCTCATTATGTATTTCTTAAAGACTTTGTTCAATTCAATTAGCTTATCAAACTAGCTCATTAAGAGTAATCACTTCAGTCTTTAAATATTTTCAGAGTTTAAATCAAATCTTTTACTTTAAACTCTGAATGAACTGCTATTTCTGTTTATATTTAACTGATATAGACTGAAGAAGTTATACAATCTTTATAAACTTTACTTTATATTGTTAAATTGATTTCATTTGTTTCAGTGTCTCATAACAGTAACATTGATGTTTCATTTCATTAACATTTTCAAAGATCAGTAAAAATGCTAAAAAGAAATCATTTATATTTTAAGATTTAACATTTAATAAATTTTCTTTAACTTGAAGTCATTCTTCTTTTTGAAGTCATCATACTTTGATAATATCTTTTAAATAACTGACTGTAACAGTAATCTTTGCTTCATCACTCAGAAGTTGATTCATCAACATTTTGTAAAATTGAAAATAAGCTTTCATTTTGAGAACTTATATCTCTGCAGCATTCACTTTTCAACTATTCTTATAGATAGACAGTGTCTTCATCTTCAGAGAATTCTTAAACATCATTATAAAGAAAAATATTATTACATTAAATATTTCTTAAGTCTCTGAAGCTGCACTAAATAGAAATGTGATCTCAGACATAAAGTTAAAAATTAATTAATCAGCATAAATATTTCTTAATTAAATCTAAAGAAATGCAATTTAATTTATTATTATCTTGTAATTAACTCAAGAAGCTGTTTCTGACACTGATGACTAATTAATGATAGTGAATTCATTCATCATTATAGAAATAGAGTTGAGCTTTATATTGAGAGATTGTAAATGATTAAAGACATTAATTAACAAATTAATTTCAGTTTAATTTGAATTGCTGTTGAACATATTATAATATAAGAAAGATAGAACTTTTCTTCATACAACACAGTATAAGAATTCATTTCTTTATTCTGTAGTCTCAACACTGAAGTAATGATGAGCACTGAAGAGAGAGTGAACACATAGTTTATACATTACTGCATTAGAACTTTTATGATTAAAATATGAATTGAATCAGCTTAAACTGAAGTCTGAGTCTCAGAACTGCTTAAAAGCATGCTTTAAATCTTTGATGCTATCAGATGTGAATCAGTTTGTAGAAAGTTGTCTTTATTTGTTTATGTTATGTAGAGTATATATAGAAAATGATGACTAAGACATAAATAGGGGCGCTTAGTAAGAGATGAGTAAGCAATGATATCACAAGTGTCGCTTCCCAAAACACCGTGATCCACACACCAAACCTCCTCCCACAACCAACACCTTTTGATCAACATCTTCACGAAGCCATCACTATGCATCGTCCATACACATTCAAATCGCCCTCTAAGCGGAATGACTCGGGGCAGTCAACCGTCACTTTTCCTGCCTCTATACCTGCTTTATGTTAGTACATCTTGGCTGAGTAGGAGCTGTCCACTACTTTCAGACGGACATGGCTGCTAGTAAGGAAGCCCTGCTAGCTGCAGAGATGTTGACTGCCCCGAGTCAATAGTAGTGGCGGATCGTGGGCTTTCAATTGGGCGTTGAGGCTGGGCCTCTTTCCCATTGCCCCGCCTCAGCTGTTCCCAGCCTGATGTCCTCGCAGCCTAAATCTTTGATAGCCTCATCATGAGCGTGTCTTCCTTATGTTCCTACACTCTTGATGAAATATTCCAGCATTTCAATCGCTCTCTGAGGTGCTCGGAAGTGCTTGTCAAAATTTCCTGGCTTTTTGTTCGCCATGGCAGAAAATTTTCCGATCACAGATCCATGGGTGCGAGCACGCAACCGTTACCTGGAGGACTTAGACGAAGAAGAGCAGAAGTCTTTCCAAACCGCTTCCATTGAAAACCTCTTCTACAGTGCTAGTGCTTCGCAAAAGGATCACGAGATGAATAGCAAGACGAGGTTTCTCTTCCGAAAGCTGGAACCCTAGTTGCAGCAATCGATCAATATGGAAAAGCTCTCGATGTCTTCTCAAATACCAACTCGCTCGCAATAAGCCCTATCTGGGGCAGTATCAGAGTCGTATTGCAGGTACCGTCCCTGATCAGCAGCCGTCAATGCTTTAGTGCGACCAAAATTATCGAAACCTGTACTGACGGCTACAACTGTGCAGATTGCGCAAGCATTTCAGAACTATTTCGAGAAGTTTCTCGACATGTTTGAAAGGATTGGCGATATCCTCCCGAGATGCTATACATACCAACACCTCTTCCCCCCATCACGAACGGCTTCTACAAGCGATTTCCGCAGCCTACCTTGACATTATCTACTTCTGTGTAGACGCAAAGAAAACCTTCCGAAAACTGAAGAGATGGACAACAGGTAACGTCCTGGTACCCCATCTTCGAAAACCGACTGACGCATGTTTGGGTAGTTCATTTGATGTTGGAATTACTATGGAACAACTTTGACAAAACGTTAAAAGACACTCTGGATAAATTCCGTGCTCACGTAAAGAATGTCGAAAAGGAAGCAGGGGGATCACATATGATAGAGGCCTCCCATGAACGGCAGCTTGCAAAAGCAGATAGAGCGCGTAGGGAGATCGAGAGAAAAGGTCTTATAGTATGTCCAGGCTTGGAGTACACTTGACTGATTGGGTTATAGTCCAAGAAAGAGAGGCGTTGTTGTCAGTGTTATCATTAATTCATTATGTAGACAAGCACCTGCGGGCGCGGAAAAGCCGTCACCCCGGTTCTGGCACTTGGGCGACTAATACCACTGTATTTGCCGAATGGTTGGCTTCGGAGCAGTCAACGTGCCTCTGGTGCTATGGGATACGTAAGCGTCATTCTACTTTTCAAGCCTCCAACTTGAAACACATCACTGATTGCGAGAATTGAACTTCTAGCTGGCTCTGGCAAAACCGTTTTAGCGTAGGTGTGGGCATTCCACATGTTGGGAAAATTCCGCTGAATAGCACTTACGGCATAGCTCCCATTTCATAGACACTTTGTCCGCAGATAAGGGAATCAAAGACACTACTGTTCAGCAGGCGACCAGCGAAGGTATTATCAACGGAGACATTGACAGTCAAGAGCTAGCAATGGTCTATTATTATTGTGACTTCTCCGAGCACAAATCCCTCCAGACTTCAAACATCCTCGCCACAATAACTAAGCAGCTCCTGACGAGTGTTGTCATTCAAGATAAAATGATGGGGAAGCTCAGCTCGGTATATAAGCCATCTTCAAGGATTGCAGCGCCAGAAGAAGCACTTGATCTTCTTCTTATGGTTGTCGAACATTTCTCTAGGGTTTTTATCTTCATTGATGGCTTGGATGAGTGTATGAAGGAGGAAAGATCCACAATCCTAACCGCAATACATGAGCTGAGGCATACTGATCGCTCGAAAGTCCACATTCTCATCACAAGTCAGGAAGCGCCAGATATTGCAACGACAATGGAAGGGAGTGCTCACCTCCATATTTCATCAGGTACAAACTCGCAGGATATTGCGTCTTTTGTGGAAGGATCGATAAGATCCAATATAAGAACAGGAAACTTGGTGATCCAGGACCCTAGCCTGGAGAAGGTCATTATTGCAGCGCTTGTAGATGGTGCTCAGGGAATGTGAGTTATTAGCAGGAATTCATTGATGACACTAGAACAAAGATTAATTTCAAGCAGGTTTCTTTGGGTTAGCTTCCAAATAGCTGACCTTTGTGACGCTGTCTCCGATTTTGAGATCAAGGAAGTGCTTCAGAATCTCCCAGAAGGTATGGCAGCAACCTATGCAAGGATATTGCGTAAAATAGGAAGAGTCCGTGCACATACCAAGCTCGCACAGCGAATATTCAGATGGATCATCGCTGCCAAACGCCCATTGGTCATCACCGAACTTCTAGAGGCAGTTGCCTTTGGATCGGAGGATCGATTGTGGGACATCAAGAAGATCCCCAATGCATCACGCTCAATCCAGGCTTGCGCCAATCTTGTGGTGCTCAATAAGCAAAACAACACAGTTCAACTGGCACACCATAGTGTTCGACAATTCCTATTGGCAACTCCACCAGCAGAATCAATACCTGAGTTCCACTTTCAACTCTCACAAGCTGATCTCCGCGCTGGGGAGATTTGTGTTACATACTTGTCATTCGCAGACTTCGAAGTACAGCTGACGACAAGGGAGCGCAACACTGTTGGCCAAATGCCAAATCCCACTGCGATCCAAGAAAGTATCAGATCTTCATCTACAGTCGGCTACATAAGCTCCACTATCCAGCACTACAAGCGGTCGAAGTCTAGCAATACAAGGCAGCAACAGCTACCGCTTCTTGATCTTGAGGGACTGGTCAAGCTAAGAAAGCAACCGCCTCCTAGCTTACAAGACAAATATCAGTTCCTGATGTACGCTATCGAGAACTGGCTAGAACACACTTCGAGCTTCTCAGAAGAAAACTCGACCGTTTGGAACCGTTTCTCAGCGATAGCGCTGGATAAACCGATGGCATTTGATATTAGACCATGGGCCGGTCCATCTGGATCAGATGATTTACCGTATACAGCTCTCTTTCGCTGGGCTGTAGAAGAGGGGCATGTAGCTTTGCTGATATTACTCGACAATTCATCGGTGAGGCCTGGCCTGAGGGCCTATTTCCGGCAAAACTTGCAAGGCCTGGATGTACCGCGGTGTCCCCACCCGAAGGTGGTAAAATTTCTAAGGGAAAAACCAGATATCATGAGCTCTGCAGTAATATATGCAGAAAAACGTCTTCTGGAAGCCGCGGAGAATGGCAATGATGCTGCATTACGCTCACTGCTGGGCTACGTGACTAATCCAAAAACCAAGTCGCGAGCATTGCTCCAAGCATCTCGTCACGATCACTCGGATGCAATGGTTACTATATTAGCCTACGAGCTACAGCTTGATTTGAGGAACCAGTGCTTACTACCCGCTCCCTTGGAAGGCCTTGAAGCACTGGCAAGACTACTGAAGGAGAACGAAGCTGATTTCGATGCGAAGTATCACGATGTGATGTTGCTACACCTTGCGGTGAGGTCCGGGAACATTCAGGTCGTGCAGCTTCTGCTACAATGGAGGGCTCTCAAACATGCTCGAAGAGCCGATGAACAGACGGCACTGCACCCAGTAGCTCAGATTGTCCCCGACACAATTTTCTCACAAGTTTTTGCTGAGGCAGGTGCTGACATTGAGGCAAGAGATACAAAGGAAAGGACAGCACTGCACTTAGCCGTTGACCTAGATTTCCTTGGTGCTGTGGATCAGCTGCTGAGTCACAATGCGGACATTGAGGCAAGAGATGCAAGGAAACGGACAGCATTACACATAGCCAGCGAGCAAGGCTTCATTGAGGTCATGACTCAGCTGCTGAGCCACAAAGCTGACACTGAGGCAAGAGATGCAAAGGAAAGGACAGCACTGCACGGAGCCGTTGAGCAAGATGCCTCTGATGCTGTGGATCAGCTGCTGCGCCACAAAGCTGACACTGAGGCAAGAGATGCAAGGAAACAGACAGCACTACACATAGCCAGCGAGCAAGGCTTCATTGGGCTTGTGTCTGAGCTGCTGTTTCGCAATGCTGACATTGAGGCAAGAGATGATAGAGGAAGGACAGCATTACAAATAGCCACTGAGAAAGGATACACCGATATTGCGGATCAGCTCATTGAGGAAAAACATACGCGGGTACGGACAGTATTTCATATGCACTGAGAAGGGAAGCTTAAGCCTCACGAAGATGCTGTGTCGGCGCAGGAGCCAACGGTGAAGCACTAGATGCTGAGTGAAAAACAAGCCTCGACCTCGCTCTTCCTGGGCCAAAGACAACATTCGGAAGGCCTGGAGGCAAAACTTGTATGCGAGCCTTTGAAAACTACGCTAGATAACGATGGGCTCTCTATCCGTACGTCTTGCAATATAAGTTATCCTCGCATACAGAATCGATGAACGACCTTGTTGGAGCAGAATGCTGAGCCCCATGGGGAGAATCAGAGTCCCCAGCAGTGTCTCCCAGAAAAGTACAAACGCCATCACCCCACCCACAAAGCGCAGATATGATCACGAGCCCAAGATTTCCTCGTCCACCGGCATAGGCGCGTAGACCTGCAGCTCACCGAGACCGGTCTCGACTCCGTCGCTCGACAGACTATCGCGATCGCGACGACCACTGTCGATTCCATCGCCATCTGGCGCAACCGCCTCATCGCTCGCGACCCTCCCGGTCATCATCTCCCCCCTCGCCACCTCCCTGGCCCGCATAACCTCCCTCTCCTCCTCGACAGCCTTGGCCCTCCTCTCCTCGACATCCGGCCTCCTGACGACCTTCTTCAGCGCATCGCTCGCGTTGATCAAGCCATCGATACTGATGGCATGATTCGTCATCTCGTGGTTGATATAGCCATACACCTCCGCCGGCCCCTCGCACCGCAACAGACTCTTCTCGTTGAGTTTGAGCAGCGCGAGCGCGACCTGGAAGAGGAAGGTGGCGCCGTCGTTGATGCAGAGGACGACGTCCCAGACGCGGAAGAGGGCCTCGGCCGAAAGGCAGTCGGTGAAAACGGACAGGAACCATTGAAAGGTCAGCGCCTCGAGTTCGATGCCGAGGGCGTCGAGGTGCGCCGACAGCGTGGGGAGGAGCTCGGCGACGTATTGGCGGAGGACGTGCTGGTCGGCGCGCGAGGCGAGCAGCGAGTGGTCGTAGTATTGGTCCGGGAGGATGCTTTCGACCATGCGGGCCAGGACCCAGAAGGCCTCTTCGGCGGTCGGCATGATGAGGAGGAGGGAGGCGGCGATCAGGTTCATGCCTTGGCAGTAACCGACGGACGGGTTGCGGCGGGAGTAGGCGAGGAGGACTTCGTTGAGCTTACTCACGCCCGGCCCACGACGGAAGAAGACGTTGTCGGTCAAGGTGCGGTTGATGTCCATTTGGATCTGAGCGACGATGGCGACGTCGTCAACGCCATTGTTGACGAGGTCTTCGTAGTAGCCGGGGACTCGTAGGGCTGAAGCGCCGCTGCACTCGGCCCAGATCTTCGCGCGGTAGGCGACCGGTATGCCGCCGAGAACAAGGGATTTGAACTCGTTCCATTTGGCACGACCGACTCTGCCCTTGTTACCGAGCCCAGCGACGCCGATCATTTCGCCGTCGGTCAAAGAGACCTCGGGCATTGAGGCCTGCGTCAGCCGACCGTCGAATATAGTGGCTCCACCCTCTCTATTCCTGTCCGCACGCACTTTCCGTAGGAAGTCATTCCACTTGACGGTCTTCTCACGCTGGAGGGAATCGTGAAGCTCTGTGAGTCGGTCGAGTAGGATCCTTACCGGCTCGTGCTCCGCTCTTGCGGCAGACCTAACGGTTGCAGTTGTCGACATTGATGGTACAGCGGAGTCCGCCTGCGCTACCGTGCTTGTAGAGATTGACGATTGGGGATTGAAACTCGGTAAGGGCGACGACTTCCGATGTTCCGGCATCATATTGGCATCAACGTTGGTTAAGGTTGTAATTGCCGCAGCGGACGGTGTGTGCGATAGGAGCTCCGTTGGATAGTTCGCGACCTTCAAATAGTCTTGCCATTTCATCGCGGTCTTCTCATCCTCCATTGAGGCCGGTGTATCCGGTCTTAGATCGTTTGAGATAGGGCTACCTACAATAACCTTTGTCGGTTCATGAATATTACTGTCAGCAACCACATCTGTAACGTCCCTAGTGCTAGTGAGCATCTCGACACCGCTTGCGCTCCTGCGATGCCCGATGTTCTCCGAGACTGACCACTCACTTTTCCTACGGCGGTGATCGTATATAAAACCGAAGCGATCGGTGAGGAATTCGGGTTGGTGCGAGTTGTTATAGGCTTGAGTCAAGGTCGGTGGCCGAGAGTCTGGAGGGAGTATGGTGTCCATCTCGACAGGGCCCAAATTTGTAGCGCCTTCAGCAGATGTATCCGTCAAGGGGCTTCCTGGGGGCAATATACTGGATGCGATATTGCGCCAACCCTCCTGCGGAGCCTTGACGGTGCCTTTGGCAGTTGCATTAAGAGAAGAAACAGATGTTCTGGTGCCTGGCGTGTTGGAAGACTTCTTGTTGACTCTCATCAGTGCTGCTTTCGCTGAGCTTCCAGTCTCCACTGATGCTAAGGAGGCGGCCCTTGAGCCTTTCGCTACACCTCCTCCGGTCGTGGCAGCCCTTCCCCTTCCAGTCTTTTGCTTGTCACTCTCACGACCAGCGGCTTGGTTCCCAGCGAATAGTTTTAGTGTCCATGAAGTGACGGAAAAAGATGACTTCCGAGACTGATTGTCGGAATCACTTCCATCTTGTACTTCAGTATTGTTTTGGATGTCAAAAGTCTTCCTTCGATTCAAATTAGAGTCAAACGCTGGTGGTTGGAACATGTCGTTGTTTAACCTTGCACGATGCGTGAGGCCGCTACTCGAAACCCTTGGTTTCACCGTCATATCTAAACTTTCGTCGACCCCATCGAGAATGCTGCTCGACCTACTAGCTTTGTGTGTTGTAGACGTACGGCTCCTCCAATCGTTCCCAGCAGCCCCGACGTTCATTGATCTTGCCCCGTCGGTGTGAACTGAACCAGCATCGCCTGGGAGAATCGCAGCTCGGCGGTCTCGCTCATCCACGCTGTCTAAATAGCCTTCATCTAGTTCTAACTCGATGCTAACGTTTTCTGCCATCGCTTCATTAACCATGTCGTTGATAGTATTGCTTGCACTCGTAATGCTTCGAGCACCGCTTGCTCTCCTCTCTCCAGGGTGACCTTCCGCGCCCTTTATATCATCCAGAGAACTCTTTCGTATGGACTTCTCAAGGTTATGCAATCTTGTCTCGATATCCAGATTCGAGACTTCGACTTCCCTCAACATCCGTTTCAGCTCCCGTTCCCGCTCTTCAGCTCGTTGCCGGAGTGTGGTGATCTCCACGTCCCGCTGCGCCAGATCCGCTGCCATCTGCCGGACTAGAGCAACAGCACCAGTCCTCGCTATTAGACGCGCGACGTGTTCGTCACTCGCATGATGCAGGGCCCCAGGAATATCCTGAGCTTTGGCCCCCGAGTCGTCGAAGAGAGCAGGACGTCCTCGAAATGATTGAGTGGTAGCTGTCAGACGTTCGACTATCGATGGAGTATGTTTCCTGGGCTGCTGAGGTGTTTGTGCTGCGGGTTCCGCAGGCGACCTCTGCTTTGGTGTCTTTGCACGTATGGTTTTGGGAGAGTTGTCCGGCGAGAGGGATGGGAAGGAGGTGAGCGACTTCTCTGACGGTGGCGTCTGTGTTGTAGAATTGCTCGACATATACCGCCGTGGTTTGACGCGCACTGTGCCAGATTTGTGGCTTTTAGTCGAAGCGGTGGAGGCTTGTGAGGAAGTTCGCTCGAGTTGCCCGTTGCTGTTGTCTTCCATAGCAAAGGGCTGTCACTCGCCAGTAGTCTAGCACATGGAACCGTCTTTTAAAATGACGAAGATTATATTATCCAGGTCCGATCTAGTTGATATTTAGGAGGTGCGGCTTCCTGTTGTTTTGTACCTGCTCGTCGCGTGATGTTGGTAGATGGATATTTCAGGTATGCGTAGGTGGGGACCAACAACGCCGCATCACAGATCGTCATGGATGGCTTGAATCCCTCTTAAAGATCCCTTGCCAGTAAGCCTTAGATGATCTTGCTGTCTGAGTATTCAAGGTTCTGTGACAGAATTACTTCTATGGAAAGATAGATTTATTAAGAGAAGGATATCATTGAAAAAATGTCATTCTTTAATAAATATGTCATTCATGACATCTGTTACAGACTGTCGGCGCGTTCCCGAGCCTCACATCCCGCCGTGAACCACACTTCAAGGTGTTTACAGTACAGTACACAAACCCAGACTGCAGCGGTGGACATTTTGCAACAGTTTCAAGGAACATCCTATTATCAGGAATAGGCTTCCTGATATCCATCGATCAAACGCTCCTTTTGAAGCACTACCTCAAAACCGTCATAGCAATGCCCCGGTATCCACCCACTATCTAAACATAGCTCCTGTCAAAACGTCATGCCTCGTTCCGTTACCTTAGTGGTTCAGAGCCCTACAGAGGTTTTGGGAACATGCGGAGTTTGCTAGGGCAAACAGTTTGCTATGGATAAAAGTTTTTCCTTTCACTGATTGAAGGCCTTCTTATAGGGCCACATTTCCATAGAGTAGCTAGACACTTATGATTACACATTCATTTCATTAGTCACTTCTTCTATGTTTGACAGATTATGAGCCTGAATGTATATTGATATTCTTTAAAATTCATTCATTAAGTCATTTGTTTCTATTTAAAACAGTGAAAAAAAACATCTTGTTGTTATTATTATTTCATGAATGCTAAAAAGAGTCTTAAGAGATAAAGTAAATTCAATGTATAATGAGAAGTTATTCACATCAAACTGTTATAAATTCACAGATAAAACAGTCAAAAATAATTCTTATAATCATTTTAAAGTTAGATCTTTATGTTGAAAATAACTTCATCATTAATTTAGATGTTCTCATCATACAAAATGACTACAATGTTATATGATCTCACATTTTTAAAAGTTATGAAACTTAAGAGATTGACAAACTATTTATTATAAAGAATGTTGATCAAATACAGTCTGATGAGTGCTGAATTATGAGATTTAATAATAAAGAGTAATGTTGAACTCTTATTAAAGTTAGATGTTTCAAGTTAGTCAGTAATGACTAAAGAATTTATATCTAAAATAATGATAACTACATTAATGATCTTAACTGATGTCACTTAAGCTGACTAAATTACACAGAACAACAAAATTACAGTTATTATTATTCTTATTGTTAGTTCAGAGATCACTGTCATTATAGACAACATAAAAACAGTAAAAAAGATGTAAAATTATCTTATACATCTTTATTTATCTTATAGATTTAATCTCAAATATATTCTATTCAACAATTTATATATCTATCAACTCAATCAATACTTCTCTATCAATGCTTATACTTTAAAGTATAAGACACTCTTAAGAGAAATTGCAGTCTTTAATTTTATTATTAATAAAATTCTGAAAATCATTACTTTTCTATTGAATCTAGAATTCTTCTATTCTCAATGAGTAACAGTGAAATGCTTTAAGATCTATAATGTAATTTCATTTCTTAATAACTTAATTGTCAAACTAATTGATGAAGAGCATCTTAAAGAAAGAAATGAGAAGCTTGCTTTAATGAGTAAAAAGAAAAATTATAAAGACAAGAAGAAAAAGAATAAGAAGAGAAATGCTGATAAGAATAAGAATGAAAATGAGATATACATTTACTGTAAGAAAGCAGTTTACTTTAAAAACAATTACTGAAAGTTACATCTGAAAAAGATGTTTAAAGAGATAAAGAAGAAGCAAGAGATTAAAAAGAAGAAAGAAAAAGAAAAAAAGAAATTCTTAAATTTTAAAGATAAGCAATATAATGAGAACATAGTAATCTTAATTGTAATAAAGAGCTATAGTCTTGTAATTAATAAGATATTATAAATAACTGACTTTAACACAACACAACATATGTACTGTAATCTCTCTACATTTAACTTAATCAAAACATTCAACAACAAACTCTCTATAAGAAAAGTGTCTGAAGTGATGCACACTTAAGAGATAGAAATGATTAACTTACAGTTAAAGAACAGTAATGAAAAGACTTAAAATATTATTTTAATGAATGTTTATTTTATATTTAATATGAGGCTCAATCTCTTCTCAATTGAAATGATTGAAAAGAAAAAAATATCAGTTAAAATTAAGAATGAATTATTATGTCTAAAGAATAAAGTAAAGAATATACTTAATTATACAGTATATAAAGATAAGCTATATCATCTTTAAACTTTAATGATGAGAAAATCTGTGAACAAGAATAAGATTATATTAATTATTAAAGATAATAAGATCTTAAAAGTTACTTAATACTGATATTTTAAATTATATAGAGAATTTAAGTCTTAATAATGTGTCAAAGAATCTTGAAATAGTGAGACTTAACTTATAAGAACTTATAAAAACACTGTTATACTTGTATAATGTCTGTATGAGAGCAAATTAAAAGAAAAAGATCTTAAGAAAACTGCAAAACTGAGTTACAAAGATGATTAAACTAATTTATATTAATGTTGTCAGTCTCATTACACTGAAAGCATATGATGAGTTCTTGTAATATATAGTCTTCATAGATGATCTTATTTGCTGATGATACATTTGTAATATGAAAATGAAAGATCAGACAAAAGATAAAATTAAATGATTTCTTAATATGCTTTTTATTCAGATGAATCTACAAATTGTATAAGTACAATTTAATAATGAAAAGAAATTTAAGAATAAGCTCATCATTGAATAATTATGAAGTCTAGAAATTATCTATGAAACAACAGTTTCTTATAAATTGAAGTAGAACAGAGTGATAGAAAGAAGTAATGAACTTTTGACAGCAAAAATTAAAATTATAATTTTAAATAGTGAAGTCTTTAAAATTCTATAATCAGAAACTGTCAAAACAGCATGCTATCTTCTTAATTAATTCTTAACATTAGCTCTTAAGAACAACAAAATTTCAATTTAGTTACTGTTTAAATCTTTTAATAAGAATAAATCAGCAGATCTCATTGATCTTAGATATCTTTAATGTTTTGAATGCATAGTATACATACATATTTTAAAAAAGATCTAAATAATGAGAATTAAATTTGAATCTCAGAGCAATAAGAAGATTCTTGTTGAATATAAAGAAAGAAATCAATATAGAATATGATTTTCTGAAAAGAAAAAGATAGATTGAGTAATTAAAGCAATAAATGTACAGTTTAATGAAGATTCATCAATCTATAATGTTAAAGTTGCAGTCTCAATTTTTAGAGTCATCTAATCTTACATCATTAATGCAGAACAAGAAAATGTACAGCTATCTTTTTTGTCTTTTTCTTAACTCTTATCATTGTCATTATCTTCAAAGTATGTGTCATCATATCTTTTCATATTGATATTGTTAAATCAGTTAGAAGAAATGAAGAAAGAGAAAGAAGATGTTATAAATATTTCTTTTATAATTGACAGATCAGTATTAGCTGAGTCTTGATACTTTAAAAGAGAAAGATAATTCTCTATAAAGCTAAAGCTTAAAGCAATCATGATCTACTTAGCTGTATTTAATGTGATCATTAATGTCATAAAAAAGAAAGAAGACTTCAAAGATAAATCTTAGACATTTAAACAGATAATTATAAGTTATAAGTTGAAAGACTGAAAGAAAGCAATGAATAATGAGTATAATTCATTAATAATTAACTTTATATGAACTTTAAAGACATTGTTACTTAATTAATGAGCTTTAAGAGACAAATAAATCTATTATTACAAAAGAAAATCTGACAGCTTAATTCTACAGCATAAGAACCAATGAGTAGTCAAAGAATTTAAATAATGATTTAAAATTAATTACAAAGAGATCTTTGCAATAATTGTCAAATCAATGACTTATAAAGTCATCTTCATCATAGCTGTGTTTTACAACTATAAATTGAAACAAATAAATGTCAAAATGACTTTCTTACACAATGATTTAAAAGAAGAAGTCTACATCATTTAACTTACTAAATATGAAAAAGAGAAAGATAAGATATATAAATTGAAAAAAGCTTTATATGAATTAAAATAGTCATTTTATCTGTAATATAAGATGATATATTGCTTTCTTGTTGATCTTGAATATACATAGATTTATACAGACAATAATGTGTTTAAAAAGAAAACTTTAATTATTGCTGTTTATGTTGATGATATTTTTATATGCAGATCAGATAAGAATGAAATTCTAGATCTTAAGATTAAATTAAACAATCATTTTGAAATGATTAACTGCAAGACATGTAAGCATTACTTAGAAATGCTAATTACACAAAACAGAACTTTATAAATATTTATTTTATCTCAGAAAATCTATTTCACAGAAATACTTAAAGACTTCAGTCTACAGAATATCAAGACAGTTATAACTTTAATGAAACTCAGAGTTTATCTTACAAAAATTATCAGAACAGCTGAATCAGAGTTAATAACTTAATATTAGAAGGTTATAGAATTTTTTATATATGTTATGACATAAACTTAACTCAACATTATATATGTGATGTCAACTCTTAATCAGTTTGCACATAACTTTAATAACACACATTGAAAGACTTTAAAGCAGATATTTTAATATATGTAAAGAACTTTAGACATTGTTCTTAAGTATAAATTGAGTAATCAACTTAAATTGCTGAGATATTCAGATTCAGACTGAGGAAAAGATCTTGAATTAAGAAGATTTACATTAAGATATATATTTAAGATAGTTAATGAATCAGTATTTTAAAGTTCAAAATGTCAGAAAATCATTGTCTTATTCTCTTATAAAGTAAAATACATGATCTTAACAGAGACTACAAAGAAAGCAGTCTGAATAAAGAAGTTACTTAAAGAATTAGAGCTAAAGAAATTTGAAACAGTTATAATTTAAATGAATAATCAGAAAATTATTGCTTTGATTAAGAACTCTGAGTTTTACATTAGAATAAAACACATTGACATACATCATCACTTTATAAGAAAAGTTAAATCTTACAGATTTATTCATCTTAATTACATCTTAACAAACAATATAGTCATCAACAGACTTACAAAGTCACTTTTAACATTAAAATTCATTCATTTTATCAATCTTATCAATTTAATCAATCACTAACAAAGGCTCTGTGATCTAATGATAGAACAATTGAGATTTTAATATCTCAAAGATATTTATTTAAATTGAGTTAAAGACATTTCAATATTGTTTTATTGACTTTTAAAGTTGATGAGACACTATAAGATTTTGTTTTTTATCTTATCTCACTGTCATCAAAATGATCTGAAAAGATGTATCAAAACATTATGTCTCATTTTATTACTTTAGTGATTCAGAGCTCTACAGAGGTTTCAGAAACATGCAGAGTTTGCTAGAATAAACAGTTTGTTATGAATAAAAGTTTTTTCTTTTATTGATTGAAGGTCTTCTTATAGGGTCACATTTTCATAGAGTAGCTAGACACTTATGATTACACGTTCATTTCACTAGCCACTCCTCCTATGTTTGACAGCTCCCGCCTGCAGATCGCCTGCAGAGGTGTGCCTCGGCTCCCTTCGATGGTCCCCGCAACATGAACAATCAATCATACCTTATATATGCAATGAGATAGCGAGCTTCAGTATTTGGATCATACCATCTCCCATCGCGTGAAAAGAGCACACCATGACATCCGTACCGAAGCAGCGACTGCAGCAGCTCAGCGCCCAGCTTTCCGCACCCATCGAAGACCCCGGCACATTCGAAAACATCCCCAAGATCCGCCGCATAGCAGGCGACTCAGCCGGCCCGTAAGCTCTCCTCCCTCGCCTTTTCCAACAAACCCATCCTCACACGCTCCAGGAGAGTCAAAGGCAAAGTCGTCATCGTCACCGGTTCGCCCCCCCTCTCAATGCCCTCCCACTAACCCCATCGTGATTCTAACTCCCCTCAAAGGAACCAACTCTCCCCTCGGCATCGGCCGCGCCTCCGCCCACCAATTCGCCCACAACGGCGCGCGAGCCGTCTACATCTGCGACTACGCGAACGAGCACCTCCCAACACACAAACGCGAGCTCGAATCCCTCTACCCGGCCGTCGACATCCACGCGCGCCACCTCGACGCCGCCAACGAGACAGACATCAAGGGCGTAGTAGACGAAGCGGTAGCGACATACGGTAGGCTAGACATCATGTTCGCCAACGCGGGGATCATAGGGCAGCCAAAGCTCTTCACGGAGATCGAGAGCGGGGAATTCATGAAGACGCTACGGACGAACGTCCTGAGCGTCTTCCTCGCCGCCAAACACGCCGCCAAAGCCATGCAGCACACCTCCCCCGCCAAACCTTACCCGTCCGGCAGCATCATCGTGACCGCCTCCGTCGCCGGCCTGCGCTCCAACGCCGGCAGCTCCGACTACTCGGCCAGCAAGGCGGCCGTCATCTCGCTCGTGCAGACGGCCTGTTACCAGCTGGCCGGCTCCGGCGTCCGCTGCAACGCCATCTGCCCCGGCCTCGTCGAGACGGGCATGACGGCGCCCGCGTACGACGCCGCTCGCGCCCGCGGCACCGACGGGAAGATCGGCCAGCTTAATCCGTTGAGGAGAGGTGCCGTGGCGGATGAGGTCGCGCGGGTGGCGCTGTTTTTGGGGAGCGATGAGAGTAGTTATGTTAATGGGCAGGCGTGGGCTGTTTGTGGGGGTTTGAGTGCTGGGCATCCGGTTGTGCCGGGGAA
>JAABUU010003517.1_pt1 | contig 19830 bp, 26 predicted proteins | sample 5559301 | NCBI WGS metagenome assembly JAABUU01 (sample SAMN10711884, study PRJNA513360) | rock metagenome | isolation source: Antarctica rocks | place: Antarctica: Victoria Land, Richard Nunatak white | reverse complement strand
CACGACGGGGTTTGGTTTAGCCGCAGGATGTGGTGCCGCGGTGTGCACTGCTCTGTACGCTATCACCGCTGCAGGGGACGCCAAGTGCCGCTCCAGCGATTTAAATTTTCTTCTGATCGCATGTCAGTGTGAAAATTACTAAAGCGTGGATAGCGTTTTCTTTCATTGACCGGTTCGCCGTTTGTCAACATTCACGATCGTGATCAGGTGAACAGCCGAGCACAGTCCATCCACAACGCATATCCTTCAGGTGCGCGACGTTTTCTCCGACACGTACAGATGACACACACAAATATGTGCACATGCCTTCAAATTTGCTATGTTGCGCTTTGCTCACGAACTTCTCTTCAGCACTGGCGTTTCTGCCCCATGCTCGGCACTTGCAATTCATTGCATTTGGCGGCATGCACGAGCCTGAACAATGTGACGACGTGCAGCTTGTGTCGCTGCTTGCCTGCGCAGGATCTGTAGCTGTGCACACGCGTGCGGTTTCATTGCCGTGTCGACCCGGCTTTCCTGTATATGCCGCAGATCAAAGATCACAACCGAATGGGACTGCGCGTTGTGCGCCGGTGCACCAGCACGGCGACTGCTGGCCTTGTTCTGCTGGCGCTGAGCCTTCTCGCGATCACTAGCGCGCAGCCAACCTCGACAGCTTTATACACGCTGGTACATAGTCCAGGAAGTCTTATCACAGGGTACGAGGAGGGACTGATGCTGCAGGCCCCTCAAGGCTACGCAGCGCGCCAAGCACGGTATGTGCACACCACTTCGAAGCATTCTGCCAAATTGGGTCAATGCACGCGGACAAACACTTGGCCGGACAGTTTGCTGTTGCTTTGCCTCACAGCCAGCTACAAGCTGAAAAGCCGGCTTTTGCAATAGGGTCGTACGCAACAGCTGTGTTGTCGCTTATGCACATCTGCAGAGTCCTGTGTCAACATGTACTAAAAACCTTCACATTTTGAACCTGCAGGCACGAGCCAGTGGTGACGTTGTATGGCAATAACTTGGCTTCATGGTCTGCGCTTCAGACAACAGTGCTGCAGAACAATTACACAGATATGGTCGCAAGTGGAGTGCTTGTGCTCATCAACACTTTCTGCATGCACAACAGCACTGACCTTCAGGCAAGGCCTACTGACCAGGGCACTTGAAATGGCTGACATTGTCAGTGCTCTATACACGTCATGCAACCTCATGACAGCTTACACATGGGGAAGTGTGCCATGGAAGAGAACATGCGGCAAATTTGCCGTATTGAAGCTATGCATTGCTACAGGCATGTGTTGTGGCTGACCTCCAGTTGGTGTTCAGCAACACGCTAGATAAAGTTGTTTGATGCCAAGGTGGTGAACTAACATGCAAGTGGAGCTTGTCTTGAAAGCCATGCCGCATGATGCTATAGCAGTATTGCTTGAGTGGCTTATCAGACATGTATGTACACTTGAGGATCCATGGCCTCACCATTCTGCCATCATGAACCATCGATCATGCTTTGGATTTTTGGCAAGGGTGATGGCTGGTTGCAGGAAGTGTTGGAGGCTGCCCCATACTATTTCCTGGGGCAGAACGCTGTGCCGGTGGATGTGCTGCAGCTGTCACCCCAATCAGTCAACTTGACTACAGACACAGCCCAGGGCGTGTTCCGCAGCGCTAAAAACAATACGGCCCTCATAACACTCATGGTAATCAGCATGTCCACTACATCTCTTGTGGGCTTTAATTACTGATGCATTCGGGCTTCATAGGCCCCCTCTTTGTGGCCAAGCACAGAGAGGGGGGAAGGGCATATTCGGGTCAGATTGGCCAGGGCAGGTCCTACCTGCCATTGCAGGGTCAACAGATCAAAGTAGGATTTGCAGGGATTCCAATGGCAACACTATTTTTTTCACTACTCTGGAAGCACAGATTGATTTGCTCAGATGCAATGTAACATCAGGGTAGGGCACATACTGCAATACGTACGCCGTGCCTTCATCAGCAGCAGCATCAGGTAAAGGGCTGCATACGGTATGTTCAATGGAATGGCTCCAACTGGTTCATGACTGGACCATACTTTGCTTATAGCTCCCTAAGGGCTTGCAAGGCTTGGACTGTGCGCCAGTTCATGTAGAGAAGGGGCTCAGGGTGCAGCAAGTAAGTGCCTAGCTAGGTAAAGAAAATGCATGTGACAAATGTTGAATGTGTGGCCTTTGCTTCTCTTGCAGGGAGCCCAAGGGCAGAGTGTTGGGGTATCTATTGCCATGATCACCCAGGTGGCTGGGGTGCCAGCCTTGCTGTCCACCACCCAAGCCCTTCTGGGCTCTATGCATCAGTTCCTCCCCAAATGCCCAACGTCAATGGCACTGTATCCTGGTTTGAGGTAGGAGCTCTTCACAGAAACCCTGCCTTGCCCCAATGTCCAGCCTCTTTTTGCGCTTGCAGTGAGGCCATGGTTTCCTAATCCTAGCCTCGGTCCCCTTGGATGGCTCCTTGTTTGCTTTTGCAGCGATGCATTGCTTGAGCTCCCCCTAGGAGCCTGCTTGTTACATGCATGCCTCCACTGATCCTGCCAACCTAAACGATACACTCAGCAAGCCTCTGCACAGCTTGTTGCATGCACAAGCTGTGTTGCGCTCCTGCTCTGGCTCCCTCTTCGCACGCTGTCTTCTTGATATGAGGCTGGCCACTGTTCCAGGGCTCCTGCAACTTGTACCATGCTCTTGTACCTGTTGCACTTGCTGCTGCACATCTCTCATTGCTTCTTCACCTCCTTTTCTGCTTCTACCGTCCTTGTCCTGCGTCTCCACTGGCTTTCCTTGCTTCTCCCACCCTTGCATGTCTTTAGCACCTCTGCCTCTGCTTTTGCGCCCCTTTCACTGATTCTCTGCTCCATCTGCTGGCTTCCCCACCTGTTTCTTGGCCTCTCTGCCTGTTGCCCATGTCAAGGCCTGGTGGCCGATGCGTCAGCACCATGCAGTGACTTGACACATTCAGTGAGCTATGAAATCATATCATGCTTGCCATTACAGTGCAAGCATAGCGCTCTTGCTGTTCTCACCAATGGCAAATAGTGCCCTGTGTTGTATGCAGTACTTGGCCGGCAATACCTTGAGCGTAACTTCCTTGGCACCTCGGGCATTGAACTCACACTTCGTTGCCGAGTCAGATGGCTCGTGCCAAGCAGTGGTCCAAGGGCAGGTTCAGCGCCAAGGGCAATGGTCGGTAGCAGGCAAATGCCTGGTGGAGACCACCCCAGATGGCAGCAAGTACCATTCTTTGCAGTAAGTTGTCCGCCTATTTTGACTGCTGGTCATTCCTGGCATGCAAACTTTCACAGGGAAGTTGGCAAAGCATTCTTCAGCTGAAAGATGGGGAGAAACGCTCTGCCTCTCAACTGCTCCACCTCAAGAGCACTTCTCACCGCTCGTGCACGTCAGCTGCCTACCTACCCGCGTGCACGCAAGCACGCGTGCTTGCCGGCCTGCGAGCCTGCTTGCCTGCCTGTCTGGTTCTGAGCAAGCACTTTATGAACCACATGCAACTTGTGGTGCAGGCTAGAAGCCACCTCAGGCAATATTTACTTTGGCGCACAGAAGTGGCTCTTAGCACCAAATGCAACTCAGGAAGGTATGTCAGGATACAGAATTTGCAATTATAGAAAACCAAAATGATAAAGAGGGCGGTGTTGTTTGTGAAATAGCACTTCAATACAAACGAGACTAACGCTATCCATGTGTACATGTACCACATGTGGAAAGTAGTCTATTGCAAACCATGCAAGAATTTCTGGGTCAGGGCATACACTTATTTGGCTTGATGCTTAGCCATAGACTGCCATGCTGTTGCATATGCCATTGTTATAGCTGGTGTATGCCTGAGTAGCTTCACTACTGGCACAGCGTGAATTGCTGACATGCTGCCAATCCTTGCGTAGGTTTCTGTGTAAAGTTCCGAGTAACCGCATTGTATGTAGCTTGTGGTTGATTGGTGTAGACTCCAGTGTAGAGCCCTGAATACCAGCATTGTATGTAGCTTGCGTTCAGTTGGGACATTGTCTGACTTGAGGCAGAACAAAGAGCTCAAGATAGACATTCGCATAGGCATGCCTGCAAGATGCAGAATCAACTACACAATCTTGGGTTGCAGACCAAACTTGGTAGCTTGCTAATTGCATTCCTTAGACTGCTTGTTGTTGATGTGTGCTTTGCCTGTTGCACTGCGTGTCTTTCTGGCTGTCATTGTCTTGCCATTGTCTTAGCTTGCAACTGGTGCTTTCCTGGCTTAGAGAGATAGTGAATTGCTGTTGACAAGGTGCTTTGCCACCTCAGCCATGTTGCATTTGCATGAAGGGAGCGTGAACATCATCTGTTGTACATGTGACTAAACTTTTTGCAATGTGACAGGGGCTGCAAGAGCTGGTGGAGCCTTGGCAACGCCTCAAGGTTTGAGCCCCTTTCATGACCCCCCCCCCCAACCTCAGTGCCAGGACCTGTCCACTGCCTCTAAACCCCCACCCCCCCATGGACCTCCTCAGTCATTGTCCCATGTGAAGTGATCACACTGTGATCTGATCCGATGTCTTGCCTTGCAATCTTGAGTGTGCAGATTGAAGTGCAAACCTGGCTTTCCTTAGCCTGCTGTGTTTGGTGTCAATACTGACTGCAAGAGGAGTCTGAGACATTTGCAGTCTGAGCAGCCCTTGACACAGATGATGTGACAGGCCAGCAGTTTCCAAACATGTATCCTATGTTGACCAACGGAACAATTGTGCATGACACATAATGTTGAGTACTGTGGCTTGTGTTCAGAAAACAGTGATATGGCCAGATGTGGCACAGATCTGCTCTGCTGGTCTGCTTGTCAAACCGCACTGTATGTGAGCAAAACCATGGATATACGTTGTTTGTTTGCAGGCTCGTCCCCATGCACCTTCACCCAACCTGATGGTACAGTCAGCCCACCTAGCCTTTGCTCTGCGGCCTGCACTAACCCAGATGGCACCCCAGCCAATTACACAACCCCTTGCATCTTAGGAGCTGGGTCCAACATTACATGCACAGCCTGTGGCAGGTGTGTGCTTGCACTGAGCAGTTAGAGGATAGGCAAACTGTGCTTGTCACACAGTGCACTTGATAACTATCATATGAGAGGGAGCAGCTGGGGAAGGTAGGTGCAGAGCAGACACCGCAGGACAAGCAACTGGCCAACATGACATGATTGAGTGTCAGTAACCTGAGCATGTATCTATGCCTGCCATGCTGTCCGCAAGCAAGCACTGCGCTCTCACTAGGCTGCTGTGGCTGGTTAAGCTCCCAATCAATGGAGGGCTGATGCAAGCATGTGATGCTGTAGACCCTCTACACATGTTCAATCTCAGGATTTGTCTTTTTTTGCAGTGTTCTGGGGAATCTGCCCTTCACTGACAGTGCAGCGCTACCCAATGCAACAGGCAACGCCAGCATCTTGACATGCCAGGGCAACTGCGCAGAGGTTGCCTACCTTTACATGGTCGAAGGTGACACACTTTAGAGAAGCTGCTGCTTGTCATCTGACTGATTGCATCTCAGCATAGAGTATTGCGAGCTGCTCAAAGCTGGTGTTGTACCTTTTGCTTGCTCAGTGCTAGATCAGTGAGCATTGAGAGGTCAGTATTCCCAGGCCCTTGCCAGGGCTGACAAGTAGGGGCCAATTGCAAACACCACAGCTTGAATCTTGAAGGTCCATGTTGACTTGCAGGCATACCTGCTAACCTATGCAATGCGACATGTATGCTGAATGAGATAGCTTGGGCGGAGGCTGAGCTGCAGCAGCCCCATAATGTCTCTGCCTGCAACAGCCTCTGCCAGGGGGCACATGACAGTTTCCTTCTTCGCATCCAGCAGGGGAACTCGTCCTTGCCCGCATCCACCCTATCAGCTCGCAAACTGTTGCAATCATACCCAGGACCTTTCGACGTAAACACCTGCGTCAACTGCTGCTGGCAGCCAGATGCGCAAGGCAACATAAACTATGCTCATTGTCCAGATGGAGTTGCCAAGTGCACCACGCTTCCTGCCACGCCCCCACCAGCCCCAGCACCCCCCTGCAATGGGGTCATGATCTGTGACTCATGTTCTGCACAAGACTCAACGCCATGTGCTGACGTCGTCCGGGATGACCTGCCCAATACCAGAATCACTGGCTATGACTGTACCACTTGTGACAACACCGCTGCACTCAGGGGCATGGCTGGAAATGGGGGATCGGGATCGGGTTCCTCAACAGCCTCCGACATCGGTAACACTATCCTTAGTGTGTTGAGGATTGCTATTGCGTTTTTCTGATGAAAGCCTCTGGCTATTGAGAGCAAGAATGCATGTATGTATATACCTGGCTGCAAGTCTTGCTGCTGCACCTGGCCAGCCGGCTATTGATACTGTCACTACCCCACTTCCTAGTAGGCCCAGGCAGCTGCTGCAACGGAAAGCTGTTGTGGGGCGGTATGCCATGGCACCAGGCTTACCAGTATGATGAAGACATATCTTGGAAATCAAGATGTACTGACCATTCAGTGACTAACTTGACTAAGTCATAGTGTGTTACAACATCATGGTGTATGGTACATGATCTCAGGCAGCACTGACAGACTGTATAGCATGGCCATGGGGATGTTGCTTCTGATGTGCTTGTGATTAAGCACAGGGTGATCACTCATGAGCCACAAGGTACAGAAGTACTTTATTTTCAAAAGTTTTAATGTACGTTAGCCGAAGCCATGAAGTTGCATGATTGTCGCTGCAATCGCTACTAATTTTCTTGCATCTGCTGTGAATTTGCAGCCATCGGTGTTTCTTAATAATTATGCACTGCTGACTCTACGATATGTTGCTGACCCTTTCTTATCACCGTTCACTTGTCCTTTGGCACAGTAAGTACTGAGCATAAGCATCATTCATCTATTTAGGAGGTCAGACGTAGGCATTGACACCAGGTGTGTGCCAGAGTTAGGCGGCTATCACTGGTTTGCAGCAGCTAGCTGGCAACTCCTTCTCCGTCCTTCTAACTATCTCACCACCAATCAAACCTGATTGGTGCTTTTGCAAAGCTACACTGCCAGCTGGAGTGCATGTCACAGCAGCAGGCACAGCTGTGACTAACTTTGTTGCTGCTGCTGCTGTGCATAACTTTTGCAGGTAGAACAAAAGACAATCGAAGCTCTCTACATCGAGATGGCTGCTCCTCAGGTCACAAAAGCAACAAAGCAAGTCTGACCTGCTATGCTGAAAGCAGCAGCAGCACCAGCCCTGTGCACCAGCATTGAACGAACCAGAAAGTGATGGCTTGCAGCAACGTGCAGCAAGGCTCAGGTTCACGAGAGTGACTCCCTGCAGCAGGTGTCAGTGTACTGTATTACTCATCAATCTGTTCAGGCAAGCTTCACAGGTATAGCACCAGGAATGCTGCAAGCTGTAAGCTACTGCTGAATGGTACTGCAGCCTGTGTAGCGTTGCGACAACAAGGTGCTGCAAGAATTCATTGTTCGGACAATGACTGGCCTCATTAACAGGAGCTGCAATTTTCGTCTACAAGTCCTACTAGCATACACCTGTGAACGGTTGGTTCTAGCTGAGACTGAGTCAAACAGCCACAGCACAGCCAGGGCAGCTCTGCAACACTGCTACTGAAAGGACACTGACTGGCAGGAGCTGTGTGACAAGCTCAGGAGTGAGTAGACAATGACTGCTCTACAGCTGACACATGCAGCCCACAACACTGAAGTCGCTGCAGCTTTTGCCAATCATTGCAGCTGTGTATGTGGCTGGCAGTATAGGAGCCAGCAATCACAAGCTGCATGATGAGGGCAGCTGCCATGCAGATATGCTTCAAACAGGTATTTCCAGCGTACCTGATGTGAGCGGTCTCACCTAACACCTAACAGGAATGCCTGACAGGCACAACATGCTCAGGAGTGCACTCTGCCCACCAGCTGCGTTGCTGCTGAATACAAAATGCTTGTCAAGGCCTTCATCAGCAATCACAGCAACAAAAACAATGCATAGCTGTGCATTTGACAGAGTAATGTAAGGCTAGTGCTATGACATACGCAGTGAGATTTATATTCACAGTTTTCTGTGTTGCATGCTCGTGGGATTGCATGAGCAGCAACAGGGCAGCAAGAGACAAAGCACCCATATGCATACATGCTAGTGTGGTACTCTCAGCAGCACTGCACGCATTAATACAGACCTGCATGCAATCACAAAGAGGAGCGCTGTGCACAATGCCAAGGACCACCGGTGCTGACACCATGCAGCAGCAAAACACAAATGTCAGAGGTGCAGATTCCCACCCTTTGGGTAGCGGTGGCAGCGCACGACGACAGCTACTCATTGAAACATGGGTAGCAAGCAAGGCAGTACTATCACGCATCTCAGCTCAAAGAGGAGTGTGTAGCAGCCAGCAGGGACATGACCCCTTGCGACTGCATGCTGAGCTGTGACATTCAGGGCAAGGATGCTTCAGTGCAGGAGATGCAGCTCTGGCAGCGTGTGACGAGACAGTCAACAGGTCTGATCCAATGCTGCTGTCCCAAAGCTGATGTAGCGGTACTGTGTGTTCTGACAGTGTGTCTAAAAGTTGTCCCACACCTGTGCAAGACATGCACAAAAAGCTGTATGTGCATTGGATTTTGACCTCCCAAGCAGTCAGAGTGAAACAGGTGCTGTTGAATAGTCCTGGTGAATATCAAGTGAGGACAAGTCTTTGTGCCTTACAGAGCTAATCATCTACCATGCCGTCAATGCGCAACTATCATTAAACAAGGGCCTCAACAAGGCTAGCGCTAGTACCCACATCGAGCTCTGTATTTGCACCTGCTAGCACAGAACTGCTTTTACAGACCCAAAGCAGTGAGCACTAAGGCTGTGTCCAGTCATTAGAAGAGCAGCTCCTTGGCTGCCAAGGCATCCCAGGCCTACTAACGCTGTACCCTGGTATTTTGCATGGTGATAGCAATTACTAGGCCTATGTACACGGTGACTCACTTTCAGTGCCCTGCTAGGAGTCCTGGACTTTGCCCGCTCTTGAAGAGCTCAGCTGTGCTGTGTCCTAAACGCATGGCACACAGTCCTGCAGCTTCTGACTGGCTGCTGTGTCTTGTCTGCATTGGGATTGCTGACAGCAGCTGCTGATTGAGACATGTGTGCAACAAAGCAGAATCAATACAGCTCAAATACAATTTGATTGGACACAAATGCTGGAAGTTGAAAGGGATCCATTACTGGGTAGTACTCATGAACCTTCAGCCTTGCCATGCCAAATGGCATCTGGCTTTGATGCTGCAGAGGTGCAATGACACAGCGACCCTCTGCCACAATGCTTTGAGGGGCATCATTACTCATGAGATGCTGTGAAGTTTAACAGAAACTGTGGCGACAAACGCCACAATGAATTCGAGCCAGCTCTTTCTTTACGCTTTGTGCTGGCTGAATGTACTGTGTGCAAGCTCTCGGACACGTTGCTTTTTACTCACTTGGCAATGACGGTGGTGACAAACTGGTGGAAGATGTGGTGCACTTCTTTCATGTGCACCTGCATCATGAAGCTGGCCTTTTTGCCCCTTCTGTATCTTCACCACGTCTTTCACTGTTTGGGCCTGCAGCTAGTAAAATGCAGTGCCAATCAATGCTTGCAACCCAAATGCACTAGCCAGGTAGTTACAGCTGGAGGCACCACACTGAATATTAAGGCATTGGGCTGCTGGCATATGACATCTGCCTGAAGCATGTTTGTCTGTCAACAAATCATGTGCCTAGCGTACAGAGATATGCTTAAACATGTGCTTCTGCTGCTGTGTTGCACAAGCGCAAAATGCTGTCTTGCGCATAAGCTCATGCATGCTGCCAGGCTGTCATGAAGACTGTCCTAAGAATGCAAAACCACAAAACGCTGCAGTGTTACTACCTGTAGAGTGCACGCATCCATAAAGAACTTGCGGGCATTGGGTTGCAAAAGCTTTACCTGGGAAGACTTTCGGGACGTTATAGCACAGGGCCAATCTGCCAACTGCCATGACTTGAAGAATAGCCCAAAACCTGGGGATCATTCAGGGACAGTACTGTGTAAGTGTGATGAGTGAAATGGTGTATATGCTCTAACATTTGACCCAGGCCCTGAACGCTACTTCAGCGTGCATGCAGGGAATGCACTGTTTGCTTTGTTGACATTCTGCCGTTGTGTAAAGGAAGGCATGCGACATAGGACCATTACACAGTCCCCATTGAAGAGCGTAGCGTGGACGATGCAACAGCTTTTTGCGTCTGTGTACTTACAGGGCGGTGGATGACAGAGGTCTTCCTATGTGTGTTGTCTAGTTGCTGTTAATATCAACGGCAACAAAGATAAGGCAGGGCTAAAACCCCCACTCTGGAAATCGAGGCCTAAGTACTACGAAGGAACGAAGTCCACTGAAGTGAATGGGTCATGGCAACATACAGAGCACTCATTGTGAATGTGACATCCTCAAGCTTCACTCACCCAAGCTAATAAACGGGAGTACAATGTATACATGCAGAATGTGCCTAATGTATGTACCAAGAGTAATGCATAGTCACAAAGTAGTGAGGTGCCATGAACAAGGCATGCACATGACATAAGCAAAGGTGTAATCGTCAGATTCCAACAGTAATTGTCAACATAACAACCTACTCAGCCCATGTGTTTGCTTAAGCTTCAGGACAGCAGACAAGCCGTATCAAACATGCTAAGACTCAACAGTTACTGCCGTGATGTGACCCCATATGACATGCCCTCTGCTGAGAGGCACATCAGTCATTGTCTATCCGACTGGGGTAGGAGCAGCGGTAGCTAGGGCCTTGGCCAGGGCGCTTGCCACAGTTGTTGCAACAGCTGTCGAGATAGCAGTGCTGGATGCAGCAGCATTTCCACCTGTAACACCATCATCAATGTTGCCTGCTGCAGACCACTCAGTGCGGCTGTTCACTCATCTCTGTAGACATGCCTGGCCTCATTAGCACTATACTTGCAATCTGACAGACAGCAGAAATGAGTCTTGACATTTATCCTCATAGCTTGAAGGCAGAAGCCATGCATTGCAATCCACTTTCAAACTTGGCCCGCGGAAGTTTGCACAACGCAGGTGTCAGCTAAAACGGCCTTTTAATGACCCTGACAGTTAAGGTCAGACAGGGAAAGCAGTCCACGGCTGACTGAACAGCTTACCATTAGCAGCTGTTGCAGAAGCCTGGGCTTTAGCTACAGCCACCTTGATGCTGTTTGTGAGACTGGTGGAACTGGCTGCCGCAATTGCTTGTGCATTGTCTGCATCAACACACCCTGAACGCTCAGCAAGGCTCTTGACAACTTGGTGAACGTTGTTACATGGCGTACAGGAACTTCTTACAGAGTGTAAGTACAAGACTCAGCATGCTCTTGAGGTTGCCTTGAAAAGCGTTTTCAGCAACCTAAGCTGCCTGTGTATGCCAAAACAGATACACAGAGAGCTAGATGATCACCAACTGAGTTCACCAATATGCAATGCCCGTTTGCCTAGTGTAGTTCACGTGCCCAACAGTCAAGACTTCTACGGCCGTGGTCAGAGGGCGTTGCACTCACTGTTGGATGCCTTGGCAACAGCGGCTGCAATGGCCTGTGCGGTTGCACTAGCCACAGCGCTGGAGGCAGCGGAAGCATCAGCACTGCCAAAAGAGCCCTGACCTGTGGCATATTGTGTTGTCAGCAGTGGTACGTATGCTCAAGGCTTTGCAGAGACTAGCATGGGTATCATCACTCAGCTGACCTGAGGTGGTGACTTTAGCAGTTGCTGACGCAACTGCAACAGCAACAGCCTGTGCAATGGTTGTAGCAGCTGCCTGAGCTGCGGCCTGGGCAGATGTGCCACCTTTCACCTGCGCGTGTAAGAATGTATCATCAAGGCCAGCTGGGAACTGTCAAGCTCCCTTCAGAAGTCCAGCAATCATACAAGCATGTTGAGGTCTGGCTGCTTGATTGTCTGTGCTGACCAGTCAAAAGAGAAGTTTGATGAGAAGGAGCATTGGCTTCAGACATCGCTATGTCAAAGGCCATGATGAATAATCATATGAAGACCGCTTGCAACTATGTGTACAAAGCCTATGTCAAAATTAATCAGGAGGCATAAGGCTTACTGCTGAAAAAGCTTGAGCCACTGCAGTAGAGGTGGCACTGGTGGCTTGACTGATTGACTGGGAATTTGCACTGGCCACTGATGTCACCATGCCTGCAAGTATACACCACCAATTTTCCCTGCCTTGCAGTAACATGAACTTGGCAATTTTCAGGCTTATTACAGTGTGTCTGCATGCAACAAAATATAACGAGTTGCAACAGGACCGCAGGCAGTAGGTATGCCAAAATGCATTTGCTTATGCACAACAGTGACCATGCAATGACGAATTTGGACCAGGTCACAGAAAGGCACAGCTGCAGCAGAGGTGCAGCAGAGCTGAAGCGTACTATTGGCCCCGTTGGCTAGAGCAGTCGCTACTGCATTAGTGTTGCTGAGACCCTGCAGTGATCATGAATCATCATCTGAAGAGGCTGCACCAGGCTACACGTTTACATCATGCAATGCCAAGCTGGAAAGTGCGCAGCTGCAGATCAGGTTTGTTACTGGGCGCTCAAATGCTGGTTACAGAGTACAAGTAGAAGTACGCAGCAGCTGGGATTGCAACATGGCTGATCCATGCATAAGGCGCATAACAAGTACCTGGGATGATGGAGCAGCGTTGCCGGTCTGCATAGCAACAAATCTTGTCAGCATCAAGGGTTACGATTGAGTGCTGGAATAGATCAGACTCGAGTCAGACTGGCCAACAGCAGCAAAAGCTGAATCAGCAGCTGGTTGACATGTGACCTCACCACTTGAGCAACAGCCTGGCTGATAGCAGTTGCTGGAGCGCCTTGGCTCAAAGCCATGGACACAGCATTTGCACTGGCAGTCGAGTTGCCCTGCATGCAAGCACGCAACATGACACATTGATCACAGCTACATGCAAGCAGCAGCAGACAGACTGGGTACATGGGTCCTGTAGTCCTTGTTTCAATACTAGCAGTACTGCTCTGCCAGCAATCATTGCTTTAGCATGATGCTTAAGGCATGTGTCATGGAAACCTCCCTCAAAGTTGACTCACTGGCTCACCAACAGGTGATCACCTGCTAATGAGCAGGGCAAACCTAGCCGCTGAGTCAGCAGGTGATACTGTAACAGATCTAGATGGCTTGCTAAAAGGGACCTGTAGAAATTTACGGCTATTGTGGCCATTAACTCCATGTGTATTCGGTATACACCCCCTCCCTTTCGAGCAGAGCTGCAAGCCTTGTTGAAGTGCAGCAAATAGCAGCTACCACTTTTTGTGAAAATTTGATATCCAGTTCATTAGTTTATCAGTCATAGTTAGTACAGCAAAAGACTCAGGTGGCTAGGTCATGTTTTCAGGATGCCTAACGATAGATTGCCTAAGAAGCTTTTGTTTGGTGAAGTCAAGGGGCTTCGCCCACCTGGCCGCCCTAGGTCTAGTTTCAATGATGTTGCATTACGTGATTGTCAAAACTGTCGTATTAGTAGGCCTTATAGGGATGCACAAGACAGGCTGCTCTGGAGAGACAAGACTTGTCCTGCACGTACCTAGCTCATCATGAGCTGGAAAGCGTTTTGATTATTATTATTATTGTAGTGTATCGGATACGGATTCCGTTACAGCAGGTGCCCGGTAGGTAAATGCAGAAGAAGCAACGTGTCTGAACGCAATCGCATACCGTGGAAGATGCTGTTGCTAGAGCAGTTGCAATGGCGGTAGCGCCCGATGAGCCCTGGGTGGCTGCCTGAGCGATCGCAGTTGCTGCACTCGGGGTGTTGCCCGAAGATAGCAAGTTGAAGATGTAAGCCGCCAGCTGAGAGGGGTCAGTTGGAATTTGCTGCAGGGTCCTGCCCACGCGGATACGCTTCAACTCATGATCGCCCAGCGACAGCCCTGCATACATATGGCACCGTGGACCTTGAGTTCAATTGAGTTCGAACACCAAGCGGCGGACTTGCGGACCAGCGTGTGGCAGCCAGGCGCCACTATCACAGCAATACCCATTGACGCAGCCAGTTGATTTGAGCGTCGGACGTGCAAGTAGATGCAAGTCACAAAGAACAAGGCTTGCATGTCAATACTGCTGGCATTGCGTTAGTCATATCATACTGCTGAGGCTGCCTTGAAGCTCTCTGGCGGAGATTTGCAAGGCGGAGACTGCCAACAACGCAATCAAACAGCACACGCAACCGCTCGTCGCCATCCTGTCGCGCAGAGTCCTGTTGAAGTGGAGCTCGTGGACGACCTTGTTTGCAAATGTAACCTGAAGCTAGTTGCTTTGAAGGGAACAGACGGGCGCCAAGCCAGTTGATGTTACCACTGCCAAGATCCCCACTCACGGCATGCAGCATGTGCGATGGATGAGACTTGGATAAGATTTGGAGACGAGTGTTGATGCTGCTTTCTTGGAGTGTACGTACACTAAGGTGTACCAAGGTCTTGGACGGGATGTGCCGAGGACTGATTCGGGCAAATGAGATTCCGAATGGCTTCGGGCCCAAAGCGTTGAATCCGATGGAGCATCCGACGGCGCATCCGACGGAGCTTCCGATGGAGCATTCGATGAAGCATCCGACGGAGCTTCCGATGGAGCATCCGATGAAGCATCCGACGGAGCTTCCGATTGAGCATCCGATGGAGCATCCCTACAGCTCTTTTCAATCCCATGTGATGGGCATGTCACGCATCTGAAGCTTGCGGCCACCATGGAGTGGCTCTGCAAGCTGTCAAGGTTGTCTGTGTGAGCATGCAGTCAGGATGCATACGGGATGAGCGTGAAGTGGACTGGCGCATCACATACAGCTTGAATGCGAGGCTGTGGCCACGAGATGGGCAATCCTCAATGCAGACTCTCGGAGGTAGCTGCGGAAGTTGCGCTCACTGCCTTGGTATCACATGTGTGCACACCAGGTCGTATTGGTGAATGTTATTTACGTAAATGGTCATTACCTATGTGGTTCACAGAATGATGATGCACTTCTCAAGTTGATGTCATGTGGATGCACTGGCTACACCAACTTGCACGCCTAGGTGTGGCCTCACTTTTTCATATTGACTCCAGACTATTGTTGCAAATATCACTTTGGCACCTGTGGCCTCAGCCTGAGCTGGCAGCCCGCATCACAAACACATATGTCACACATGTACAGGGAGACAACTCCCAACCTCACAAGCTTAAGCACGCGATCATCTCCCTGCTGCATGCTAGCACTGAACACAGACAATTTCCATCCCAGTTGCCTACAGACCAATATTTGCCTCATATGCCTGCAGGTACACACGAGAGAGTACTGTGCAACCAAGTTGCAGTGTTTCACGTCAGAAGGGTACTGTAAGACCAAGCAGGCAACGTTCACACAATGCCTATGGCCTGTGAGACAAACATTGCCTGATTGGCATCTGAGTTTGCTACAGTTTGTCAAATTGTTTGACACTGGATAGTTGGCTGCCATCGTTATCTCCTGCAGCAGCAGGACAAGACGTTGACTCATACTAGGTTTTGATACTCAACACATATCAACAAACCACCTCCAAACAAAACTTGAGCAAGTGAATGAGTGAGTGAGCAATTGATTGAGCGAGTGAGTCTGTAAGCGGGTGAATGCATGAGTGATCTATCAGTAAATGATTGTGTGAGTGAGCTGGCAAGTAAGTGTGAAGGTAGCTGTTAGTAATGCTCATGGCAGACTTGGGCACACTAGTGGGCAGGCTCCTCTGCCCTGTTGAGGTTGTACCAATGTGAAATCTGTCTGTAGGTATTGCTGTGGAAGAGGCATTGAGCTGATCCTTTGATGTAATGAAGTGTATCTGAAGCACTATATAGGTAGTGCTTCAGACATACTTTACTTCTCGCTTGTAATGGATAACCCCTGAAAAGGGTTGCGCACTTGTTGCGGCTTGTGCGCATGGTCAGCAAGGCTCAGCTTCTGCCGAGAGCCTGAAGTAGAAGAACGGCACAAGCAAGGTCTCTGACTGACTCTGCAGGACGTGAGGTTTGGCTGTGCACCCTTTCTCTCAATGCTGCAGACACTGTAGCTGAAGCCTGAGGGCTTATGTCCAGGGGACGTGATGACTTGACAAGAGAGACGTGTCAAATGATGTATGCCCATGCCCTGCCGCCGTTGGTGGGCTGCCCAGCGCAGTGCTGGAGCTCAACTGAGCTGGCAGTTCTGCAGCGGCAAGACAGCAAGTCAAGCATTGTGTATGACACAACAACAATGCAAGGAGGGCTTCTTTGCTGCACATTGGCAGCAGGCTTGCAGGTCTTGAGATGACTGGAAGATTGTAGTTCAGGTCTGCCTAGCTAGAGCGGCCAATGCATGATGGTGGCTTCTCGCAAGATGAGAATGTGCTTACTCAGTATCGTATGGCAGAAACCAAGCAGCAGGTGTCACCTAAAGACACATCTGCACTTGACCCCATAGCAGCAGACAGATGCAGCAATAAACGCAGACTCCCAGTAATGCTTTCAAAGCCCGGACAATGATCTGGCTTTTCATGCTAGCACGCCTGCAGGAACTCATGCAGATTTGTCATGCGGCCCCCTTCATTCCTCCCCTTCATTGGTATGCTGTTGTTCTGGATCTTGCAGCCGGCGTTACGACAGAAGATTGAACCTGATTTGTCATGACATAACACATCACAAGCATGATCACACATTTGTGTGCAAGACAGCCTGCACATCTGCTGCTGCATGTACAGTCTTGTAAGACTTCACATCTTGCAGGCAAACAGTATGCATCAAAGCATACTGAGAAAGCATGTCTCTAGGCAACACAGCACAACATGTTGGCAAGGCATTGTGTTGCCTACAGCAATGCAGTACACAGTCTGTCCTACAGCATGTTTGGGACACAAGCAATCTGGGGCAGGGAACACCTGCATGCGCTGGACATAGTCTTCAATCCCAGGAAGAGGTGTTCCTGGCAAGCTGTCATAGGCAGGTAACTCAGGCTCTGCCTGCTGTTCAGGCAACAGGTTCATGATCTACACACCGCAAACCTGCTCAAGTTTATGGTGGACCATGTTGTTTGCCTCAGATTTCTCAAAAAGCAATGATGCTGGAGTTTTCATCTGTTCAGAAAGCGACCACCATAGGCCAGAGATCCAAGCAAAAGGAAGCCATTCACCTGGGAGGGGTTGTGGTGACCCCAAGGGATTTACCAGGCCATGAGCTCCCACAGCACAATTACAAAGGAGTACATGTCTGCCGTGCTGTAATCCTGAGAGGCCACAGCCTGCAATGCAAGACACTTTCACATGCTGACAGTCATTTGCAGCATAGAACTGTCAATGACTGCAGCATGTCTCATTCAGCTATATGCGCGTTCACAGCCGCATGAGGAGTCACATGAGGAAAGCAAACCTGTGAAGCCTGTCATCCACAGGCTTGGTGACGTCATCTGGAAGCACAGTGCTCAGGCAGGCATGACTCATCAGAAGAGCTTCAGGAGATCAGAAGATCTCACAACCAAATGCAATAATATCTCGTGACGCAACTACAGTTGCTGTACCTCAGGAGCCAGCCAACAAAGGTTGTTGGCAACACAGCAGAGGACACCATAGAGGTCTGCATCAGAGCGCAGCATGCTGCTGAGGTTGAAGTCAATGGCCTGCACCCACCAGTGCTTGTCAACCAGCAGGTTTGGATCTGCATGGAACATGGGAGGGTTGTGGTTTTGCAACTGCAGCATGCCCTGCAAGACAGCATTACCTGTCTCTGAACAGCAGCAACCCATCGTGAAGTTGCTATGCATGACTTGTTTGCATGCCAGCTGTCCAAGATCAAGCCAACTGTTGTTCAAGATCAAGCCAACCGTTGTTCAAGATCAAGCCAAGTGTAATGTAGCCAAACGGTTTTGCTATGACATGCACATTGCATATCATGACATGCAGGTTGCAGTTGCTATCACAAACAGACAGAGTTGCTTAGTGAATGCTCGTGCTATATCTGCTCTGCCAACCAACCAGGCAACAAAGAAGCATGCAGTATGCTTTCATGCAGGCATGTCCAGCGCCCCTGCCAGAAAACGCATGATGATGGTGACACATGAGAGGTGACAGCCATGCCGGCAGTACAACAGACTAATGTTTGCTGTGCCCAAGGCCATGTTGAGCCTTTTAGGCCAGTCCAGCAGTTGAGCAAAGATTGGACTGGTAGCAACCTTCTTGATGAAGGGACAACTCAAAGCAAAATCGATGCTGTTTTCTGTTCAAGTGTCAAGAAGCTCACCCTGCAAAGCTCTGATGTGGTCCGCCGCTGTGTCCACCAAGTCCATGAAGGGTCTTGCATTGCCACATTGGTGGCGTTACTGCATCACCATGGTGGCAGGGTTTTAGGGGTGGGGCCATGGTAGGGAAACAGATTTTGCATCTGGGTAGATGACCACAGCTACATATGTCTCTTGCCATTTTGCCAAGTACACCTGTCTCACAAAAGATTTCTGTCTTAAAGGCTACTTGACTGAGCAAAACTTCAACTAAAGTTCTCAGAAACTCCTGGGCTGATGCTGATGAGAGCTGGTGTGGAGACTATTGCATGACACAAAGCAGTGTTTATGATGAGCATAAGCGTGCTGAACTCATTTAGGTTTTTCCAAGTAAGCACACAGGGTAACCATGGTACTCACAAAAGGCCACACATGTGTACAAAAGCAAGCATAGTCACACTCCTCACACCTTTATGAAAGGCAACGGACATTGATGACTGTTGTACAGAAAGAGGCAACCAATATACCTGACCATTGGACCCATCTCCAATCTTTCGCTTGGTGTTCAGCTGATTGTATGATATGATAGGACACTTCAAGTGTTGCACAGACTGCAGTGCTTCCAATGCAAAACCACTGAGGGTTCTCTTATCTCAGGCTGAAGAGGCTGCATTGTGTGTATGCAAAGCACTGTCAACGTATCGCCGTTGAGACAGTCATGACCAGCAGCATATTGACTGATGCTCACACCGCTATGCTTGCTATGGCCTGAGAGTTGGGGCCTCAATGCCATGCTGCCGCCATAGTATCTTTGCAACACCTTTGGAAATTTGACATCAGCCGCCATGCGATCTATCTGTTCAGAGAACATCCTTGTTGTCTGCCTTGAGACATGTTCAGCAGTGGGCCTCAAGCCATGCTGATGCACTTGGCAACCCACTAGGAGGAACCTGGATTGCCCTTGGCCAGTGCTTGGCACAGTGTGGCTAGTGGGCCAGAGCGCTCAAAAGGGTGAGCGCTGGTGACATTGGAGACACAGGGTCACTGGACCATTCTGAGCCATTGCTGCTTGAGTGGTCACCTGTCCTCACCTTGAGCAGCATAGCAGCAAGCAAAGCTTCTCGGCTGGGAGAAGAAGCTTTCTGCAGTGTTGAGACATCTGGTGGCTGACTTGGCTGCTGTTTCTGTGGCTCCTGATGCGTTGCATACAAGTCATAAGTGTTTGCATCTGCAGGTAGAGTTTGAAATCTCCTTGGCAAGGAGCCATGATGCTGATGACCCACTTGCTGATGCCGTATGCTGGAAACAAATGTCCTGAAAAGACAACAGTGATCAAAGACACAGTGTGATCGACACATGTTCAGCAAAGGACCTGCATGACTACTGCCACATACAGTGGGGCCCATAAGTCCTGATCAGGACATTTGCATTGCTGGAGACGGCACGGTGCATTGCCATTCAAGACCATGACAACCCAGTGACTCAGCATGGTCTTGCATCTTACGTGACCAAGTTTGGA
>JAABUU010003516.1_pt1 | contig 19831 bp, 25 predicted proteins | sample 5559301 | NCBI WGS metagenome assembly JAABUU01 (sample SAMN10711884, study PRJNA513360) | rock metagenome | isolation source: Antarctica rocks | place: Antarctica: Victoria Land, Richard Nunatak white | reverse complement strand
TGCAGAGTATCTGTCTGTTGTCAAGTGTGCGTCAAATAGAAGGCTAATTAGTAGGTTCAGGACTGGATGCCATGGTCTGTGGGTAGACACAGGCCGCTGGGCAGACGGTGTTCACCTAGGTAGGACAGCCAGGCTGTGTCTAGTGTGCAAGTCATTGGATTGTGTGGAGGACGAGCAGCACTTTGGTTTTGATTGCCCAGCATACAGCCACATCAGGTCACAGCATTTGGACCTCCTGCAGCACTGTTGTACTATTGCAGATTTTATGATTTTGTGTGAACCAAATGCATGTGGTGGTTTCCTTAGGGAATGATTTGCATGTAGGAAGCAAATCTTGTCTGTATGAATTCACTGAACTGAACTTCTTGTCTGTTAGGTCCCAGTTGCCCCCCAGGACATTAAATATATTGATTGATTGATTGATTGATTGAGTGAGCGGCTGCAGGGTTGCAGGTGTAATAACCAGCTGCAGAAGACAGCCATGAGGATACAAGTGCATTACGTTGCTACCTAATCAGCTTGATGTGACACTTGCACTTGTGGTTTTGCTCAAGTTCAAATAACAAATGATACATGATTTCTGCAGAAAAGCGGGGTAATTGAGCACTTCAGCAATGCATATGAAACTAGGTTTTGACGGTTCCTTGCATCCGTTGCCAGAGATTTAGACAAACATGACAGTCAAAAGCAGCAGTTTTGGAAATACTTTTTGCGCGTTCGTGAGTACGTTGAATTATGGCTATTTTCCAATGGGCTAGATGGGTTGGTGCCTGGTCTACTACTCATAAAGGTGGGCGTCACAGGTCGGGCAGCATGCCGATGCGTATGCTGCCCTTGTGGCTCCTGCATCGTGCCTGCTGCTAAATCTTGTGCAATGGATGAGAACATTCTGCGCACGCCAATGCCTGTTTTGGCAGATGTTGCAAAGACCTGCGCCTGATGCAATTTAGCGTAGGCTGATATGTCTTCGTCAGACACCTCTTGCTGGCATATGGCAATCCCCTCTTCAGAGCTGAAAGAGTCCTTGCCAGAGTCTGGAGTTGCTGCCAAGTTAGATTGGTCTGCATCACAGATAAGACAATCAGAACAAGAGCTGCAGCCAAGCAATGCTTTCATGTACAAATGCCAGTGCAAAAATTGCTGTTGCTGTTGCAGAACAGCATAGCCCTCTCAGAAAGGGAAATGTGCAAGGAGATTCCTCAGGTACAAGCAGACACAGGTGGATTGCTGTCTGAATCAAGTCTAGTAGCAGGATGGCAGCAGGACAGTGATTGGATTGCGTGCCTGACTCCTGTGGGGAGGGTTCAAGATGTGATGCATCAGTGCCAACACCAGGAAGCTGCTCGAGCAGATCACACTTGGTCAGTGCAAAGTAGACCTTGCAGTTAGGTTCGTGTTCTGCCACTTCTTGAACCTGTATGCAAAGCTAGCGCCTTAACAGGTGAGGCAGCTTGCAAAGCCAAGTTTGAGGCTTGGATGCATGTGCAGGGCTCAAGACTGGGTCACATGTGGAGTGAGGAAGGCAAAAACAATGCAGTGTACAGCTTTCACAAGATTCCCCGGCATGTGCATTGGTCTGTGCCTTTACCCACCCAGAATTTGGCTTTTGCAAAGCTTTGTTGGCTGCCTGGAGAGAAGCAGATCACTGCAGCCCTACTACCGTGATAATACATTCGGCTGATGCTCTGGAACCGCTCTGCACCAGCTGTGTCCCATATTCCAAGAGATATCACGCGTCCGTTCTGCAATGTGACCTGCACCAGCCATCACGTAGGACTCCGGCATGGCCGTGAGTCGCTCTGCAGGTCTGCAGTTTGAAAGTGACAGGGGTTCGCATCACCTTTTTAGCAGCAAACGCAGCGCCGATTGTGTTCTTGGGCTGGCCTTCAAAGAACCCAGTAATGTACCGATCCAACAAACAAGACTTGCCTGCAAAAAGGTAACGTCAGAGGTAAACGGGTTTCTGACGTTGTTTGACCGGGGCCGAAGAAAGGTTTGGCTGCTGCAATACAGCAAGCCACCTCACCTATGCTCTGCTGCCCCAAAAGTACAACCTTGACGTCAACACGGGCCATTCGGACTAGAACAAACAGGCCAGAATACTCAGGAGGCTCAGCTGCAGGGAAGAAGATGAAACGGCGTATTGTCTCGAAGAAATCACGTGTGCGCAATCGAGATTGTCATCACGACCCCGCTCTGCGCACATAGTATATGGAAACAGATCGAACGCTATATGGTCTAAATTCCACCGTCACGCCTGCTCGATGCGAGCGCCATGATATTCACGAAGCCGAAACGGGAGGCATGGCAAAGGCTTAGCTGATCTGTTCCGACGGCGAAAGTTTCTGGCGACCGCTGCTCGCCCCAATCAGCATGACTCAGTCCAAATCGTAGGCATGCGCTGTACCAGAGGCAAAGCCGCGCCTGGTCTCTCAACTAATGCTGTCGGTGGCCGCTGGAGAGCTCTCACGGCCTTTCAAGCGCGTCTGCCTGCGACTATGACGAGAGCCACCTGCAAGATGCATCGGGTACGCGTGAGAAAGATAACGACGACCTAGCAGTAATCAGTCATTGCCGACTGCTGACATACAAAGTTACCTCTGCAGGTGATCTGCATGGCTAGTCCTGGTCCTGGCCTGGTCGCTGCTTTTGCGGCCCAAGAGGAGTCTCCTGGTTATCGGACACGGTTGGAGTATGTAGCCAGCTTAACACCTTTTGAGGTCGGCCATCATGAATACAATCAGTGGTTCTGTTAGCTGTATGGCAGTGTTACTTTCGGCTGCAGGCCACTCACCTGCCTTTCCATCGCTGTTGCAGACTGGGATTTCCCTTACAATATCAGTGCTCTCCTGCACTGCGTATTATCTGGCCAAAGCACCCAACCACCTCAGCTTCAGATTTGCTTTGTCAGTAGCTCTGCTGTTTGCTGCTAGTCTGACAGTCTGCAGAACCTTGCTGCTGGAAAGAAAACATCAGGTCAGCTTGCATCTTGCAATGCCAGCAAGCACCGACGCCCTTGTCTCATGCACATCTGTCGGCCTGTATGGTCAGTCCTCCCTGCGTGTCTAGCTTTGTCTGATGCATTTACAGCTGCAACCAAAATCACAAGCTCCCTCTGCTCACACCAAACTACCAAAAGCAACCAACCTGTATTTTCAGACCAACAGCCATTGCTGCAGGATCGTCTGATGGCTGAACAGGAGCTCAAAGATCACGACTCAGTCTTCAGAGAGCTGCATGGCACAGCTGTGCATTACAAGCTAGCTCAAGGTCTTGACACTGCACACCCAACAGCTGTGCACTGCTATCATGGATTTGGTGCCAATACCTTCTCCTGGTCCTATGTCTATAAGGCCCTGTCTACACAGCTGCGTGCACAAGTCACTAAACATGACATGCCAGGCTTTGGCCTGACCCAACGACCAAGGGATATCGACGGCTACTCACTAGAGTTCAACGGCCGTCTTGGTCGTTTAGTCATGGACGCTGAGCTGGCAGCAGCTGGTGTGTTGAGCTCAGCTGTGTTGGACTCTGAGGTTGGTCCTGGAGTGAAGCTAGAGCAGCTGCAGTCTGTCAGCAGAGAGCATCACTCAAAACAAGAAGGAGCTAAATCAGCAGCTTGCCCCTCTGACATTCAAGCTGCAGCAAGCCAGAGCAGACCTGACCTACAACATGCCGACTATCAAGCCAGGGGTGACTCAGACGCTGACACCCAAGCTGCTGTTGGTTCATCTGGCAGGCAACACTCTCCCAGTCATAGATCAGATCCTAGTGCATCAGCCCATGACAGCTCAGCCCCTGAGTCTCCAATTACCAGCAGGTCGTCTTGGGAATCTGTCTCGAGCGTTGATAGCAACAGACTGTTGAGCAGGGAACAGTTCAGCAGGTCCACTCGTGGGGCGGACAGCAAGAAGCAACAGCAGCAAAGCATAAAACGTGTGCTGATAGGACACTCCTTGGGTGCTGCTTGTGCCGCTGCAGAAGTCATCAAGCACTCTCGGGTATAGCAGAATTGCTTGCAGCATATGCTCATCAATGATCAGCGCTCTCTGCCTGCACACTTTGATTGCAAAGGGCCACCAGCATGTTGATCATCACAGTAGATGGTGTACACATGCAGGCTACGCCGTGGTATTGATGCCTGTTTGTAAGCATATCTTATGCGACCCGTCCCCACACCAGGTTGCCATAACAATGTGACTGCCTGTAGGACATAGCTGGTCTGGTGTTGGTGGCACCTGCCATCATCTCCTTCTCCTCCCAGCTGAAAGCACAGCCAGATTCTGACCAACAACAAAATGTCACGTATGTTTCATCAGTCTTCTTTGTAGTGCTGTTGTTGTCTGACAATCATTGAAGGTCAACCTGTGGGCATCTGTTGCATGGCAGCGCAGATGTACTGTCCCCACATTGCCTGCATGTTTTATCGTGCAAACGTGGATGTGAAGTCACAAGCTCACTGTGTCATGGACGCTTGAGCTGAGCAAAGCAGGATCTTGCATCAGAACATGTGGCAGCAACAAGCAGTGTCACAGATCCTGTCATATACTGAAAGGCATAGCAGACATTCCTTGTGCTGTGCAGACCAATGCATGGGCGTATCTTGCAAGTACTGATGGCGTTTGCTCAGGCAGTGGGGACGCGCACAGCAGGTATAGTGCTGTGGTTGCTGCAGCCAATTCTAGTCCTGTTTCTTAGGTGGGTGCCTTCTACTCAGGCTACGCACAATGTTATGGCTTGACATTTTGCTGCACGCTTTCACACCTGCTGAGGCATGTTGACTGTGCCCCTTGCTGACCGTATCTGATGCAAGTTGTACTGGCAAGTTTCTGCACCTGACCTGCTGTGGTTTGTGAGCTGTGCTGCCTGTGCTGCCAGTAGGTGTAAAACGACGACTGGCTCTCACTGCGCTCTTGTTATGCTGTGTCATCTTGTTGTTTGGTGCGTGAGCACAGGCAGTTTGTGCTGCATGACAGGCCCTTGATGTCAAATGCATTGCAACAGGCCTTCCAGAGGCCCTCAAGGTGCTGCATCTGCTACATGTCCACCTTCAAGAGCTGCATTCACCTGCGCATATATTGACAATGGGCTCTTACTTGTGCAGGACTCTGGTGCGCTCTAGACTGTTCTGGGTGCGTGGCTTGTCTAACGCTTGGCATAGCAGAGATGGAGTCAGTGATGAGCTTGTGGACGCTTACAGGCTTCCTCAACTGGTTAGAGGCTGGGAGATTGGTCTTGTCAGGTTTGTCCGAGCTCGAGTTGCAGGTAAGCCTTCCTCACCTGCCCTTTCCTTTGCATTGGTCTCGGGATTCTGGTTTTGCTGGGTTGTAGCCTAGGTGAGCTGTGACTACAAGATCAAAACATGATCTGTGTGTACTCTGTGCAGTAGCAGCAGAGCTTGGAGCACCTCCTCAGATTCTGCTGAGCATTGTCTTGCATTGCATTGCAGTGTTGTGCTTGGTGTAGTTTAGAGGTTCATAATTGCAGTTGCTTGCTGTGCTGCAGACAGCCGAAGTTTTGTCCAAGTCCTAAAGGATGCGTACAATGGGAGAATCCCCTTGTCGCAGGCAGAGCAACTGGCGCATGCCGTTGCCCAGCAAGACATCAAGGTTTGTAGCTTGCTATCCTGCATGAGCAGGACAAGATCTGCTGTATGACATGCCTTCCTCCCGCCAGCCTATGTGCTCTGATAATGGGCAGGTACAAGGTAGGGAATGCACAAGGTGAGACTACAGTGCACAGCTCCCCCTGAGTGCTGATCTCCATATCTCACATAGTCTTTATGACATGCAGTCTGTGTGTAGGTGCTGATATTGCATGGCTCCGGTGACCGGCTGGTCCCTATTTCTAACAGCAGGCGGCTGGCCAAACTCATGTCGAATGCGGAGCTGATTGAGTATGTAGACTGTGGCCATGTGCCTCAAGAGGAGTTGCCAAAGCAATTCATCCAGAGTGTGAAGACTTTTGTGGACCGATGTTAACATGCATGCAATAGTTGATCAGTGTATATGGGCATGCTCTTGAGCTGCAATGCCTATATAAGATTTTGATGCACTTAAGAGTGCTGCCTTGTCTCTCATTTTGCCCACCTGAGATGCCTATTTATTGCTAGCTAGCAAAGCGATTTTGATTCCTGCTGCCTTGCAAACGACATCATAAGGAACAGTGTGTTTTGATATCAGCGTAATTTGGATGCTATCAGACATTAGTAATCATGCATTGGATTTTGATCATAAGATCTGTCTCTTGCTCTGAAACTCAAGCCTTTTGCTTGCTTATAGACATCACACACATGTTGTACATCCCTCAGTGTGTAGAGTGAACCGTGGCTGGCATGCTCGACCCTGTCTTGTGCACATGTCTTGGGCTCATAAAGGCTTACTTGACAAGACTGGTACTTACAACATGTATACATATGTATACACGATGAGGAGTTTGGGCAGGTCAAGAACAGGGCGTCCACAACAGGCAGACAGCTGCACATACCGTAACCCCGCTGCAACATGGAAAGTGTGGAGGAATCATGCATGCACACGCACGCAATTAAGCAACTGCAAAAAATTGACTCATCGGATTGCTTCTGAGCCATCCCTCTGGCGGAATGATGCACAGAGAGACGTTCATCAAGCCGGCGCGTCCTTGCCTTTCGACAAGATCGCAGCCGGCAACTTTCGCGCTCAGGGCCAGAAGCTCAGTATCGTCTTCTGAGTTGAGGAGTTTGTCTATTTTAGAGAAAACAGACGGGTGTACGAACTATAGAACAGATCCTGTTCAAGTATAGTCGTACCAAATGTATTGAATTTATGCATATATATAACCGACATTTTTTTCGTTTTCAGAGTATGGGTTGTCTTGCCCTAATTTCAAAACGCGCAAGGACAATGCATCCTGTGAAAGCAGATTGCATGAGCGATCCTGAGCAGCACCAGCATGCCTACAGGTCAAGCGAAAAAGTGTATTGGGCACTCCTCTGCCGACTTCGGCAGCTTCAGCAGCCCTCTGAGGTGCGTAAGGAACGGCTGATAATATGGCAGCACGCAGGTTGAACGACCTTTTCGGTGTGTGCTTCGAAGGTCTGTCGATACCTCAGAGGCTTGCGCAATGGGCACATCACCTTGTACGCTCAGTCCACCCTTGTAACGTGCTTGCGCGAAGCAGCAGCATCGCCATACCCACCGGGACCAAGCTACTGCAGGTCAGAACTTGCTGCTCGCCTGCTGAATGTGCACGTTTTGTTAAGGAGGAGGCAGCGCAGTGTTTGTTGCATATGCAGCCGGGTCTGCAAGGCCGCCATGTCAGCAGCCGAAGCAGACCTCGCAGAAGTCGAGGATGAATTGGCTGACCTATACATGCTATTTTCAACAGGAAGTTGTGCACAGGTGGGCTGGTGTTCCCGTTACACAGAAAGAGTGGTGCATGCCTTAACATCATCCCCTGCCCCATCTGCATTTGCAGAAGCCCAGCCACAAAGCTTAGGCGTCGCATTCTCCCTGATAGTCCTAGCCGCCTGGTTTGCATGCACAAGGCATCCCTGTCTGAAATGGGCATGCCCGCCTGCAGAAACGTCCGAGTTTATCAGCTGCTGGTTGCAGGGACTTGTGCAGTCAGCAGAAGGCTGGTGCCACAAAACATACGCCTACAATGCGTCTACTGGACCCACCCTTGACTTATGGCACGGTGTAGGTACATCTCACTGCAATGTGTTTTGCCAGGGCAGATGCAGCCTGGCCTCAAGGTTCACAACAGTCATGACTAGGCGTTCATGTCAATATGTGCTGTGTGCCAATATTAACAGACAGGCATGTCATTGGCACATGTGGGCAAGTGATACTAGTTTCTTGCAGACTATGACACACAGCAGCACAATGTTGTATCTGCCGAGCAAGATTCAGGGAATGGCACAGTGCTGATTGTGCCACGTGCTTCAGGGCAGTCTGGTCTTATCACTCTCAAGCTGGCAACAAACCTTTTTGAAGGCGGAACTGGATGTCATGAGTGGGAAGCCGGGTTCTTTCTGGCTGAGTTTGTTCTCAGCCACCCTGACCTCTTCAAAGGTATGCTTTTCAGGTCCCTTCATCCTGTGTCACCTGCTCGTTGTACGTTGCTGGACAATTGCAAGGTACTTTGCAACCTTGCATGTCTTCCTTGACACCACGCAGGAGCCTGCTTGTGCTGTACTTTGCTTTGTGTGCTACAGCAGCTTTGTGGACAGACATCCAGCGGCGAATGCGTTACACAACATGCAGTCCTGTCATTCATTGTACCACTTCACAGCTTCTCAGCAGCACAAATGTCACTGTGAAATGCTTTTCCTTCATATGAAAATAGTATATATATGAATGCGAAATGGCTGTACTTTTTATTATACTATCAAAGTCTACGAAAACATGCTTTTCAGAACATTGTGTTTCCTCCCTAAAGTTACATACCGGCGTCAGACTGCTCTGGCGGTGTTGCATAGGTAGCAGTTGCCTAGAGTTGGGTTGTGGAGCTGGTGTGGTGGGCGTAGCCTTGTGCCGCACTGGTGCCGCCACAGTGCAGCTCACAGATGGCAATGGTGCAGCGGTAGACAACTGCAAGCACAATCTGGAAATCAACAATTGCATCCCACCTCAACATCTTTGCACAACACAGCTTGCAGGCTGTCAAAGCCAGCATACTCAGGTAGGCTCCAGTCTGCAGTCAATCTGGTCAATAAAGTTCTGGCATTTGATAGCAAGGTGCTGATGTTCACAGCTGGCAGTCGCCTGCCTGGCCACGTTGGCCTTACAGGTGTGCTGACTCACTGCAAGAGCAGTCAGTTGTTTCATATGACGTACATGCTGTCTGTTGATACATATTGCTTTTGGTTCAGCCGTGATTGGCCTGGTGTACAAGGCATACCCTGATGGTTGCCGGCATAAATATACATTCCTGCCAAGGCTAAGGCCCTACCCCATGAGGGGCAATCGGCTCCTGTATACAGATTGCTTGCCTGTAATCTGCTCAAACCCTGATATACCGCACAAGAACCCCTCTAGATGTTTGCAGCACTGTCAGCAAAGCTATGTTGAGGGTAACAACAATGTGCGTATAGGATGTGCAAGTCTTGCAGATGCAATGGGAAAGCCCCTGCGAGGTACAGCCTGATCTCATTCTGGCTGCTGATGTACTATATGATCCTGGTAAGTGCTTGGTGAGCTATGCAGTAGCATGTCTGAGAAGCTGCATACATCCCTGGCAAGCCAGCCTATTTGGCAAAATTGCATTGACTTGCTTTGCACTTTGCTTCTGCAGCTTGGTGCTGCTGTACTGACGCTGTGCAATGGCTTTGTTGCAGCCACAATTGTACCATTGGTACTGCTACTGAGACGGTTCTTGTGCAATGCTGATGCTAACCGCAATCACAAGCCCATGGCATTCATTGCTACTACTTTAAGGAACGAAGAAACTTTGCAACAATTCTTACGTGAAGCTGAGGGATCACAGCTGATCGTTGATGACATTTCAGCACAGGCTAGGCAAATGGGTGTAAACTTTCAGCACCATGCAGCGCTTGAGACACAGCGCAACAACATATTCATGCACAAGATTGTCCTGTGTGATGACATTACAAGCCTGACAAGCCCTGCTTGAAAGCAATTGCAAGATTTTGATATTCAGAACTCTGTGATACTATCGTGCAATGTGTGATACATTGCATCCAGGTGCACGTTGCCAAGGGTGCACTGACTTACAAAACACTTGAAAATGCCTGGATCATATTGATTTTACTCAGGTACAGTGCGCAATCATGCAAAGCTGCACTGAGATGTATCTCGGAGGCTGTGTTCGCAGTGATAACATTTGCTAACTGTAATGCATTAATGTTGCAAGTAACGTACGAGATGTTGCTAAAGCTGGCCAATAGATGTGATCGTTGGCCACGAGCTCGAGCAAATGCACATGGAGCTGAGGTTGCAGGATGTGTCAGTAGTGTTACTACTGGTACAACGTTGTACCAATTGCAAGTTGTGTTAAGTTAATTTGTGTCTATCAAATGCATCACTTTTTGTGCAGCTTGGCTTGAAGGCATTGGCATGACATGCTTGTTCGTATGATTAGTATTCAGATCCAATCGTACCGCAAGAGACAAGCGCTCTGCGGCACCAAGCATGTCCAGGCAGACCTGTATAGTCAACGAGGAGCTGGAAAAAAGGGAATCTGAATCTTCCACATGCGGGGCGTCAGTGAACTCAAAGCTGGTTTGCAGAGATTGCCAGACACATGTGAGTTTGGCTGATGACGAGCTTTTGCCGAGGCAAAATCATGACAACCGAAACGTCTCAGCCAGCTAGGCCCCACGTCAATCCAAATCTTTCCTTGTCGGCTCATGACACGGGCTGGAAGCTTCTGTCAGCCGGTTTTTCGCGCCGACTAGTGCTTGTTCCTGTTTGTGTTACCAAAAGTAGGCTGTTCAAGTTGGCAAGCTATAGGATCGAGCCAAGTGGGGCAGGAGGGAGGCTCAATAGTGGCGAAAAGGCAGTGCGTTGCTCAATCATCGCTGCTCAGCGCACCTTTCGCTAGCCTTGTCGACGCTGTCCAACCCAGGCGCAGCACGGCCTGCTGGGGCTGGGGGCTCGCGCAGGATCGCCGGAGGTTGGGCTGTGTGTTGCTAACAGATGGCAGCAGAAGGTCCTTCGGGCCTTCATTCAGGTCAGTCAGCTCGCCATCTCACACACCCGGATTGACGAAGGCGGTATACTCCCTGTCGCGCCATGGGTTCACCAAAACCGCCACACATAGCAAACGAGACCTGGATTGGCTTCAGGCTCAGGCTGGACACCGCTTCCTACATACCTCAGTGTCTGTCGTTTGTCACACAGCGTCGCAGACAAGACTGACTTTGTATCGCTGCTCCGGCTATCGCTCGAGTAGCAAGATCAGTGCGCTGTTATAGCGCAGGAGGTCTTCCTTGTGTCCTTCAGCAGGTCTTGCTGAATTGTCTCCAGGTATGGCTCCTGAAGGCGATCAGATTGAGCAAACCCCTGGGGAGGTTCACAATCATGGGCCTGAGCTAGACCTGAAGAGCAAAAAGGCCCCAACTGGAGCACGAGCCCGCTCTATCAAGACGCCACTACAGAGAGAAGCTCTTGAAGCTGCCTTTTTGAGTAAGATACCTACCTTCTCAAGCAGAAGCAGTCTTTGCTGCCATAACCCCCTGTGACATGTCAAGGTCTGGTCTCCCAGCATACAAGCGCTCAGTATTTTCTGTTGCCTGCAGTCAATCAGTTTCCAGCCGAGGAGGTGCGCAGGGCTTTGGGTGACCGGATCCAGCTTACTGAGAACCAAGTGCAGGTATCAGCAGTGTCCCCAGTCGTTGCTTTACGGAAGCTGCAACAAGGGCGTGTTGTGACAAGCGCAATGCTGCTATAGGTCTGGTTCTCCCACAAGAGGCGCAAGGACAAGAAGAGTCAGCAAGCTACTGCGCCAGCTGCAACAACAGCTGTCTCAAATGGAATGGGTAGCAGCTCAGCAGTGCCAGTTGCTAGCCCTTCTGAAGCACCTTTGGCTCCTGTGCTGTCTGCAAACAGCACTCCTGCTGCAGCACCATCCCACATCCCAATTGCTTCGCTTCCTTCCTTCAGCACATACCTTGAGAAACCAGCTGCACCAGCACAAGCAAGCCAGCTGCCTGTTGCCACCACAATCATCCCCAAGCCGGTTGCTGCAGTCATGGCCGGCACTGCCTCTGCTGCTGAACCACCAGCTGCTCCTGCGCAGTTGACACAGCTGCCAGCATCAGTCCATGTGCCTCATGGTCAACTCAACGGCACAGCAGCATTTCTTGGCCGCAGCCTGCCTGTTGAGTCACAGCCCAGTGCATATCAAGAACCGCAGGCAGAGTCCGTTGTCAGGTCCCAAGCTCAGCCTGTGTTTCGACCCGAGGTGCACATTCCTGCACAGACACAGGCCTTGTCTCAAGCACAGAGGCTCAGCACTGCCTTTCCTCGGCAGTTTCTGCCCAACCAGTATCCTCCCCAGTCATTCATGGCAGCTCAGCAGGCTGCACGGTTAGCCCCTGGAATTACTGTGTCTAACTTCCAGCCTAGCTTGCCTGTACAGCCAAGCCCTGTCAGACCCATTGCCTCCCAGACATTCACCCCCGCAGCAGCACCTTCATCTGCAGCTGCCACACCAGTTTCTTGGCTAGCTGCACGGAACTCTCCCATTGTGTCGGAAGCTCACCTGCCATCCCCTGCAGCACGGCCTGCTTCAGAGGCTGCTTACGCCAATGACAGCCACCCACAATCCATGAATGAGGACTCAGACGCAGGCACAGAGGAATTTGAGACTGCACCTGAGGACCGTGTGGTGCATGCGGAATACCGTGAGCTTGTAGAGCAGGCAAAGCAGTGGTTGCCTGTGTCATACAGGGGTGATGGACCACCGCTGGCCTTTGTGTTTGATGAAACACCATCTGCAGATGGCAATGATGCTGACGATGCTGGCGGTGCTGTCAAAAGAAAGCGTGTCATGGTTGATGGCTACGAGATGGAAGAAGATGGTGAAGATGGCATGAACGTGAGCCTTTGCCTATCTATTAAAATTGCATGGCACACTTAGTGTGTCTGTTTGTAAACCTCTTGCAGTTTTCTCTGCAGAGTTTGCATGTCTATTCATCGTGCCTTGGTGGCATGCCTTGGGTCGCAATGCTTGCTGGTGTGAGACAGACATTGTATGCAAAATAGCTTTACACGGATTAGAAGAAGTCTTCTAGCAAGTTTGCATGTGCTGACAAGTCAGGTAATCCTGTGCGCTGCAGTTCAAGAAGGCATGCCTGAACCCAAATCAGATTCGGCGTCCCCCAAGTGCTGGCAAAGGCGGCAAAGAAGATGCAGAAAGGAGAGCCTATAGGGAAGCAGAGAGAGCACAAACACTTGCTAAAAGGGTTGAGCAAACCATGATGAAGGTGTGATGGGAAAAATACAGCTCGCAGATACTTGTGACAAGGCTTTTGGTGCTGTTGCTATGCAACACAAGCCTTTTGCAGCATGCTCAGTGTGCTAGTCCATAAGGAATGACCTATGTATCTTTGCATTCTGCCACATCTAATCTCTCATTGCGCTAGACAGCATCTTATTTTTGTGCATCACAAACATTTGGGGCAATGGTCAGCTGGACCATTGCCCACCTGCAAAAGCAAACAGCCGCAGCATCATTTGCTGTCATTTACAGGACAAGGAACGCATGGAGCGAGAGAAGAAGCGCGTGAAAGAGAAGTTGGAAAGGGAAAAGAAGAAAGATGAGGTGGCGCAGTCCAAGGCTGCAGAGAAGCTGAGGCAGTTTCATGAGAGGGAGGCCAAGAAAGCAGCAGAGCGTGCTGAAAAGGAGAAGAGAGCTGAGGAAAGGAAACGCTTGCAAGATGAGAAGCGCAGGTGAACATCACTCTTTGCTGATGGCTGTATATGCTGTGTCCGTTCTATTGCTTACATTGCTGTCAGCTTGGGCAGACAGTCCCATTGTATGAGTGAAAACTTGTTGCAGCAGGCTAGCATCACAATGTGCCACATGTTAATGCAATGATGCATATATGTACCTTTCGATCACACAGAAGGTCTCTTGCCAGGAGAGGTTGTCAAACACATTATTGGCTGCTGCCATGTCCAGTTTCCTTGCTGACCTGTGCTGTCTTCTCTTGCTCATCTCTGCTTCTTCTGCATAGGGAGAAGGAGCTGCTGCGTGCACTGGCTGCTCAAGAGCGTCAAGCAACTCGGCTACGCCAGCGTGATGTCAACACTGGTCCTAAGGATGACTTAGACATTGAGTGGGAGCAGCTCATGGAAGCTCATCACCAAGCTGGGTAAGCGCATACATCAGCATTAAATTTCTTAGTATGTACAGTGATTGCATGACAAGCTGTGCTATGTTGCTGAACTACCTGTTAGAGCTTATGCTGATTGTGACTTTGCATGCCCAGTTTTGCGCAGAATTACAAACTTTGCATGAATAGCGTTAGCACGCCTGCAATACCAACGGCCAGTTGCCTGTCTTGAGCAATGATACAACCAGTCATGCCTGAGACATCCTGAAATTGCCCCTGTCTGTGCTATAGGTATGGCTCAGGCACAGAGGATCAGCCAGATCAAGGCACTGGCAGTTTGCCAGAGAGGCCTGAATTTCCACCTCCGAGCCTCAATCTGGTGCCTGCCTTTGCTGCTGACTTGCCGCAAAAGCAAGGCAGTGACATCCTGATGGTGGCCGCCTTCCTGCAAAGCTTCAGTGGCCTTCTTGGGCTGTCATCTGTCACTGTGGACAACCTGCTAGCAGCTGGTCAGCACCTAATGACTTTGCACTGCTTGTTGTCAGATTTCTTAGCTGCATATGCCTCCACATTGCCCGGCAGACTTCTTGACCATCTTCTGACTGTATACTACTGCTGCAACTCAAGGAAGTGTGAAGCATGTAACACTACTTGCAGTGATTGCAGCACAAGCTTCAGATACATCAGAATGCATGCATTGACTGGGATTGTGCAAACGCAGTTGTCAATGGCGAGCAGTCACAGCTGCTTGGCCAGATCCACATTGCATTGCTGCGCCTGCTACAAATGGACCTGGAGGAGGCTCATGCTACTGGTGCCATACAGGTCAGCCTTCTTGGACTCCCTCAGACAGCTTCCTAAGTCTTGCTCCTGACCACATTCTGTGCGGCACTTGAATATCTGTCACTTCGTGTTTTCATACATTCCTTCCATGCATGGTAATTGCTGTTTGAGATGCAGATTCAGACACAATTGCTTCGCAGACTTGCTTGATCATTGTTATGCTTGGTGTCTGTGGTCAAACAGGAGTGACAGCTGAGCAATGAGCATACCTGAACTGTGTTGACAGCTGATGTTGTGGCATTTGTATGCAGGGTGGAGGTGCCACCAACTTTATGGACAGGGCCATCATCAATTGTGCTCATGCATTGGAAGAGGCCTGGGCCTGGGGCTTTGATGTGGACGTCTGGCGGGCCCATCTCAATGCTCAGACTTGGCCCGAGGTATATACAGCCATACGGCCTTCGTTGATTGTGCTTGTTAATGTCTCTGTTGCTTGTCAGCTGTTGCATCCTTTTCTCACAAGACCATGTTCAAGCTCAGGTCCTGAGCAGCCTGCTGCCAGCAAGGAGCATTTGCTGCTTGTCCAGCAATAGTTGCGCTGTGTGTTGACTGGCATTCTAGCACGTTGCCACGCGTTCAGGAATTATTGCCCTGCGAATTTGACACAATACATTTTAGCATTTTGCTGCCCGCTCCGAGCTTTGTTTTCCCTGTGACTTGAAGTCTAATATCAGAATGTGATTTGCTGATCCATGTGCTTGTTCACAGGTCTTGCGCCAGTATAGCATTGCCATGGGGCTAGGGCAGAAGCGGCCAAAGCCAGGGCGTCAGCCCAGGCGCAAGCCCAAGATGGGAACAGAGGGAGAGGACATTGTCAAAGATGAAGCCGGCCGTGTTACTCTTGTTGCCCCAGCTCGTTTTGGGCTGGGGACTGTCAAGGGAGCAGCGTACAAGGTGCTGCAGGATGTTGGGCCAGAAGGACTGGCAATTCCAGAGATTGCCCGCCGCATCCAGGAACAAGGCTTGCGAGACCTCACCACCAGCAAGACTCCTGAGGTCCTAATCAGCTGACAGTGCACCAGCAGCATCTCTGCATGCCGAAGAAGTGCAGCATGAAGTTGCAGTCTGCCTCATGCTTGTTAGCAATGCCTTACCCATTGACAACATTGCATTCCAGAGGAACATGGTGATGATTGACAGATTGTGAGGGTGTCCAATGTGTCAAGTCAGCTTCAAGACACGATCTGCTGGTGGTGTTGCAGGTGTACTCTTTGCACGCAAGCTCTTTTCGTATTGCACGTCAGAGTTGTGACTGAATTGAGCCCTGTGCTGTTGCAGGCTTCAGTTGCTGGAGCCCTGTCACGTGATGTCATCTTTGCCAGAGTAGCTCCATCTACCTACGCTCTCAAAGCCAACATTGCTCTGCATAAGTAAGTCCCTCATAGCTTTTGTCCCACAGTGCACTGTATGTACAAAACAAGACATATCGGTCATGACTTTGTTGAGATTGTTGTCACCGTCTGTTGCATGTGATAAATTGTCAGCTGCAGTGTTGGTATGGTATCAGCCACATGTTCTTGCCAAATGTGTGTAGATACCTTGCTGCCCAAGATTCACCGCTTGTGTGGCAGTGTACACCCTCATATTGCGCCCTTCAGCTTAACAGCGATGAGTTTCAATGGTTGGTAGGGTGCAAGTGTGCTTCATGGCTTCTGTGGCATTTACATCTTGCTTGGCATTTGACTGTGTACCGTCTGGTTGTCTGCAGGTCTGGTGCAAACGCTGTCAAAGCAGAGATCAAGGCAGAAGAGGTTAAGACAGAGGATGGTCAGACTGAGGTAAGCACTTGATGTGGGCACTGCATTACATTGCTATCTCTCACACAGCCATCTGAATTCAACAGCTAACTGGTCCTGCATGCTTAGGTCTGCATCACATTTGTAGCTCCAGTTGACAGGCTTCTATGCTATTGCTTTGCCCTGGATGATCTCTTGACCACTACACTGAAGCTGTTGCACACCACAGGCAGCATAGCCTTTATTCAAGGTCGATTTTGCAGGTGAAAGCAGAGCCAATGGTGCAAGCAACCGCGCAGGACAATGGTGTCAAAGCTGAAGCTGGGCAGCATCAGCATGAGGAGGACGATGACACTGGCTCTGAAGGAGATTCTGATGAAGATGAGGACTATGAGGTCAGTGTCTTAGGATGTGGGCAGGCAGTATGCAAACGTCAGTGCAGACCAGCTGCGGTCTATAGCTGGCAGTTCCAAAAACACTCTAAAGAAATGCTGTATACCTCCACGGCTGCCATTTGTCTTGCATTCTCTGCAAAAGCTGTCTACCGTTCGGTACATTGATCTGGTTCTGCAGCCTGTGATCATCACCAGGTGCTGCTAGATTCTGTGTCCATCATTGGAAATTGTACGTTGTGGTTGCCAGATGGATTTCTGTCTGACTGGTTTGCTGCAAATCACAGAGCAAGGCAGATGCTGGTGAGAGCTGGCTGCTGCACCTCAAGACTCATGAATATGATGATCTGAGCTTTGAGCAGCGAGTAAATGTTTTGAGGACGCTCGTGCTCTTGGCGCTTGATGGGCCTGCTGTCAGGGCTTCCCTAGAAGGCCGCATTGAGGAGGCTCAACGAGTCCGGAAACAGATGTGGGAAGAGGCCAAGGTGACACATGTGCTGCTGTGTAATAGTCTTATAGCATATCTGGACAGGCTGGCATGTTACGTCTTTCAAGCTGCACAGGAAGCATAGCTTCTCAACAGTCTTCTGCACTCAAGTTGTATTCAACTGCAACACATGCTCATACATATGGCATGAGCTCCGACCAGACCTTTGCTACTAAAGTCAGGGTCTTTTGCACGGCTTCATGAATTGCAACATCTCTTGCACTGCAGATTGAGAAGCGCCTAAGGCAGCAAGAGGCTGCTGAGAAGGCCAAGAAGTCAGCAGAAGATGCTCAGCGCGCTTTGGATGCCTACAATGCCAACACGGACTCTCCAGCCCGTGATCCTGTGCCACCTGCTCACACAGGTGAAACCAGCAGCTCTGCAACAAATGCTCAGCAGCAACAGGCTGAGAGCAATGCAGGCGCCAGCACCAGCCAGTCAGTCCCACAGCAGCAGCATCCTGAAGATGAGATGTCAGCTGCTGCTGCCTCCAAGCTGCGACAGCAGCAGCGAGCAGAAACCATCAGACGAGCAGATGAGGTGCATGCAATCAGGGGTGAACCACTGGGGCTAGACAGGCGGCATAACAGGTACTGGCATCTGGCTGCCCACCAAGAAGCAGGTGCAGCAGCTGACCCAAGCTTGGGCAGGATCTTGGTTGAGAGTTATCAGGATGGCAGTTGGCGACTGCTTGGTCAAGCGCATCAGATTGAGCAGCTTCTGTCCAGCCTTGAGCGTAAAGGTGCTCGCGAAGGCGTACTGCACAGTGCACTTGTGCGCCATCAGAGCAGCATTGAGCGTGGCATGCCAGCCTACTCCTTCCATATGCCACCCACTCTTGAGGAGCAGACACAGCAGCAGCGGTCCAGACTTGACATGGAGCACCACACATGCCTGTGGAACTTGTCTCTGCAAGCTCTGCCCTACCTGCATGATCAGGACCCAGTCACCGGTCTGCCAACCCACAAGGGCGAGCCTTCCAGCCTCACCAAGCTCAGAGCTGACATGCTCAGAGTCGAGGCAGCGCTGCCGTTGAGTGCCATGAAGGATGCAGTGTGGAACAGTGAGGTCTGGCAGGCAACGGTGAAGGGCGCACAGTCTGCGCTGCAGCTGAGGCAAGCCCTGGGCCAGCTGGAATTGGCTGTTCATGAGGGCTTTCTGTGGCAGAGTCATGTTCCACCACGGCAGCTGTTGCTTGTGAAGGGTGCCTGGATGCCCATAGGTGACCTCATCTGCCTTCAACATGCTTGCTACACGCCTGCAGCCTCTGCCAGCTGTCAGCCATGTTTCTACATGCTGCAGTCAGCTACGCTGGCCTCATCCCTTACGCTGCAAGCTGAAAGGCGTCTGGGCTCTGCGTCTTTGCTTCTGATCATGACATGTGATCATCTACACGCCTGCAAACAGCTGTCACCCAGCTGACGGTACATCTTGCCCACCAAATTTCAACTGCATGCACATTTGCATTTCTTTCTGTTATCTTTCAAGGGGCGATCAGCTTTCAGGAGAGCCATCCTCCCAATGTTCACTCGGCTAGCCTTTAGTTGTTGTGTGACTCTACTGTGGTCTGTATGTACCAGTATGCTGCAGCAATGACAGCTTTTGTACCGTGCAGGGTCATCTGCGGGTGTTACAGTGCAGCAGCCTACTGAACGTTCCCTCAGTGCAGCGCCAGTAGAACCAGCCACCGCAGACTCAACCTCAGAGTATCTCACCTGGCTGCCTGCCACTTGTTCTGCTGTCAGCTTGCGCCTCTTTGCTGTCGACTCAGCTATCATCTACCGCCCTGGTGAGCAGCCTGGCAGAGAGACTCTCCAGGTAACACTGCCACCCTGTGATCACCATGGTTTCAAATGATAACAAGACGAATTGGCCATGCACGCAGGCTTATGCACGCTGTGATGCTGTGACTGATGAGCGTTGCCATCAATTGCTCATCAATTCTACAGTCAGGTGTGCTGTATATGATGCTGCCCTTGTGGTTTTTGAGAACACCTTGTCTTTGGTGCATGCAGGCATACAAGTACATACAGCGGCCAGCGTCCACACCCATGCCAGGCAGCAAAACTGTTGAGCTGCATGAGCCCAGAGCCTCTTTGCACACAACATCTGGCGCTCCCGTCAGCCAAGGTGGCCGAGCCAAACACTCCCTGTTTCCCCCCTTCCCTCAGGTGTGGTGCCGCTGCTGACCTGTTCATCTGCATCAACTCCTTCTGCTGTGCTTTATCTGCCATACCTTCTTCTGGCTTTGCCAGAGTCAGAATTTATCAACTCTGCATAGCATTAAAGACTTGGAGTCATCAAACGCTTTTTCGAAATCAGGCCTTCATGTCTTGTCTTGTCACTTCACATCGGGTTTGCAGCGCAGCATGTTTGATCCAGTTGATGACGTGAGGTTTGCAGTGATGCCACACTCTGGCATTCAGCACCATGGAGTTGGTTGTCAACCCAACGATGTGTTCTGTGCAACTGGATTTGTTCAATCACTGCTGACAAGCTGATGTGTTGCAGGCTGTTTTGCAAGGACCCCGTCAGAACTTCAGGCTGCCTGTAGCTGACTTCAAGCAGGCTGTGCTGGACGCTCAGAACG
>JAABUU010003510.1_pt1 | contig 19863 bp, 13 predicted proteins | sample 5559301 | NCBI WGS metagenome assembly JAABUU01 (sample SAMN10711884, study PRJNA513360) | rock metagenome | isolation source: Antarctica rocks | place: Antarctica: Victoria Land, Richard Nunatak white | reverse complement strand
CGTCATCGTCAGGAACACGCGCGGGTGGCGCGACAGGTAGCAATAGCGCAGGATCATCGCGGCTCTCTCCTCTCTCTCCCTCTCACTATACCCGCTCAATCCCTTATTGCTAAGATGAACTATTGGCCACGATATCGACGACGAGGTCGGCGACCTGCTCCGTGTCATCCTGGGGGAAAAGAAAGAAGTCGTCGAGGCCCTTGGTGACGGGCATCTGGCCAGCGTTGATGCGGTGGGCATTGGTGACGACGCCGCTCTGCTGGGCCTGCCGGATTATGTAAGATGTGCGTGAGCCGGACGCTGGGGATGACGCCCGAGCCGAGCAGGTCGCGCAGCACCTCGCCCGCTCCCACCGACGGGAGTTGGTCCACGTCGCCGACGAAGAGCAGGTGCGCCCCCGGTGCGACGGCTTTGACGAGCGTGTTGGCGAGCAGCACGTCGAGCATCGACGCCTCGTCCACCACGACGAGGTCAGCGTCGAGCGGGGTGTCGCGGTCGAAGGCCGCGTCGCCGCCGGGGCGGAGTTGGAGCAGACGGTGCAGCGTGCTCGCCTCGACCCCGGCCAACTCGGAAAGCCGCTTGGCCGCCCGTCCCGTTGGCGCTGCCAGCACGATCTTCGCGCGTTTGGCCTTCGCGAGGGCGACGATGGAGCGCACCGTGAACGACTTGCCGCAGCCGGGGCCACCGGTGAGGACCGCCACCCGCTCCGTCAACGCGAGGCGCACCGCCTGCTCCTGCGCGGGGGCCAGGGCGCTCCCGGTCGTGGTCTGCAACCATGTCAAGGCCGCCACCCAGTCGACCGTCGCGAAGGCGGGCAGCCGCTCGGTCGGCGCGTGCAGCAGACGGAGTAGGCTGTTGGCCAGCGAGACCTCGGCGCGGTGGAAGGGCACGAGGTAGACCGCCGTCACCCGCTGGCCGTCGGGACCGGGCAGGTCCTCCCTGACCACGCCCTCCTCGCGCGACAGCTCCTCCAGGCACGTTGCGGCCAGCGTCGCCTCCACGCCCAGGATCTCGGTGGCCTGTGCGACCAACTCCGCCTCCGGCAGGTAGCAGTGCCCCTCGTCGCTCGCCTCGGAGAGGGTGAATTGGAGGCCGGCCTTGACGCGCTGCGGGCTGTCGTGCGGGATGCCCAGCGCCTGCGCGATCTTGTCCGCCGTCTTGAAGCCGATGCCCCACACATCACCGGCCAGTTTGTACGGCTCGTTCTTGACGACGCTGATGTTGGCGTCCTTGTAGGTCTTGTAGATGCGCACGGCGATGCTCGTCGAGACGCCGACACCCTGTAGGAACAGCATGACCTCCTTGATAGCCTTCTGCTCCTCCCACGCCCGCCCGATCATCGCTGTGCGCTTGGGGCCGAGGCCCGGCACCTCGATCAGGCGCGCCGACTCCTCCTCGATCACGCGCAGGGTGTCGAGGTCGAAGTGGGCGACGATGCGCTCGGCCATCTTGGGGCCGATGCCCTTGATGAGCCCCGAGCCGAGGTAGCGGCGGATGCCCTGGATCGTGGCCGGTAAGACTGTCGTGTAGTCGCGGACCTCGAACTGGCGCCCGAACTGGGGGTGGCTCTTCCAGACCCCGCGCATGCGCAGGCTCTCGCCCGGCTGCGCCCCCAGCAGGTTGCCGACGACCGTGGTCAGGTCGGCGCTCCCGCGCGTGGCGACGCGCGCGACGGTGTAGCCGTTCTCCTCGTTGGCGTAGGTGATGCGCTCGAGGACGGCCTCCAGGGTGGCGAGCGGGACGGGCGTGGACGCGATCATAGCCGTAGAATAACAGCCCCGACGCGCCGTTATCCAGGGCCATATCGCGGAACGGAGCGGAGCGACCAATGCAATGTCCGCCGACAGCCGGCCACGCTCCGTGCCAGACCCGGCGCATGTGACGATGGGCATGAGCGCTAGAGGGGAACGCGTCCGTCCGGTACGATGGATAGACGACGACCCACCGAAAGATGAACGCACGATGCCGCTTAAAGCCCTGCTCGATGGCCAGCCCATCCTCGCCCCCTTGCTGGGAGACACGGCCTGGGCCGAGTTGTATTTCCAGCGCTATCGCCTCGTGCTGCCCTGTTGCCCCGACCGCGCCGTGCAGATGCGCGGCGGCGCGGGCACCACGCGCATCCAGCACTTCAGCCATGCGCCCGCGCCGACCTGCCAGTTCCGCGCCGAGACGATGGCGCATCTGCGGGCGAAGGTTGAGATCGCGCGGGCCTGTGCCGAGGCCGGCTGGGCCGTGGACATCGAGCATACGGAGAGGGACTGGCGCGCCGACGTCCTGGCCGAGCGGGGCGGCCAGCGCGTCGCCTTCGAGGTGCAGTGGAGCCGGCAGACGCTGGCGGAAACGGAGGCGCGGCAGGCCCGCTACCGGGCGGCGGCCGTGCGCGGCTGCTGGTTCTTCCGCTATCCGCCCCGTGAGTTACGCCGGCCCGGCAGCGACACCGACCTTGAGGCGCGCCGGGACCTGCCGCTCTTCGTGTTCACGGCGGGCCGAGACCACGACGGCGACCGCGCGTACGTTGATGGGTGGCCCCACCCGTTGAGACAGGTCGTGGGCGCGCTCCTGGGCGGGCGCATCGCCTTCCGCCCCCACCGGACCGTCCTCGGCGCTCACGTCGTGGACATCGCGTTCCACGACAAGGTGTGCCTGTCGTGCGGCGCGCCGTGCCGGGTGTATCGCGTCGCCGCGCGCGAGGAGGCCGTCCCCCGCGCGCCCTGTGGCGGGCGCGTGTTGCTCTGGTCCGGGACGCCCTACCATCCCGATGTGGCCCGCGCGGCCCGTCGCCTGCACGAGGCCGGCCCGCGGCACGACGACATCCTCCTGGCGCTGAGCGAGCCGGTGGCCGGCTTCCGGTGCCCCAGGTGCCGGGCGCGTCTCGCGCCGTCTCCTGGCCGTGGGGCCGACGTCCACGCCGTCGCCATCGCGGCGGACGTGACCTTCGCACGCCCCCTGTGCGATCCGTATCCGCACTGGTGCTATCCGCCGGATGGTCCGTTCTGCGCCGCGATCGCGGCGGACGACGGATGATGGAAGCGGGTCGCGGCCGTTGTGGGGACGGTACACTGGGTACACGGGGTGCGTGGACGCTGATCTGGTCGCCCACATGGAACATAGCGGGGACGCGGTCGATGGAGGTATGGAGCACATGGACGTCGAGGCGTTGATCGCGACGCTGGTCGGGGACCTATGCCAGATCCCTGGCGTGACCGCCATTGTGTTGGGCGGCTCGCGAGCGCGCGGGACGCACACCACGCGGTCCGACGTCGATCTCGCCCTGTACTATCGCCCGGACCGGCCTCCGGACCTCGCCCGGCTGGGGGCGTTGGCCGCGGCGGTGGACGACGCCCAGCGCCCCGGCGCGCTCACCGCCCCGGGCGGCTGGGGTCCGTGGATCAACGGTGGCGGCTGGCTCACGGTGCGGGGCACGCCCGTGGACATCCTGTATCGCGACCTCGACGCCGTCGCGACCGTCGCGCGCGAGTGCGTCGCCGGACGCCCGCGCATCATGTACCAGCCCGGTCACCCCCACGGGTTCATCACCGCCATCTACCTCGCCGAGGTCGCCCTGTGCCGGCCGCTCTGGGACCCCGAGGGCGTCGTCACGGACCTCAAACGCCTGGCCGATCCCTACCCCGCGCCCCTCCAAGCGGCGCTCATCCGGCAATTCTCGTGGGAGGCCGCGTTCGCCCTGCGGACGGCTGCCAAAGCGGTCGGGCGCGCGGACGTGTCCTACGTCGCGGGATGCCTCTTCCGCGGCGTGTCCTGCCTCCTGCAGGCGTTGTTCGCGCTCAACACCTGTTACTGGATGAATGAGAAGGGCGCGGTCGCCCTCGCCGATGCGTTCCCGCTCGCGCCGCCGCGGCTCGCCGCGCAGATCGACGAGGCGTTCGGGTGCCTGGCCCCATCCCCGGAGGCGCTTACGCGCGCCATCGACGAGGTGGACCACCTCATCGCCGAGACCGACCAGTTGCTCGCCGTGGCCGGCCTCGTCCCGTCGGGCCTGTGACGGACTGGGGGAGCGGATAGATGCGCGACCGCGACGGTAACAGTACGGGGGGTGGCGACGCCGCACCGGTCCAGGGGACGGCCGTATCTCCCCTGTCCTCGGTCAGGGGCGGCGACACGTCGGCCGCGGGTGACGCCTGGCTCTTCGGCTGGGACCCCCTGCCGGGCATCGTTTCCGTGTGGGCCGACCACACCGGTCACGCGCGCGTCTGGCGACGCACCGGCACGGGGGTGGTCTGTGACGAGGATCGCTTCCGCCCCTGGCTGTGCGCGGCCACCCTCGACGACCTGCGCCACCTCGGCGACGCCCTCGTCGCGGCCTCGGCCCCGCACGCCGATGCGGCCCCCGTCACCTATCGGGAGCTGGATGGCCCCCCCGATTCCCTACGTTACCTCCTGTCGGCGCGGGACGGGCGCGCGCTGCGGGCGGCGATCCTGCGGGGGGCGCGGCGACGCCTGGGGCGTCCGGTCGCGGGCCTGCGCGACCTGCTGGAGGACTACTACACCGTCGGTCCCGTCGAGCAGTACCTGATGGCGACCGGCCGCGTCTACTTCCGAGGTCTGACCTACGACGACCTGCACCGGTTGCAGGTCGACCTGGAGACGACCGCGCTCTCGCCGGCGGAGGGGCGCATCTTCCTGGCGGCGGTACGCGATAGCCATGGCCTGGAGACGCTCCTGGAGGCCCCCACCGCCGCCGCTGAGGCCGCCCTCATCGCCGATCTCTGCGCCCTCATCCGCGCGCGCGATCCCGACGTCATCGAGAACCACAACCTCTTCGGCTTCGATCTGCCCTTCCTCGCCGCGCGGGCGGCGGCGCTCGGCGTGCCGCTCGTCCTTGGGCGGGAGGGGCCGGGAGTTGGGGCCGACCTGGTGTGCGTGGAGGAACCGACGGGCTGGGGCAATGGCCGCCGCGTGCGCTACAGTGTCGCCGGGCGCGAACTCATCGACACGCTGCCCGCCGTGCGCCGGCATCAGTTTACCGACCGCGCGCTGCCCAGCGCGGGCTTGAAAGCGGCGGCGCGCTATTTCGGCGTGGCCGCCCCGGAGCGCACCGACATCCCCGGCGTGGAGATCTACGCCACCTACCGGCGCGATCCGGAGCGCGTGCGGCGCTATGCGTTCGACGACGTGGCCGAGGTGGATGGCCTCTCGCGCCGGCTGCTGGGCGCGCCCTTCGCGCTGGCCGGGATGGCCCCGCGCCGCTACGAGCGTGTGGCCCTGGCCGGGCCGGCGATGGGGCTGCTGGAGCCGCTCCTCGTCCGCGCCTACCTGTATGCCGGTGCGGCGCTCCCACGCCCGGTGCGCGGCGCGGACGGGACGCTCCCACCGCACCAGGGCGGGGCCACCGTGCTCTACGCCGCAGGCGTGGCTCAGCATATCGTCAAGGCGGACATCGCCTCGATGTATCCCTCGATCATCCGCGCCTTCCGCATCGGCCCCACGTGCGACCCGCTGGGTGTCTTCGTCGCGCTCGTGGATCGGCTGACCGATCTGCGCCTGCACCACAAGCGTGCGGGCGCGGCGACTCCGCCCGGATCAGCGGAGGCGCACCAGCACCACGCCGTGCAGGCGGCGATGAAGGTTGTGGTCAACGCCGCCTACGGCTACCTCGGCGCGGGGGCGATGGCGCTCTTCGCCGACCGCACGGCGGCGGACGTGGTGACGCGGCGTGGCCGGGAGATCCTGGGGCAGGTGGCGGAGGCGCTGCATGGGCGGGGCGTCGCGCTGCTCGAGGCGGATACGGACGGCGTCTTCTTCGCCGTGCCGGCGCACTGGACGGAGGTGAACGAGCGCGCCTGCGTCGCTGCCGTCGCCGCGGCCCTCCCACCAGGCATCGGGCTGGAGTACGAGGGGCGCTATCGGGCCATGCTCAGCCACGAGGTCAAGAACTACGCGCTGCTGACCTACGACGACGCACTCATCGTGCGCGGGGGCGCGCTGCACTCCAGTCGCACCGAGCCCTTCGGCGCGCGCTTCCTGGAGGCGGCGCTACGCTGTCTGCTCGCCGGGGACAGCGTGGGGGTGCGGCACGTGTACCTGGAGACGGTGGCCGCGCTGCGGGAGCGGCGGCTCGCGCCCCAGGATGTCGCGACGGTCGCCCAACTCACGAAGACGCCCGAGGCCTATCACCAGACACGGGGACGGGCGCGCGAGGCGGCCTACGAGGCGTTGCTGGCGGCGGGGCGGACACAGTGGCGCGTGGGGGAGCGCGTCCGCTTCTATCGGGCCGCGACTGGGGTCCCCACCTGCTTACCCGATGCTCCGAACCTGGATGAAGGCACTGTCCCTGATGAGAACACGCTCATGCCCCCGTATGACATCGCGCACTATCTGAACGTGCTGCACACATCGTATGTTGCCCGCCTGCGCAAAGCTTATACGCCGCATGTGTACGAGCAACTCTTCCGCTCCTCGGGCCAGATGGGGCTGTTTGACGAGCCGATCGACGGCGTGCAGCCCCAGTGGATACGGGCATAAGGCAGAGCACGCGGCCATGTCAAGGTCGCTTATGCCCACCATCGGCGATCGATCCGCCCCATTATCTTTCTTTAGCTATCCTACATAAATCGCGGCGTCAGCCGCCGACCCTGTCGAAATCACATTCACTGGATCGCTGACGGAACATGGCGGCGTTTGAATAAAGATGCAGCCCCCTGCATAACAACGCGGTTGTCGGGCATCGTCATGCGTCGCCGAAAATCCAAGCAATCATCCGCACGCCGCGGTTACGTAGTTGTGCGACACGAGTGATGTGCGCCGATAGCACGCACGGTGCCATGGGAAACATTGCCCCGCATACGTAGGGGATGGATGACGCGCCCTCTTCACAGGGTCCGACGCTGCCGATACGCTCGTAGCCACCCCAGCCGCTCGCCAGTGCTACAGTTCCCCGCCATTCCGGGCACCCCCAAGCTGTGGCGAATAGGGGTGGCCACGTTTCATGGCCAAAGAAGTTGTACGCCAATCCCCGCTCGGCGCCGTTGATCTCGTTCATAGGGCTAGCAGTAGAGGGGATAACCCCATCGGCGCACCTAACGGTGCGCCTTTCATCTTGCTCCATGCGCTAAAACCCCATGCGCCATCGTTTAGATCTGTAGGACGGTCTCACAAGGCCGTGCATCGTGACGGCGCTAGCCCCACTGCCCCAATCTCGCGTTGGAACGATGCGCTGAGCTGAGAGGACAATCGTCAGCATCATGCCCGTCGGACGACCACCACGCGCGGCGCAGCCTGTTTTTGCGTTGATGGTGTCTGATGCGGGGCGTCCTATGAGTCGCGAGAGCGGCACCCCGCATGGACGTGAGTAATCACACGCGGGGCCATGAGTATTTGTACGGATGATTTTGCGTCGTCGCACGCCTATGATAGACAATAGCGGACGTTGCACGGCAAACCGTAGACGGCAAACCGTAGACGGAAAGCATGTTTGGTCGTCGTTTTCTAGCGGTTGGCGCTATCTGTGTCGCACTTAGCGGAAGTGTCAGAACGCAGCATACAACCTGCCGGACAGGGAAATCCTGCGCGAGAAGTGATGACCCCTAGTGCTAATCAGGCCCCAGACACCGGCTATCGCAACGGTTATATGATGGGCAACGTAGCCTGGGAGGGCAAAATGCGGCGGATTATGGTCTTGTATGTTGCGTTCTGACGCATCCCTCCCACGACCGCAACGTCATAAACGGAACCGCGAACGGGTTCCCTCCCTCCGTCTTTCGGCGGACGGGGGCATCCGCTGTAAGCGCCGAAAGGCCGAGGTCGTCTCCGTCATCTGTGCGATGTGAGGCCATTGCTCATGTGATGTGATAGAGCTATCGCGGTACGGTCAGCGGTCACTCGATTGTTCCATACGCGGAAAGGAGGTCACCCCAGCGCATAAACCGGTTGCCACCCCTGTACGCCATTCCAGGATTGTCGCGCCCCCACACCACCCATCCCACAGCACAGGTAAGCTGTCGTGGCCTAGTTAAGGAGTTAATCAAGCAATGAAGCGGACACTTTCCGTCGCCCTCTTTGGTCTCCTGTTCCTCAGTCTCGCCCCAGCCGCCGTGACGCAGGCGGCGCGTTCCCAGGGTGGCCCGACGGCCCCCGTGGCCGGCGTCGTCACCGTCCTCGTCGGTCTCGGCCAGGTCGGCGTGTCACCCGGCTCGTACCTGGGCTACGCGCCGCGCTATGTCGACGTGTCGGTGGGCGACACGGTCGTCTTCAAGAATATCGACCAGCTTGAGCCCCACACCGTCACGTTCGGTCCGATGGCCCTGCTCAAGCAGCTCAACCAGAACATCTTCGTCCCCGAACCGCAGAAAAGTGGTCCCCCGCTCCTGGTCGGCAATCCCAAGGCCATCTTGCCGACGCCTGGGAATACCTACAATGGCACGGGCCTAGCCAACTCCGGGCTCCTGTCGACCGGGCAGCAGTGGACCCTGACCTTCACGCAGCCCGGCGCCTATCACTACATCTGCCTGCTCCATGGGACGATCATGCAGGGCGTCGTGACGGTGCATCCGCGGCCCCAGGCACAGGGGCGCCTGTGGATCGTGCAGGCGGGCGACGGTCCGGCAGCGGGCACTGACCCGGCCAATAACACGGTCAACGATTCGTTCTACCCGCGCCACCTGACGGTCCACGCCGGAGACACGGTCGAATGGATCGGCGGCTTCCATACCGTCACATTCGGGCCGGAGGCCACGATCCAGCAGTTGGAGAAGAGCGTGTTTGTGCCGGTGCCCCAAACGAGTGGGCCGCCGAAGCTGGTGTTCAACCCCAAGGTCGCGTTCCCCAGTGGTGGCTCGACCTACGACGGCAGCGGCTTCGTCAACTCAGGGGTCCTGGCGCTCAACACGCCGCCAAACTCCAAGGCGCCCCCGTCGTTCAAGCTGACCTTCACCAAGGTCGGCACGTATGGATACGACTGCTTGATCCATCCAGGCATGGATGGCACCATTGCGGTCGCTCCGTAAACCCCTCGCCCTACCGGCAGGAGGGCAGGACGCCATGACGTCCTGCCCTCCTGCCGGTAGGGCAGGCACGCGCACACCTGGTACACGCGATCAGTAGAAAGGGTTATGTCCAATGTCACTGTCGCGGTCGCCCCGGCACGAGGGAAGACGACGCGGCGTTCTCCTTGTCGGTGGCTTGGTCGTCGTTCTGCTTGGCGCGGGCGTTGCCCTCTCTACCAGCGGGGCAATCACCAGCGGGGCTGCCGCCCCCGTCACCACACCCACCGTCGATCCCCGCCTCGTCATCCCGCCCCGCACCGTACCGGTCACCGCTGTGCTGACGGGGGGAGCGCAAGCGCGGGGCACGCTGTTCCCCGCCTACCCTGGACGGAATGTGCTACGCGTTGTCATTCGCTGGCGGGGGAGCGCGCGCTCCCCCGCCGCTCCTCTCCTGTTGACCGTGACCATGCCGGGCATGCCCATGACGCCGATTCACGCCCGCCTCACCGTCCGGAATTCCCGCTACGCCGGCACTGTTACGCTCCCCATGTTTGGCACGTATCGTGCTGCGTTGAGCCTCGCCGTGCCCGAGGGGTATGTGACGGGGACACTGATACTGCCGCTGACGATACCACACCTGTAGGCGCGGGCAAGGACCCAACCGGCGAGGTGCTTGTCGGCGCCGCACCACCGGGCCAACCTGGTCACGGCCCGTCACGGTCATCCCGTGACTTTCCCTACCGGCAGGATGTCACGGCACGACCTCGTTCTACTCCTCTACACGTGGCCAGTGCTGCTGCGATAGACCCACAGACGAGCTATCATCCCGGCTACGCTTACGTCAGACGCCATCCTACAGTGGCGTGTGTCGCAGCGTGCCGTAGTGAACTATGTCGGCCGAAACGTACGTCTCGGCAGCCCAGCGATGGCTTGAAGGGGGCAGGGATGCTAAACACCTCGCCACGATTGACTGGCTCTCCTGACAAGTTGGTGAATCAATTGAGCGTCATTTACCCGCGCGGAAACGGTCAGATGTAGGAGGACGGCAGAGTCGCGTCGAGGAGGGTCATTCTAGGGCTATTCACCCTCAGCGACAGCTAATTCCCCTTCACCAACTTGTCGGGAGAGCCAGGCGATTGATTGTGGCGAAGTGTCGGGATGCTAGATATGCGCGCACAGCGATCTTGACGTTCCTGGGCTGGGTGTGATGCAGCATTGCTTCTCCGGCACGCTACGCTCTAAAGACATCGACATCTTTCGATGCATACTAATTCGTCGCCGTGACACGGGAGCATCTCGTCGTGACCTCGTGGTGGTGCTGGTCGGGACGCTGTCCCCCGCGTGTTGGGTGCCGATAGCACGCACGATGCTGCTAACAAACTGCTACCGCATATGATCCTTTGATGCAGCCAACGGACCGGCCGGGTATGGCCGAAAAGGGCGGATGTCCTTATCGGCCAGGACAGGCGTCCCCCAAGGATACAGGTCCGCAACTTACGCGTGACCGACGCGACGTGGGGAAATCAACCGACCTCGCGCGTCTACTACCGCCCCAGGCCGACACTAGATCGTACGCGCCTCGGTCGTCTCTCCTGTCCCCTATGCCACATATGGGTTGAGCGCCGGCACCACCGACGCCTCCTCAAGCAACACGCTCCTGTGGCACAGGGTCGCGCTAACCCCGGGCAGGAGCGAAAACCTTGCTTAAATCGTGCCACCGCGCGCGCAGCCACCTATCTTGCCGAAGGAGTGCGTCCGCACGCGCCTGGACATCTGTCTCGCTGGCCAACCCCTGGCGGCGACGCCCTTCCCGGTGGATCAGGCTCACGATGCGGTAGAGTCGCATCAGATCCGGTAGCGCAGCCACTTCATCCGCCCGGAAGGTCATGCGCTCACGGTAGCCGCTGATGAATGCGATCACACGCCGCCACCCCTCTGGATAGCTCCAGGAGGCGGTCGTGAACTGGCACAAGCTGCGGGCAAGATCAATTGCGCGCAGATCATGGCCGGCGAACTCGAAGTCCAGCACCCCGGTAACGCGTTCCCCGTCGATGAGCACATTACTGGCAGCGTAATCGCGATGGACGATCTGGCAAGGGAGGGATTGATACAGGTCGGGGACGACAGCGGCGACGTCACCGACGACGTGGGCGATTCTGGTGCGCATGTGTGGCTCCAGGGGCAATTCCTCCACCATCGCGACGGGGTCGGGTATCGCCCGGTGGAGGTGGGACAGATCGCCGAACGGGGGCAATGGACCGGGTAAGGGCGGGAGCGCGATGTGGGCGAAGGCGTGGTCCAGGTCGGCGAGGGCCGCGCCGCAGACCCGGTACTGGGCGAGATCACGCCCGTCAGGTCGGCGTCCAGGGATGAAACGGCAGAGGGCCGCGAGACGGTCGTCCGTGGACGAGACCGCGACGAGCGTGGACCCTGACCGTGCCGGCAGCGGCGCGGGGACGGCGAAGGGTAACGTGGCGCATGCGGCGAGACGCGCCACGAGGGCATGCTCGTAACGAACGCGCTCCGATGTGGTGGTGTTCTGGTAGATGCGCAGGATATACCGCGCGCCTGGCGCGACGACGCTGTACGAGAGATTGTTGGTCCCGTTCAGCAGAGGGTGCACGGCCACGGGTCCGTCGATGGGCCACGCAGCCACGATGTCCTGGGGGGTCATGGTCCGCATCTACAGTTGCCCAACGCTGTCGATGATGTGTACGGCGTCGACAAAAACACCGTCCAGGAGGAAGTCGCCGTCCCGTACGTGGGCGCCCATGCCGTGCCGCAACCGGTAGGACGCCAGGGGATGCAGGGCGATCAGCGGGGTCAGGACACCCGGAGACCACAGGGCGGCCAGCGTCGCCCCGCACGGGACGGACGTGACCTCGGTGTGCAGGGCCAGCACCGTCCCCGTCGCGCGCGCATACACGCGCGTGAGGGGGAACGCGACGTCTGGCATAACCGTCTGGATCTGTAGCTCGGGGGGATACGCCAACGTGCCGCGCCCCTGTGTGGTCCCGGCGATAGACGCGTGTAGGGCATGCAAATCCGAGCGTAAGAGAGGCAGCCGTTCATCGGTGATAACCTGGTCTACGACCAGATCCACCGCGCTCACCCATTCCTCGAACGACAGCGGCGCCGGCATGGGTGTGTCCGTGCGCGTCGCGGCGTTATGACGGCACATGTGACGGAAGGCGCGGTACGCCGTCTGGGCCGCCGCATGGTCCGTCTGGGCCAGCATCATGCAATCGCCTGGCCGCGCCTGCCCAAGGCACGCAAGGTCGGCCGTGCAGACGGTGGCGATCTTCGCGTAGCCCCCGACGCTGCGATGTTCGGCCAAGAGGACGAGCGGTTGACCATCCCCTGGGACCTGGATGGAGCCCGCGGTCACGCCCTCCGACAGAATGTCGGGACGGCCCACATGGGAGAGGCGCGGCCCGTCCAGGTATAGCCCCGTGCGATCGGCGCGGGACGACACGCGATACAACGATCCATACAACGCCCGTTCGCTTTGCTGCGTGAACGCTCCACGTTGAGGGCCGGGCACGGCGCGGACAACGCGCACTCCGTGCTGGAGCGGGCGGGCCACCGGCGCGAGGCGCCGCCCCAGACGCCCCGCTGGCGGCCCCATCGGACCCGTCGGTACGACGTCACTTGCACGCAGGGCGCGGCCCTCATGCCCCCCGATGCCGGCCACCAGATCGGTCGATCGGCTTCCATAAACCGGAGGCACAGCGATGGCCCCCGCGACGCAGAGATAGACGCGCACCCCCGCGCGTGCGCGGCCGATCCGTAGGAGGGCGGCGTCCGTCCCCTCGTGCACACACCAGGGCTGGAGCGAACGGCCGTCGAGGTCGCTGTCCGCCTCAGCTCCGGCCAGGACGAACAGATGATCTCCGTGCAGGCGGAACACCGCGTCGCCCAGTGTCATCTCGATGGCCGCGGCCGCAGGCTCGTTGCCGAGCAGCAGATTTCCCGCGGTGAGGGCGTACGTATCGATGGCGCCGGTCGGGGAAAACCCTAAATGCTGGACGCCGTGCCGGCCCTGGTCCTGGACCGTGCTCAACGGCCCCGGCGCGATGACTTCGATCCCTCGCCCCGTCACTCGGCCACCTCACCCATGACGCTATCCGGCGTGGGGCGGGCCATGTGCGCGTCGAACGACTCAGGATCCATCGGTTGGAAGCGGATGCGGTCTCCAGGTCGCAGGAGGACAGCAGCGTCCATCCCCCAACGTGGGTCGAAGAGGGCCACCGGCGTGCGCCCAATGATGTTCCACCCGCCCGGACTGGACACTGGATAGACGCCCGTTTGAGAGCCTGCGATGCCAACCGAGCCGGCCGCGACACGTGGTCGTGGCGTCGCACGGCGCGGCGTCGCGAGGGCCGGGTCCAGGCCGCCCAGGAACGGGAAGCCGGGCGTGAAACCGAGGAAGAAGACGTCGTAGAGCGGCCTGGTATGCCGGTCAATAACCTCGTCTGTCGAGAGACCGGCGTGTTGTGTAACTACCTCCAGGTCGGGCCCATGCGCCCCCCCGTACGCGACGGGCAGCGTGATGGTCCGCCGCTCCACCCCGTCCGGCCGCGCCGTGGCGGCCGTATCGACGACGATCCGCGCGAGCGCCTCGTCGTCGATAGCGACGGGGTCGAAGGAGATCATGAGCGCGCGGTACGAGGGCACGAGTTCGACAATTCCTGGGAGCGCACGCTCCCGCAAGCCACGGAACAGCGCGAGGACCAGCGCGTTGACGCGCGGGTCAATGCGGTCCGGATAGACGGCGTAGAGGGTGCGCTCCCCGGCGAAGACAAGATCCGGCTGAACCTGAGCGTCCACGCTACGCCCCCTTTAGCGCCCGATCCACGCGCCCACGGGGCGCACGTCGATCCCCGCGGCCTCCAGCGCGGCGCGCAAGCGCCCGAGGAGGCCGACCGCGTCCGGTGTGTCACCGTGGACGCAGATCGTCTCGCCCGTCAGCGCGATCTCCTCCCCGGTGATGGCCGTCACCCGTCCCTCGCGGATCATGCGCAGCGTGCGGGTGATGACGGTCTCGCTATCCGTGATGACCGCGCCCGGCGTGCCGCGCGCCACGAGGCGGCCGTCCGGCTCGACGGCGCGATCCGCGAAGATTTCGCGGGCCACCCGCACGTTGTGGGCGGACGCCGCCTGCTCCAGCGCCGATCCGGCCGGCGCGAAAAGCAGAGGCGTGGGATCGAAGCGCGCGATGGCGGCCACGACGGCATCAGCGACGTGAGGGTCCCGCGCGGCCAGATTGTAGAGCGCGCCGTGCGGTTTGACGTGCTGGAGGGCGAAGCCCGCCGCGGCGCAGAAGGCCGCCAGCGCCCCGATCTGGTACAACACGTCGGTCGTGATCTCCTCGGCCGTCGCCCCGAGGTCGCGCCGGCCGAAGCCGACGCGGTCGGGGAAACCGGGGTGCGCGCCCACGGCGACGCCGTGAGCGCACGCCGTCTCGACGGCGCGCCGCATCGTGCGCGGGTCCCCCGCATGGAAGCCGCAGGCCACGTTCGCGGATGAGACGACGCGTAGCAAGGCCACGTCGTCGCCCAGAGTATAGGCCCCGAAGCCTTCGCCCAGGTCGCAGTTCAGGTCGATCGTCGTCATGGTCATCATTGTTCTCCCTCCGTGTCGCGCATGGTCTCCTCGCGCAGCGCGGGGCCGTCCGCCGCATGGTGTGGGCGCACGGCCGGACGGGGGCGGCGCGTGCGCACCGTCGTCTCGCCGTCCCCGTCGATGCCGCGCTCCCAGCGCACCTGACTGGGAGCATCGACGTCGTAGAGATACTGCACGAGGGCACGATCGGCCGTCAGATGCGCGTGGGCGCACACGGCCATATAGCGGCCCTGAGCCGTTTCGTCGGCCACTTCGGTTACAAGGGTGGCGGTGGTCACACCGGGGAAGGCCCCGGCGAAGCCGGAGAGACTGGCCCGCGTCTGCTCCGCGTTCGCGGGGTCGTAATCAGTCACATGGATGAGGACATCGTCCTCGTAGGGGGCAGGAAAGTCGTCCGGCAGCCACTGGTGTAAGAACGTCCGATAGCGGTCGGCGTACACCCGGTTGCGTGGGCGCACCACCGGATCCTCGGACAGGGCCTGGACCATCCGCGTGCGCAGGTCGTCCACCGCCTCCGCGTGGCGCGGGTACCGGGGGTTGACCGCACGCGCGAGGAACACGTAGATGAGCCCCTGGGGTATCCAGTCGGATCGGAACCAGGCGTTACTATGGCCGGCGAAGGGCTGGACCCACTCGTGCGACGGGAAGCCATGATCGTCCGACACAATGTCCGGCGCCCAGCGGCGCCAGACCGAGGGCAGGACGCGCGCCTCGCTGTGTGGCGTGAGCGGATCGTTATAGGCGGACGTGAACTCGAGCCCGTCCGCGTTGTACCGCCCCGCGTGGAGCATCCAGGTGGGGTGTTCATCCTGCAGCGCGCCGTGCAGCGCGGCGCCATCGGGATTCTCGTAGGGGATCAGCACGACGTTCACGCGCGCGAGGTACGGCTGCCACACCGGATCGAACGCGAGCAACTCGGCCAGGCGCAGTAGGGCGCTCGTGCTCGACGCCTCATTGGCGTGGTGACGCGCGTTGAGCAACAGCGTACACTTCCACGCGCTCATCTTGGCGCGCGACCACAGGCCACTCGTCCGCGGCGTGGTTACCTCGATCGCATAGGAAGGCCGCCCCCGTGCGGAGCGCCCGGCCTCGTACGCCCGCACGCGCGGCGACTCCCGCAAGCGCATGAGGATCGGCTCGATATCCGCCTGCACGAGGACCCGGTCCCACGGCACACATGGGTCGGCGCCACGCCCAGAGGGAGGCGACACAGCCGTTTCAGCCGGCACGCCCGCGCCACGACGGGCGGCCCACAACGCGGTCACGGCCGTCCCGTCGTCGAGCATATAGCCGCAGTCCGCATGCAGCGGATCTTCGTGAATGGGGAGCGCGTCCCGCACGCGCGCCCACGCCCGCAAAAGGTCGATGGCGTGGGTCCGCTCATCGTCCGGGCCGTCTATAGCCAGGATGATGTGCCGCGTCTCCTCATCGAGTCCCTCCGTCGGCGAAGACGATGCCGCGACGCGGATCGCCGCGACACGCACATCGACCTGTGTAGCCCTGACCAACGGCGTCGTCCCCTCGTCGTCTCCGCGCTGCCAGATGATCGTGGGCTCGCGGGTCGGCGCCTCAATCAGCCGCCAGCGCACCATCCCGCCCCGACCGTCACGACGATGGATGCGCGGGATCACCGACCCCGGGGCCGTCCAAAGGCGCGCCCCTCGGCGGGGCTCCCCCGGATCGGTTGGCCGTACCCAGGGCGGGATATAGGGGGTACCTCCGTGCGCACTGTGGCCCAACAGGGCTGAACAGTAGTCCAGCGTGTCGAAATAGATATCCTCGTGTAGACTCTCAAGCGGGCTTTCGCGTTCCTCACGCACCCCTACCAACCGATCGTCCTCACTGAGCCAGACGTCGATAGTCAAGCTGCCGAAAAACGGCTGGTCCTGAGGACGCGGCGTGGACCCGGCCACCCGGTAGACATGGTCGCGAACCGCCGGCAGGATCTCCCCCTGGATGACATCCCAGGCGCGCTCGGGGTCGGGCGCGACACGTCGATCGACCACGGGTTCGCCCGCCACCAGGAGACGGACGCCGCCCGTGCAGGGGTGGACGGAACCCCATGCGGGGAAACCCGGGAGGTAGGGACGCATCCCATGGAGCGCCTCGAACGAGGATCGCCACACGACGGCGCCATCTGGGCCCTGTGCCTCCACCTCGTACGTCGTCGTGATCTCCCCCATCTTGATACGCACGGCCCCGTCAGACAGGCCCAACTGGTCGCGGATGAGTTCGTCGACGGGATGGAGTTCCTGGATCCAGCGGATCGGCAATTCCAGGCATGGATCGACGGGAACGAAAGGCTGGCACCGGATGGTCACCACGCGGACGTCACGGGTCCGTAGGCACGGGACAACCTCGTCCAGTAGCCACGCGCGGCCCTGTCGGTACGCTGGCCGGACACGGATGCGCTCGCCGGACACAGGCATGCCCAACGCCTCGATCTCGTCGGCGATCGCGCGCCATAGTTGCGCGCGCCGACCGGCGGGCTCGCTCACGCGCACGTCTATGTCCCAAGCGGCGTCGGGGGGTAGGGCCTGGAGGGCGGGGAAGACGGCGTCGCTCAGTGCCCGCCACACGTCGTCAACCTCCCAGTCGAGCCTCTGTTCTCCCGTCACGGCAACGGGTTGGGCGCCTGCATCGTCGGAGACGTGGATGGGAAGGGAGGGAGTCTGGGCGCGTCCCCAGTCCACCACCGCGTCCGCGGTCGCCGCGCGCAGGGCCGCGGACACACCGTCGAGTGGTAGACGCACGATGAGGGCCTCGTCCCCGCTCCGGCGTCCTTCACTGGGGATATGGTCGAGCGCGGCGACCGCGGCGGCGGCGCGGGCCTCAGGATCGGCGAGGGCGCAGAGGCGGCGCGCCCTCTCTTCGATCTGCTGTACGGTGGGGACTCCGTCGGAGGGCGGCTGCGCGTCAAGCGTGGCCAGGGCATGGGTCGCGCAGGTGCGTCCCCGCTCGTCGCCCCCGCGCACGACGACGCGCCCCCCCATCCCATCATCCTGGACGCGCAGTTCCCCCTCGCCGGGACCCAACGGGCCACCATCGGTGGGAGCCCCCAGCGCCTCGATCTCGATCACGACCGTTCGCCCCGGCGGGGCGGCGTCCCCTTCTCCAGGGCCTGCTGTGGGCACGGGCGCGAGGGGCAAGCCCAGGCCCAGCGTCTCGAGGCCGATGCGCGCCCCGAGGTCGATCACCGCTCGCCCCGTTGACGGCGCGAGGTCGGCAGGCAGGTCGATCCGCACGCGGCCCAGGTCCGGCAACAAATCCCCGTCGCTATCGACACAGAGCCCGACCGGCCCATAAAGGTCGGCGAGTGATCTCAGCGTCGCGTCCACTACCCCGCGATCTCGCGTCACATTCGACCGCTCAAACCGGCGACGCGGCCGTCCGGCGTCGAATCGCGTGGCTCCCGCGTAGCCCTCTCCACCGTCCTCACTATCAACTGTGAGGACGAGGGCGCAGGGCAGGCCGGACGCTACCGGGCCAAGCGCCTCCAGGAGGCGCTGGCGCGTCTGGAGATTAGGCCCCGTAGCGGGTCCTGGGACGAGGCGGACGCGCGCCTCCACGATCTCGCCCCCGCGTATGACGACGGCCTCCAGGACCACCTGGTCGTACGAATGATCGGCCAGGGCCGCGCGGACGGCGGCGGCTAGGGCAGGGGCATCCAGAGCGGCGTCAATGGGTAGGTGCGGCGCGGATGCCGCCACGGCGAACGCCGCGGCGGCAAGACCGCGCTCATCGGCGCCGCCGACGAGCAGCGCCGGTTTCGCTCCACTGAGTGATGCGACCATGCCATCACCAGGTGATAGGTCGTGCAGTGCGCGCTCCAGCACAGGGGGGCAGCCGACGGCGACCGTCGCGGGACGGCCGACGAACACCGGGATGGTGTCCCCGAGAGAGATGCGCTCCTCGTCGGTGGTGAGCGGCAGGGTGCACGACAAGGACGCCAGGCCGAGGCGCGCCGCCAGGTCCGTCGCGGCGGCATACTCAGGATGCTCCGCGGCGGGTCCGAGTACGAAGCGCGCCTGTACAGTGTCGACAAGCCCATCGCCATCGCGATCGGCCATAAGCCCACCCGGCATGAGAAACGTATCGAGCGCGAACAAGCGGACGGCGTCGGTCATGAGGCCCCTCCTTGACCCGTGCGCGGATCGAGTGTATCGCGGAGCCAGTCGCCGAGGATATTGATCGCCAGGGCCGTAAGGAGGATGGCCACGCCTGGGAAGGTGGCGATCCACCAGGCCGTGCTCAGATACACCCGGCCATCGCTCAAGAGTCCACCCCAGGTTGGCGTTTCCGGGCTCAACCCTAACCCAAGAAAGGTCAGCGCCGCCTCGAACAGGATGTTGACGCTCGTGTTCAACGTTACCAACACGATGATTGATGACACGACGCTTGGTAGGATGTGGTGGATCAAAATCCGCCCTCCCCCCGCGCCGATGGAGCGGGCCGCCGTCACGTATTCCAGCTCCCGTGTGGTCAGCACTTGACTGCGGACCACGCGCGCATAGTCCATCCAGCCGCCGATCGCCAGGACCAGGATGATGTTGCCGACGCCGCCGCCGAAGAGGGACACGACCAGGATGGCCAGCAGGATGAAGGGGAAGGAGAGTTGGACGTCCGTCCAGCGCATGATGATGGCGCTGAGGACGCCGCCGTAGTAGCCGGAGAGAAGGCCGAGCGTCACGCCGATGACGCAGGACAGCACGACGGCGGCGATGGCCACCAGGATTGAGAGGCGGGCTCCATAGACGATGAGCCGCCACACATCGTGACCAAGAGGGTCCGTGCCGAGGATGTGGCCGGGCGCGCCGGGACCCAGGAGACGCGCGGTCAGATCGATCGCGTTGGGGTCACCCGGTGTGATGAGACCGGGTATGGCGACACAGAGCAGAACCCCCAGGAGGATGAGGGCCGCGACCACCGTCCCCAGATTATCGCGCAGCGCAAAATGGCGCCGTCGCCGCGCGGGTGGCGCCTCGTCCAGCGCCGCGCGCTCGTCTCGCACCGATAGGCCCACGATGCACCTCTCTTCTTTAGCCGCCACCTATCCGCTGGCGACAGGCTTACTTGAATTGGACGCGCGGATCGATAAAAGCGTAGCTCAGGTCGACGAGCAGATTGACCAGGATCAGCAGGGCCGCCAGAACCAGCACGCTCGCCTCAACGAGCGGGAAATCCCCTTGATTGACCGCCGACAGAGCCAGTTGGCCGACCCCTGGCCAGGAAAAAACCTGCTCGATGATCACCGCCCCACCAAGGAGCGTCCCAAACTGCAAGCCGATATAGGTGA
>JAABUU010003506.1_pt1 | contig 19869 bp, 32 predicted proteins | sample 5559301 | NCBI WGS metagenome assembly JAABUU01 (sample SAMN10711884, study PRJNA513360) | rock metagenome | isolation source: Antarctica rocks | place: Antarctica: Victoria Land, Richard Nunatak white | reverse complement strand
CAGCTTGATGGACAGCCAGCCTCTGACTGTCTGTGGGAGATTCAGAAATAACATTTTATGCGATGCAACCCATAGGCTTCAAATATTCACCTTGGGCAAAGCTCCAACACTGCCCTGTGCTGCTTGGTTTTTCAAGACATTAATGAGCTTCTGGATTTGTGCGCTGCCATCCTCGCCTTTAGCCCTTTCAAGAAATTGCAGCTTGATATTGGCCTCATGCTGGGCAGGTGTCACCAGCTCTTGCAATAATGCAGCTGCGTCCAAATCGTGATGTGTGTCATGCCCATAGCTTTGTCTGTGACATGTCAGTAGCTCAGGCAGGCCAAGAAGCTGGTTGAGCGTACTCACCTTTCTTGCTACTTGTGAGAACATACAGATCCTCCTTGGTAAACAGCATAACAGTATCTGCACATCAGGGCACAAGTCAGCTTGTAGGTGTGCAGCAGCATGGTACAGCAGCATGATATAGCAGCAGTTCTGCGCTGCGCTGCTTGCCTGGTAGCTCATACCCATACAGCCAAACTTGCAGGGCAATAGATTTGTGATATCGCAACTCTTCGCTCGAAGCACCAACAGGCACCACGAGAGCTTCGGCACCATTCCAAAGATCCCCGGCCTGCAGCATAACCAGCGTTAGCCTGCAGCAGCTGTCTGCCCTGCAAGCAAGTCGACACAATACGCTGCTTCACCTGCCAGCTGCTGTACAGAGACTTCAGGCGCTTGGTGAAGTTGGCCTTATCGATTGTCACGCCGGACATGTTGCTTCAGGACAGGCCTCTGTCACACGTAGCAGGTGATCTGTGCGAAAGTCGCGACCAAGATCACAGCTTTGCAAAAGCCCGACAAAGCTTGACCAGCAGCATGCCCTAAAGTTGTACTGATGGCCCCATCTAGATGTGACTCTGAGCACAAGGCGCTGGATTTGGACTGGCGCTCGTACACTAAGCTTGAACAGGCGAAATGCACACTATGCCTGGGCGAAATATACTCCTATTTAACAGCCGAATTGCAAACGGAACTGATCAATTAGCACAATTCAGCCTCCTAGCAGCATTGATTGACTTCAGCTCCTTCACGCAGAAGATCTGACACGGTATCGGGCTCGGGTGTTTGCCCCGCGTGATGAATGAAACAGAGCGCGACGCTCTTGAGGGCAAGTTGCGTGATCTGGAACGCCAGCTTGCGCAGGTAGGAACTTCAAGTCGGCTCGATCAGGTTACGTTTGCGCATGCATACAAGGCAAAGTCTCATCGAAGCATGAATGCAGGCGGCCAGGAAGGAGATTGATGTAGAGAGAGAGTCCCAGGTACATCAGATCATCCTCGATGTTGGTTCTGATGGTTTTATCCTGTTTCAATCGTTGTGCACTCGATAGTGTGACCTTGGCGAAACTTCTTGTTGCTCGGCAGGATGCGCTTGCTCAAGCCGAAGAGTTGCGGCATGCAGCTCTCGAACGCGAGCAGCAGCTCATCACGGAAGTTGCGCAGTCCAAACTTGAGAAAGACTCCTTGTCTCAAGTAGGTTTCTCACCTTACTGTCATCGTATCTGTCCAGCACAGTCTTGGGCTGATCTTGCCACTCAAGCAATTCGTGATTTGCACAGCACTTGGAAGCAGCTCAGAGCAGAGCAGACGACCTGCACACATCTAGTGGAACCAGTAACCATGCACTACAGCAGAAACAAGCAGAGGTATGTCGAGTTTCGCTTTTGCACTTGGGGTGTCAAAATGCACCCCATTGCGACTGTTGCTGGCATGCAGGTTCAGTCAGTGCGTGAGACTAATAGGCTTCTCGATGGGAAACTGCAGCAGTTGCAGTCTCAGCTGCACGAGCAGGCTGCAAGCACAAAGCAAGCTCGGGTAAGCTGCTGAAAGCATACATACAGTCTTCCTGTTGCTGGTATACAGCAAGACACTATCATTGCTTGGTCAACTGTATTCCTAACTCCCAGCCATTCATATGCAAAGGCTTGGTTGTAACAATGGACTGCAAGGTCTTGACAGCCTCTCTGATCATATTATCATTGTATAGGAAATCGTCATAGAATTGACAAAAGCAAGGGGAGATCTTGACATGAAAAGGATGCATGCTGAGAATGAGCTCCGGCAATGTCAGCATGCCCGACAAACGCTGGAGGTCGAAAAGGACATTTTGCAGAAGGATGTTGCTTCATTGCAAACTCAGCTTGCTGACAAAAGCCAATCATTGCGACAATCTTGGGCTGATGCCACTGCTAAGGTGGGACATCCAGTGCGCTCTTCAGAATCAGATGACATTGGTCCTAATGGTCCAAGCTGTGCTCTGGACAACCTTCCTTGTGTTTGCAAAGCTCTTCCTTGTATGCAAATGCATCTTGTGGCGTCAGAGGCAATTGGTTTGCAACAACCAATGGTCTTGTCTGTTTGGCTAGGCTCAAGAGTTGGAGCAGCAATTGCAAGGGGCGCGAAGCCAGCAACAGGCCCTGTCTGCATCCAATAAGCAACTTGAGCAAAACAGGGACCGTCTCAGTGAGCAACTCCATACGGCAGAAAAAGAGAGGCAGGATGCACAGTCTCAACTACAGGAGCAGAAGGCTACTTTTGAGGAAGAGCTAGCATCCCTGCACACTTTGGCCAGTAGGCATAAAGAGGAGAGGCTTGCCCTTGAGCATGACAAGCAGGCTCTTGCTGGACTGGTGCAGGAACTGACAAGAAAAGCTGAAGTGAGTTTCGGCAAGTTTAGCTGCCTGCAATGCCTGCTGTGCAGTGAACAAGGTAGCTTACTTGTACAATGTGGCTGTCCTGCAGTATGTTTGTTATAGACCAGGTTGTTGCCATACTGGTCAGAAGCTGACAAATGTACATTCCCCTGTGTATTGAAATGCTTCTATGTTCTGGTGAGGCCAGCAGGTCTGGCCAACAAAGATGTTGACAATACTGAACTGGCATTGCAGGCCTTCAAGGCTGACCAGCAGCAAGCTTCTGCGCAGCTGCAGCAGCGTTTGGACACAGCAGAGCAGGCCTGTCAAGAGAGGGATCAGACGATAGAGCGATTCAAGCATGCAATGGAAGACACTGGCAACCCAGCCCTGCTCCAGGACAACAGCAATGCTGCAACAGCCTCCCCTGCTCTGGGCCAGCAGTCTCCAGTCCAAGTCTATTCCCAATATGTTGACCTTGTCCATGAACATGACAAGCTGAAGGAACAGCACAGTAGGCTGCAAGCTGACTGGCTACAGGTACGCTGATACGCTTTGGCTTCTGAAAGGAAATCTGTGTACATTTGACCATTCATGTTCTGCTAGCCATTTGCGACCTTACATTGTGCAAGTACAGCTGCTGAGGTCATCATCACTGTCGCATTTGTTACAAAGGCATTAGATATGAAGACCTGTGTTGTCTGTGATTGGCATCACCATATTGCTTACTGCAGCTAAGCATGCACGCACTGCTGTCAGCAGCGTGTGAGATTGTAAACTGTGTACATGCAGTTTGAGCACAATGTCATCCCTGAGGCGCAAAAGGCTCAGCAGCTTGCCAAGAGGAATGTGGACCTGGATGAGGCCAATGCAAAGCTGTCAGCTCAAGTGCAAGTCTCCAATGAGAAGGCCAAACGCTGCATAGATGCTACGTACAAATGGCAGGGCCAGTTTGATGATGAGAAGTCTGCTCACGGGTAAGCTTGCTGCCAAGTGCGGGAGCATCAGGCTTGCAATCAGAGTGAACTGTGCCCTCAGTATTGCCAGCATCTTTGCTCTTGCCAATTTGTGCAAGCAGAAGCCATCTGTCACGCACTTCACTAGCAGAGGATCATCCTGTCTGCTAACCAGCAGTCTGTTGATCTTGAGCTGGTATGTTGTGCAGTGTGACAAGGAAGCTTTTGAAGGAAGCCCAACATCAGGTGGTTCTGCTAGCCAATGAGAACAGGCAGCTGAATGGAGTGAGAGAGCGCGCTGTCATGCCAGCATGGTCCAATGCCGTACTTGCTGCAAATCTGGTGGAGTTCAAGGACACACAGGTGTGTCAGCTAGCGTCCAAACTCTGATACACAACAATACACACATACACACGCCTTGTCCAGGCATGATCCTCTGTACTGGCATGCCTCAGAGCTGACACACAGACATGCTGAGGCATCACTTTGCACCAGATAGCTCTCTGTCTTTTGACATCAGCTTTTGTCTGCAGTTTCAAGTGTGGTTGTCACAAACTGTATAAGTTTCTGCACAGGACCTGGTGGCTAAGAATGAGGCACTGCGGCGACTCGCCCATGAGCTTCAGCTAAGGGCTGAGCAGCAGCTCAAGCAGAAGGACTCAGACGCACATGGGCGGGAGCAGCAAATGATGAAGAGCTATGAGGACTCACTGGCTGCTGCGCGCCAGCAGAATGCTGTTGCCATGGTCTGGCCCAGAATGCGTCATGCCAACTGCTGTGCACAAGTTCATCTACATTGCTACAAAGTCCAAGTTGCAGTGCTTGTCATGAACATAATTCTTGTTTTGAACAAGGCACAGCTTTGCAAAAATTTACTGTTTCCCCTTATCTGACTTCACAGCCATCAAGAACATGACAGAGCACAAAGCCTGCACCACACATAGAAGCCTGAATAGCGTAATCACTCAGCCATGTGCTTCAGTCCTGCAGTGTGCTGTTTCCTGACACATAGTGACCGGTGTACAGGAGCAGATGCAACATCTGATGCGGCAGCGTGACTCTGCACAGCAGGCAGCTAAAACAGCTGCCGAGAGGCAGACAGCTGCGTCTGATGCACAACAGGTATCCGCTCGTGATGCTGATACATGCCCTGAGTAGCTATCATACAGCAGCAGATGCTTTTGGCAAGCATAGAAATAGCTGCAGGTCCAGGCAATCGTTACACATTGAGTGAACAAGGCAATGCTGCCTTCTGCAAGTGGACCACCAGGGCTGGATATTGCATCAACTGCTGTGAGTTTAACTGTGATTTTGCACCGCCAGTATAACAACCTATGTAGTCATGCGGCATCTGTGACTCTTGCAGGGCGGATCAGGGCAGTCTGAACGCAGCAGCGAGCTTGAAAAGGAGCTGAGCAGGTTGAGGGAGGATGGGCATGCCTACAGGGAAGAGCTTAGGCAGCAGCTGGACACTGCCAGGCAGGCAGCCACGCAGGCTCATCATGAGGCTGCACAATCCAGAGCAGCAGCAAAGTATGAGGCCAGCCGGGTGCAGCAGCTGCAGGATGACAAGGCCCTCACAGATAGCACGGTGGAGTCTTGGAAGCAACAGGGCCGTGAGCAACAGGTGTGACAAGCAACATGCCTCATGATTTCCACCTGCAGCTGCTTCTAGACTTGCCTCCTGTTCATGAGCATGAGCACATAAAGGATGCGTGTTGTAGCTGTTGCACATGTATTCCATTTAGCATCACACACGTATGTGCAAGGCTCATGCAATACGCTGTGCTCCATAGCGTGACATTTATAACTCATAAGAGTCGTGACGTTTACAAGTGTGCATGTGGCACATCAGCTTTGAGGCTCTGATCCCTTGCATTATTTTGTAGCCTTCCTGGATTTGTTCAGGAGCTCATCTCCAGTTTGAACAGACGTCTTGACCAGCTGCACAACCAGGCTAGTAGAGCTCAGGATGATGCAAGCCAGCGTCGCCAGAGAGCTGCCGTGCTTGAGGCCCAAAATGAGCTGTTGAACAAGGACAATCAGCGTCTCTTGCATGAGTCCACAGATCACGCGGCAGCACGTTATCGCCTGGAAGCAGAGCGTGACACTCAGCAGCGGCTGAGCAGTCAGCAGCATGATGAAGATGCAAAGGAGCGTGCCCGCTTGCATGCTGAGCTGAGTGCTATACAAAGGCAGCTGGCTGACTCTCAAAAGCAACTCACTGAGGAGCAGGCCTCCCACCGGCACAGCTTTACAGCACAGGAGGCTGCTGATGACAGGTATGACAGCTAACCTGCTTCTGTTGCTGTCAAAACCCAGCTTGTCGTCATCCTATGCCAGTACTCATGTTTATGTTGCAAGGTCAGGCATTGGGTTTACCCCCAGATGTGTATGCCTGCAGTGCTGGAAGGACCAGGCACTGTGTCTGTACAAAAAACCTTCTGTAAGAGGTTAGCAATCCATGGTCTCAAGCCTACCATGTGTTACGATGTGACTGTTCTGCATACAGGTTGGCCAAGCTACAGGAGGCTAGAGACAAGTTGCAGCAGGACCTCTCCAGGCAGCTGGCCAATAGTGAAGCAAAGGTGGCATCTCTGCAGACAGCAGTCCAGAAGGGTGAGGAGAGAGCAGCCTCCTTGGAGCTACAACTGAATGCCAAGGCAACACCTTCCTCAGGTCAGATGCTGCAACTCACCTTGCCTTATTATACCCTACCTGACCATGCCCTACTTCACCTCACCCCTCACCTCACCTCACCTCACCTCACCTCACCTCACCTCACCTCACCTCACCTCACCTCATATCACCTTACTTACATGAGGAGCACCCTGCATCTGTTCAGCATTTTCTGCACGTGCGTATAGCACTTCATCCAGCTCAGACACTCTTAGTCTAGACACAATGACTATTCCAAGGGTGGCAATGCCTAGGTGGTCCCTCAAGATTGCGCCAGCTGAGATCGCTGGTCCTGCTAAGCCATGTTGTGCTGAAATTGGTCTGTGTTCTGACCTTCAGCTGGTATTTCCAGGTGCTGAGGTGTCCACTGACATTGGGAGCAGCAGCAAGGAAGCAGAGCTGCTGCAGACAATAGCAGATCTGCGCAAAGATCTGCAACATGCACAGCAGCAGGCAGCCCAGGAGACAGGCCATGTGGCCCAGTTCAGAAGCCTGGCAGAAAGTGCAGAAGAGAACACCAAAACAGTGCAGGTATCTGAACACTGAAATGTGCTGTCTTGAACATTCCATTCAACATAAAAACAATGATCAGCTGCTACCTGATGAACACCTGGAGAGGCACATTGTCTTGAGATTGATTGAAACAGGCCCTGTAGCGTTGCATGATGTTCAGAAGAACTGGTGCTTTTGGGCTGCTGCACAAGTGCAAAGCACTCTTGCTGCTGCTCTGCAGGAGCAAGTTGCCAACCTCAAGTCTGAAGCAGCACAAGCTGCTGAGCAGTTACGACAAGCCAAGTCAAAGACGGAAGATGTTGAGAAGGATCTGAATGCAACTCGTCAGTCAGCATACGAGGATTCTCAGGCTGCTATCAAGGACAAGCAGCAGGCTCACACCACCATCACCAACCTTCAGGTTTGTGCAAGTCTCTCTGATGAATGATACCGTCCACCAATCATGTACGCTTTGGTACAGATTCTCCTCTGGCTTGTGCATGTAACAAGCCGGCCAAAGCTGAGATCGAACTGCATGCAACAGCTTCTGCTTCTCAGCAAGCAATACTTGTGACTGATCGTCTTGTTTGTGCCATGAGGAAAGCACATTATGGCCTCAATGCATGATGCAGGCTGAGCTAGTGATTGCCAAGAGACATGCCACCACTGAAGCTGAGAGGTATCAGAAAGTTTTGACAGACATGGCAACTGTCAACAATGAGCTCAAGCAGGCTCAGTCCAGCTACAACAAATCGGTGCGTACATGATGCTGCCCTAGGATCAACCTGTGTCTCAGAATATATACAGCACTTTCTTAGTTGTATACTCTGCTGGCCATGTGCCTATGCTACTTGCCAAGCCTGGGTGTGCTGTCTTAGCCGTTCCAACATTTGCATAACTGATGCACACTTCTCAACATTGCTGGTGACCTTCACTTTCAATTTTTCCTGTTTTGCAGTGTGACAAACGCACGTTGTTGTTCATTTGTGCTGGTTGTGCAGGTGTTGGAGCATGCAGAGACCGTGAAGAAGCTGAGTGACCAAGAGACTCGCGTTACTCGCCTGCAACAGGAGCAGGCTGCACATGAGACTGCTGTGGAGCTTGCTCACAGGGGCAAGGTACCACGAAGCATTGTAGTTTCTTGAGTGCTACACGTGCACGTGTGTGTTTGCCCATTTTGTGCTGGACGTCTGCTCTACTGCAGTTGAGTGAGTTGTAGCCCAGCAACCATGCTTGCAAGGCAACACTCATCCATGGTCATGGCTTATCAGACAAATCAGCCTCCCCTTTTGTAGAGTCATGCATACAAGCATTCTGCGTACACACACATTCTGGGCATTAGGCATAGACACAGTGTCCCAACTGGGTGTTTTTGTTCAGGCTACTGCAGATCAGGCCTGGCAGCAAGAGCGCTCCAAGCTGCAGACAGCTCTGCAAGCTGCTCAACAGCGTCTGCACGATCTGGAGAAAGTGAATGCACAGCTGCAAGTCCACCTTGAGACTCATGCTAGGGAAGCTGCTGGTCAGGCACCAGATGAAGGTAAACATGTCACATCTTATAGTAGTAGTGGGGCAAAGCGCTGTGGCAGCCAGTAACATGGGACTTGAAGTGGCCACCCTGTGTTGCCCTGGCATTGCCCCTATGCTTTCTTGCATCACCGCACTTGCAAACGGGGCCATTGTATGCACTGTTCTTTGTACATGTTGCTCGGAGGCAAAAGTACTTTCTGCTGCATATTGCTTTTCCTGTCTTGCTGAATGTGTATATAACATTGCACATAGCTGTCTAAAGCACACATTGAAAAGCAGGAAGTCATGGCAGAAGTGGCTATTTCACACAGCTTATGCGCAACCTTTAGCACTAGTCTCCCAATGTTGGTAACCTTGCCTGATGGCGTGCCAGCTGCCAATGTGTCACATAAAGACATGTCACAAAGTTAATTGTACATTGCTTCAGGTTCCAAGCTGGCAGGACTGGTGCAGTACCTGCAGAAGCGGCTGCGCACCTTGGAGAGTGAAAACACCAGCTTGGAGCAGCTGAGCTCCCGCCTCAGGACTGACCTGGAGGCTGCATCCAAGAGAGCCACCCAAGCTGACCAGGCGCGCCTTGAGACTGCTGAGAAGCTGCGCAACAGCCTGCGCACCCAAGAGGATCAGGAGCGGCTCATGCACCAGGTTCAGGAAACCAACCTGCTGCGTGAAAGCAACGTGACACTCAGGTAGAGCTACTCTTGTCTCCTGGAATCAGTCCCACACTGCCTTTTCAACATTGGTCAACACGCTTGGAGTGATTGGGGGCAGCGCTTGCTCCTGTGATCTCCCTTCCGCTTGCGTCTTCCTCACCACTGTCTTTGTGCTGTGATCAGTGATGTACATCCAAATCCGGATCTGCTGCAATTTGTGGTATTTTTGCATTGCAGGAGTATGTCTGAACAGAATCGCAAAGAGAAAGAAGCCTGGAGCAGGCGTGCTCAGGATGCGGAGGCTCAAGCACAACCTTTGAAGCGCCGTGTCCAGGAATTGGAGGCAGTAGCAGAGTCTGATCAGCAGAATGTTGACTATGTAAGCCTTGTGTCAAGTTGTGGCATCTTGTGTGCGCCTCACCAAGCTTTATCTTGCACATGCTCATAGCCTGTCGCCCTGCAGCAAACAGTGTCAATAACAGTACCTTGAATGTGCTTGTGTTTCACGAAAACAGTGTTGTCAACAGCATGGCCTCAGATCTTGATGTCACATCATGTGACATTTGGCTTGGCAATGCGCAGCTGAAGGAACAAGTCCAGAGTGGCCAGCGTCGTATTGCAGAGCTGTTGCATAAAGCAACTGCAGTGGACAAGGAGGAGTATGACCGTGTGGTTGAAGAAAGCAATGCCTTCAAAACAAAATTGTCCACCGAGCAAGCTGTGGTCAAGGAGCTTACATCTGCAAGCACAGCAGCACAGACCAGCCTGGCAAGCGTTCAGGCTGAGGTGACACGCCTTACAGCTGCAGCAAAAGCAGAACATGACAACCTGAAAAGTGTGCAAGCTGAGGTGTCCCGGTTGCAGCTGCTGGCAGACCAAGCAGTGTCGCTGCAAGCCAGTGTGGCTTCCCTTGAGGTATTTTTGATGTTCCAACTACAGTGTCCTTTCCTAGGCAGCTTACAGTCCAGTTTGCTTGTGCCTTACGTTTAACGAGCGTGCGAGCTGATCTGATCTCTGTTGTAAATTCAGTAACCGATCCTGAGCAAGCACAGCTGTTCAGCTCAAACCACTGCTGATTTATAGCTTATGTCACTTACCTGTGTGTTGATGCATCATGCAGGCAGAGGTGAGGACTAAAGCAAACACAATTGAGAAGAACAGAGGTCTGGTGAAAGTTGCTCAGGGACTTGTGGCGAGCGTGAATCCTGAGGGCCTGAGTTCTGCAGATTGGAAGGTTGATATGACCCAGAAGCTGCAGGAGCGCTTAGACCTGCAGCAGCAGCGTGACAAGCTGCAGCAGGCAAGCTTTATACTCTGCACCTCCGCCGTCAACGCGGCAATGTTGCTGCTCAATCAAAGCTGTACTTTGAAGGCTGCTACTGAAGAGAATCTGATGGTACAAGCCCAAAAGTGTGTGCATCGATTGCAGTGGCTGCTCGAGGCACAAGCAGATGTGCAGCATCTGGATTCTGCTGCACATGTCAGTGCGCAGACAAGCTTGCGGTCAACTTCATTGCAAAAGCTTATGTCACAAATCACCAGCAGGCACAGTGATATCACCAGATCTGTGTTGCATGTGTAAGGGCTGCAATTTGACATAATTTTGGTGACACTGCTTTGCGCAGAGTTGTGCTGGTTTGGAAGCAGACAATGCCCAGCTGAAGACAGATCTGTCAGCTGCGCAAGCTGAGATGAGCAAGACTTCTATTGCTAACGCCAGCAGCCAAGATCAACAACAGCAGCAGCAGGTACACCTGACCAAAACTTTCACTGGATGTCATGGCAAAGTTTTGCACCCTCATCTGTGTGATGCTAACGCCTGTCTTGCAAGCCATTGACAATCTTCTGAAACACCACGCTTGCCCATGCTGCTGCAGCAATGTTTGATGACCTGATCAAGCACACATTGTGGATGACCACAACCTTGCAGTGACTTTCAGCAGCTAGCCATCATCACAGAATGCACCTATATTATGATGTTGGTGCATTCACTGTGCAGGCTGAGCTGGCAAAGATCCAAGGTGCAGAGCAGTCTCTGCACCTGCAGGTCACCTCCCTGACCCATGAGTTGAAGCAGAAGGACAGTAGACTGGAAGGGCTGAGCAAAGACAAACAGCAGGCGGAAGAGCAGTTGTCCAAGCTCACTGCAGAGCTTGGTACTGTCAAAGCTCAACTGGAAGGCATGGCCGGAGCTGTGCAGATTGAGGGCACCGCATCCCATGTAAGCCTTTTCACAACATACCAGCTGCATAAGGTCCATGGTGTGCTTGAGTGCCAACTGATCAAGTGCATGTTGCCAAAGAGTGTCAGTTTTTGTGCAGTTGAAACTTGCACCAACATTTCGCGTAGAATGCACGCTGCTTACTTGACTTGTTGTTATTTGTTGATCACTTATTGCATATATGCTGTTTGACCTGTGTCAAATGCACATCATGCACAGCGCGCCCCTCATGCGGCCATGATACAGCTGCAGCCAGACTCTCACCAGTCAATTTTGAACTGAAACCTTGCTGCAGGAGTCAGCAGCCAGAACAAGCAGTGAGCAGGAGCTGGCCACAAGGCAAGCGGCAGTCCAGCAGGCTGAAGCTGCTCTACACAACCAGCAGCGGCAGCTGAATACCGACAAACAGGAACTGGTACAACATCAGCAGTCCCTGACAGCCACCCAGCTGCAAATTGTGGAGCAGCAGCAGCAGCTGGCTAGACGTGAGCAGCAGCTGCAGGAGCAGGAAGTGGCATACAGTCAGAAGGCTGGCCAGCTAGATGAGCAGAAGTCACAGCTTCAAGCCCAGGAGGGGGCTTCCTCACTGGCTGCACAGGAACAGGGCCAGCGTCAGGAGGCCAGTGCTGCTCAGGTACTTTGACATCTGTATTAAACTCTGGTCTCCTTATGTTCAATATGGCATCAAGTGCCAATTTGGTCATGACTTTTGGTTTTTTGGCTCTGTTGACTTGCAATAACCACTGAACAGATTCCATGCTCCCAGTGCCCTGTCCCCATGCTGCTGCCATGACAATTATTTAGGCAAATTGTCTGTAGGCATGTCAAGCTATCAAGGCTTAGAAAAATTGGTCAGACCCAGCTTGCTCAGTACCTGGATAAAAGCGACTGTTTGGTGACATTCAGCAGAATGCATGATTGTGAGCATTGCAAAGATGCTTGGCTTTTACATGTGTCATGAGACCGTAAGCTCCCCTGCCAGTACAGTTTCATGAGCAATCAGGCATATGTGTGGGTGGGAACAAACCGTTGAACCTTTTCCAGTCTAGTGGAAAGACATCTCTATTAGCGGGATTCATTTTATGGGAAACAGTTTGCATGATGTTGTTGGTGCTACACATATCGGCATTTGGCAGGTTGCCAAAGTACAACTATTCAATGTTGGTGGCACCAAGAAGCCAGGAAGCACCAAGAAGCTGTGCTGTTGCTGTACAGGTGCAGCAGATACAAAAGCGGATGACTGACTTGGAAAAGATAGTGAGGACTAGGAATAGCACCATCGAGGTGTGCATCATACTTCACAGCGCAAGCATGGCTTACATGGCCTTGTGCAGATCTCACTTGTGATCATGTCTTGCATTGAGTTCCAGTTCAATGTTGCCAATATGCGGCAGCTGCGATTGAGACCATGATAAACAGCTTTCTGCAGAGTTTAGGCAGGCAATGCAAGTATTGCAAAGAAAGCATCTGCTGCACATGTCAGAATGCCAGCTCACTCTGGCAGCTTGCTGTGCAGCGTTTCAAACTACAAGTCAGTCAGTTGCGGACTGCAAAGGTGAAGTCAATGGATATTGCCAAGTGCACGGTTGAAGGCAAAGCAGAGGTCGTCAAGGCCCTTGAACAGCATGTCAAGGTAAGTCTAGTCCACCTATGCTGTGTGCGCTGGGCACCTGCATTATTTGCCCTACATATTTGCAAGACAGCATTTCAAGTCTGGTTGTGTTGCATCAATGTCCGGACCGTATGTGCAAAATTTTAAAAGTCATCACAACAACAAGTTGTAGAAAACTTCGTGTTACAGCCAGATGCATGTGTAGATCATGGAGGAGCAGTTGACTCAAGCTGGCCTGGCAGTGCCTGATGAGGTTGACACCAAAGCAATTTTTGAAAGCGCTAGAGACAAATGTATGGCAGAGAAGGCAAAGCTTGCTGCTGACGAAAAGGCTGAGGGACAAGTTTCACCTGGAGCTGCTTCCAAAGGTAAGCTCATTGTGCGACTCATCTCGATTGCTGCTGCAGTTCTGTCGGTCTGTCTTGCACCACCGCTCCTTGCTGCATGTTCCTTGACCAAAATTTACTGTGGCAAGGTTGTCGCACGCTTGTTATTGGCTTGTTGCTGGCATCATGGCTGCATTGCTTGTAGACCAAAGCGTGTTCAGTATGCTGGAGTACGAGAGACACGCTTGTGTGCTGCCTGCAGCTGTGACTGCAGCCAAGCCTGCACACAGCAGTGCTGCAGCCAATGGCAATGCAGCAGCTCCAGGAGCAGATGCTGCTGAGATTGAGGCAGTACGGCTGGCAGCATTGGCAAGCATGAACAAGCAGGCAGGTGGGGCGCAGGACACCCCTGGCCTGGCTTCCAAACAAGCTGCTGGAGTGACACCTATGCTGAGACTCAGGCCCACCGTAGTTCAGCAGGTCTGTGAAGCCTCGACTGTCCCAATCTCGTGCTTCAGGCACAACTGTCCAGCATATTGCAGGTCCATCATGTGGTTCCTGATTCTTCTTAGCAGTCAGACCAGCAGCTAACCATGGCTACAGCTACATGCAGTGTAGTGATGGTGTTGAAGTTTAGGAAAACTGTATAAGAGCTCCGTACTGCGCAAAATGCTGGCAAGGCAAAGTTCAGTGCTGCAAATGAGCCACTGATGCTGATTGAAACTAGCCTGCACATGACTGCTGAGGGCCAAGATGCCAGAGGTGGTCACTTGTGTCCTCTGTGATGTGATTGCAAGCAAATTACAGAACATGCACATTGTCCATTCAGTGCCATGCTGTCAGCGGGGTGCCGTCACAAGTGTTCTCTGACCTGTGTCACTGACTGCTGCTAGGGTGGCAAGCGTGAGCGCGATGCCACTCCAAGTGCACCTGCAAGCATTCAAACCCAAACAGGCGGCGACCCGCCTCCTGCCAAGCGCGTCAGGGCCCCCACCCCTGTTGAAGATGCGCCATCCACTGTCAATGCACCTCCAGCAACATTTCCAGCAGGCAGCTCTGCTGTAGCCAAGGCAGATGCAGGCGGTGCTCCAGTCAATGTGGTAGCTGACAGCAAGCAGCAGCAACTCAGTGCAGCAAGCCCTGCACCCCCAGCTGCTCAGCAGCATGTTGCCAGGGTGGCTGTTGCACAGCATGACCCAGACCATGTACAGGTCAACATCGAGCTGCCCACTGCACTTGTTAATACAGAGGACGTGTCTCACCAGCAGAATGCTACACAGCCTGCCCCATCAGCACCTGCTGAAGATACTGAGCACAAGGCAAGTGGTGATGTGGACATGACAGAGGCATCAGCTGGCAGAGGTGATGCTACAGTAGAAGCCAAGTCAGCTGCAGGGGGGGAGGAAGCAGAAGATGGTGAGCTGCCAGGTGCTGGTGACAATGTTGCCACAGGCTCTCAGGCACAGGGTACCCAGAATCTGGACTCTTCAGGTGCAGCAGCAGGTGCAGGGCAGACTGATGGCTCTGATGGTGATGGTGCTAATCCTGCTGCTCGCAAGCCTCGAGAGATTGTTTTCGCATTACCACCTCCTGCACCTGCACCAAGTGAGGCTCCACAACCATCTGCTCCTGCAACTGCTGCTCAGCAGAGAGGAGGGCGCGCACCCACTGCACGCGGTGGTGCTCCTGGCAGAAGAGGAGGCACCGCTGCTGGCAGGAGTGTGGCCAGTGCTGCCAGGGGTGGCCCGTCAAAGGGCAGAGGCAGAGGCCGTCACTGATGCATGCGTCTGGTTGCAAGTACTTGGCACATCGCAGACACTCGCGTCACTACTCTTGTTTTTCATCAACTTTGATGTAGATCTCGTTTCTTGAATCGCTCTTGAGTTTGGATAGTGTTGTGCTGAGGGCTGGTTGCTGTTTGAAAGCTGGCATGGTGCCTTATCGTAGCTGATGACATGCAGTCGAAAATAGTGCCCATTAGTTTCAACAAAGCGACTGAGGATGACAACTGCATGCAATCTGGTCAGGCTGCATGCGCTGTATCAAAGCATGCATGAGCTAATCCGGTGTGTCTTCTGACTTACTAGGCCGTACCGCCAGTCAGGTTGAGCTGTCGTCACACACGAGTGAAGGTGACTAAATGGCATCACCATGCCTTGTGGCTAGACTTCAACGCTTCTGGCTTGGACTGCAGTGACTTGGACAAGCAGCTGAATCAGGTCCAAATAAGTTCAATCGTTCCCCAATAGTGTTGCCTACAGACGCCGCCCGCAGTTCCGTACAAGCTTTATACAGCAGGCATTCCTGCTATTCTTCAGCATCCCGACTTAAGCAAGCAGTTGTTGTCGCGCCAGGTCACCCTTTGTGCGTTTCAGAGCAAGCAGCCTGTAGGTTCCTGGCTCTGCTGCTGCTTCAAATTTGATGACCACAACTCTGCGTACGCCAACTGCGCAGCACGCTCGGCCCCAAAGCCCCGAGTCACCTGCCAAGCCTGTCGCTCACCCGTCCAGACGTGCAGTATTGAAGTCTGGATTGTTCGGTAAGATCTTTTATTTGAGATGATATATCGTTGTCAGCTTGTGTGACATACCGACACTCTGGGACTGTTTGTCGTTACCATGAACTTGATCAGACTGTGTTCCAGTTGCAGCACTGCTTGTAGGCTTCGCTGGTCTAGCTGGTACCAAGCCAGCATCCGCTGATGAAGGAGTACAAAGCTCTGACACGCAGAGCCGTAACCAGAGGCGAGCACCGAGCCTGGATGGACTGCAGCAAAATCAGGCATGTTTTGTAAGCTCAAGTCACAGAGTCCTTGTTTGGACGCTTGTTGAATTCACAATTGCTATGCAGATAGGCATGAGGGCTCTTGAGAACTCCCAGCTGGCTGTGAGCGTGTATCCCACATTCAGTGAGACATGAATTGCAAGAATGCTATGCACGCATGCATGTAACATGACAACCAGCTGGTGATCTATGTTGCTCATCTGCAGCGTATAATGCAAGTGGTGGTGCTGGTATTGCTGAGACTCAAGATCTTGGTGATGGGCGCATGCATGTCACCTTTGATGCACAGACTCTATACATACCAGACGTATACAGTAAAACAGCAACGTTTTTGGGGGCGCCTTTGGTTCCCCCCTTCAGAATAAGGATAGAACCAGTCAAATTAGAGGTGATGATGACATTCCCTGCAATGCAACTTGCAACTGCAGTTGCTGCATTGTAAGGCTTCCTGTCTGCAGCTGACAAAGGAAGAGCATGCCTGCAGGGAGTGATAAATAAAACAACTGGAGAAGCACAGTTACAATTCATAGCCAACTTTATGTTTACCGCCAGCAAACTATACCAGGTGAATTGCCCAAGTCCATCCATCACTGCAAGACAGCTGGCACAATGTACTAAGTGCGTGTACCTGTGGTTGACTGGTTAAGTCAAATAAAAATAAGACAGGCTGACAAGCTGGTAATTGTGCAGGCACCACCTCTGTATGTGGTGACCAACCTGACCACAGAAGGAGTTCAGGGTTCTCGACGGTCCGGTCAGGGAAAACGAATGGACCCCAATGGCTTCACAAAGTATGTTGCCGCAGTTCCTTCTGCTGTCATGTTCTGAGCTGCATGTGCTGGCTGTCACTCAAGATTGTTCTGGTCTTGCAGGTTGGTTGGCGTAGCAACAGTGCCAAAGACCCACTCATGGCCAATAGACAAGTTCTTGATGTTGCCAGATGAGACCTTTGCTGTCATGGTCACACAGTTTATTTTCCCGACAGCTTAAAGCTGCAAGTTATTGTCAAGTAGAATGGGTGATGGTTGAGTAGAATGCGTGGTATGTCTTGTGCATTGCGGCCAAGCGTGTTTAGGCTGGCAGGCCTTATGACCTAACTATTCATGTTTATGATTGCACGGCTCAGATTTGCTAATGAGCACAATGAAACGTGCTCCGTTTTCTTTTGCATTTTTGTTCCCAGATGCTGAACTGTCTCCTTGTGCTTATATCAAATTTTTGGAACCTGGAACTTGTCAAAGACAACTAAGAGTTTCGTATCAGGTTGATCGATTTCAATACTGTGCATGTTCACAAGCGACTCCTCAAGCAACTTGAGACCTGTGCATGTTCACAGGCCACTTCGCCAGGTCTCACATTGATTGAGCTTTGTCGGTGATGCTCATAGTGTGCACCATTGATAAGCACTGCAGAAGCTGTCGAGACATTTGCTACTTGTACACAGAACCACTGCAACATACAACTGGAGAGACCGTTACGTGACCAGGGTGTCACCGGACAACAAGACACAGAGGATACTGTAGAACTGGCTGGTCTGACACAGCAAACATCATAGTATCATATTCGTCGCTTCTTCTTCCTGTGCTCATCTTGGGTGTTCAGTTGCTGCTGTGCCTCAGGCACCACAAAAGCGTCAGCGGACAGCACTCTCTGCCTTTTGCCTGCAACATGCAATTGAGCATGAGTGAAAATAAAATGTGAACCAAGGACAGCAAAACAGCATATGCAAGGGTGCAGGTGTGTCACCCAGACAATGTCTGACCTGCAGAGCTCTGCTTCTTGAGATTCTGTGCTAAGCTCTGCAAACCGTTGTCTGCATCTGTGACAGGTTTGGTACTAGTGCTAGGCTGTGCTTCCTGCAAAACAAGACAGCGTTCAGATACAAAGGGATCCAGCTTATCAGGTTCAGAGCTACGCTGCATGAAGTTGCCACATCATATAGCATTGTGCGACAAGGAGACTGCACTGCTAAAGATCACAGACACACAGTTCAAACTTGCTAAAGTGCCAAAATATGTATGGCAGACATGGCGACCATTTGTGTTACAGCCGCACAAGCTGACGTCAGACATGCTGTTGCTGTAAGTCTGCTCCACCAAATATCAGAAAGCATGTCTAGCAGACACAGTGACTGAAACACTTCCTGCCTGTTGTGGTTGTAGTTGTGGTGACGCACACTTGCGTTGCAAGCTAGCATCAGAAAAGCTCTTTTCATGAATGTTTGGTCGCAGTCAACTGCACCATACCACGACATGAACAGGTGATGCAAGGAAACAGTGGCAACTTGTGAGGCTTTGCCCACCAAGACAGAAAGGCGACACTCATGGCCACCTGCAGTCTGGACACAAATTCACCAGACTCAGCAAAGCGACAATGCAATGCTCTCAGCCTGACCTCAGGTGGGACAAAGGCTTTGAGGCGGTCTTGTTGCCTCTGCTGCACGCGCTGCTGCTGCTGCTCCTGCTGGTCTGCTGCCTTGCGCGCATTCTTCTGAGACTGCGACAGGAAGTACTCCCCAGACTCCAGCTGCAAATCCACCTTGCTGGGCTGCTGGGGGGGTGGGAAGGGGGTGTACTCAGGCTTCTTGATAATGACAGGCTTCTTGCGCTTGACATTCTTCTTCTGAAACTTGGGCAGGAAGCGTTCCCAGTTTTCTGTGGCCAGATTTGGATCCTTGGCCAACTCACGTTTGATCATGAGGGTCTTGATGTGATAGATGGGGTGGACATTCTTGATACAGTCCTCAACAACTCGTCTCACCTGCAAGTAAACCTCTGAGTGTGTGCCGTTGTTGTGGAGCAGCATGCAAAGCAGCAGGCACAGCATTCTGCGCTCCTTGCATGTGCAAACTGTCTGTTGTGCAAGCTGTCTGTTGTGCAAGCTGTCTGTTGTGCATGCATAATGCGCAGCAGCAACGCAGTTCACTGCAGCAGACAATTAACTACAAATGTATGGCCAGAACACCGATTCTCCAGTCAGTGTTGTGACGAGTAGGTATGTTGTGACGAGTAGGTATGTGAGCTGACCTGTTTGATGCCCTGGTATGAGCCCATGGCAGAGACAGTGTTGCCCTGAACCAGCACGTAGCAGTTGGTCAGCAGCTCCAGAGCCTTCAGTGTGGCTCCATTGGGACCCAGCAGCCGCTGCCGCCGCTTCACAAACTTCTCCTGTAAAGTTTGGAGCACAGAGTTCAGCAGCCAGGACATCAGCATGAGCATACATAAGCATGAATGTATGTCTGGATTCATGTGAGCATGCACATAAATGGCATCCAGGACAAACAGGCTGCAGCAGAGAGATGTACCTTGTTTCTGATGATTCCCCCAATCTTTATGACATCACATTGTACATCATCTGCCAGAATCTTCAATGCCTGAAGCACAAGTAGAGAACAATTTCACAGTGGAAGGGGCATAGTCACCAAAGGAAGGTGGACTTCTTCTACACCAAAACCACACCTGCTGTGCAGGAACACTCCTGGCCAACAACTTGAGCAAATCTCTGGCTTTGATGATCACAAAAGGATCAAAGGTCTTGCGGGTGGTCTTGACAGTCATTGATCCCTCAACCTGCAACACACAAGCCAGATTGCAAAATGCTGCCCACCTTGCTTGGGCAGTGTCAGCTATAAGTGTGCATTATAAGCGATTGCACTTACCAGATTGAGCTCGCATCCAATGCCCAATTCTTTCAAAGATCGCGTCACAGCTGGCCATACTTCCCTAAGGTATTTTTCTGCAGAAAGAGAGGTGTTTCGGCCATGCACAGGGACCGCCTGTCATGAGCCAAACTGCTGATTGAACCAAAATTACCCACCCCTATATCTGGGATACAGAACCGCAAAAGAGCTCTCCTCTAGGATGCCTGTAGGGTTGTCTTCCTTTGTAAACTTTGGGACTGTCCAGTGATCAATGCCCTCGTGGTCCCAAGGTTTGTCTT
>JAABUU010003503.1_pt1 | contig 19881 bp, 15 predicted proteins | sample 5559301 | NCBI WGS metagenome assembly JAABUU01 (sample SAMN10711884, study PRJNA513360) | rock metagenome | isolation source: Antarctica rocks | place: Antarctica: Victoria Land, Richard Nunatak white | reverse complement strand
CCACAGTCACCCTGCAACCAGGCGACAACGTCATCAGATTATCCAAGGGCGACGGCTTCGCCGATCTCGACTTCATCTTCGTCCAGCCCGTGGCCTGAGCCTGATATTCCGTGCGCCAGCGGAACCGGGAACCCTCCTCATCACGTAGTCCGAGGTGATCTTGTTGTTCGTGCTCGTCGCCGCTTGCCGGTGTGAGTCCGGTCCGGACAGCTGCCAGGAGGCCCAGTAGCAGACCGGCGGCTGGGTCTGGAAGCGGGTCCGGTCGCGTGGTCGTCACCCGCACCGGCGGGATCCAAGTTGGTCTGGCGCGCCCACCCGGGAACCGCCCGACGTCACCCAATTCCCCGCCCTGATCCGGACGCTCTCCGTCGCTGGCCCACAGAGCTCGCGAACGCCGCGAAGATTCCCTCATTGATCATCTGTCGACTCCTGTTGTCGCGCACCTGAAGCAGCGACCGGCGGCTGATTGTCGGACGAACGGGCCGCGGTGGACGGATGCGCAGGGATCCAGTAGCGATCCCCTCCTCCAGCGACGCCTCGGAGCTGGGTGGGTGGCTCGTCGCGCTCGCCGGAGCTGCCAACGTCGTCCTGATTCAGGCGGGCACCTTCATCATCTCCGCGATGTCGCTGCTGTCCATCCGCGTCCGCGAGCCGAAGCCCGTCTCGAGTCCTGACCGTGCGCGCTTGCGAACCGAGATCACCCAAGGATCGGAGCACTGGCCCACCCGGCCCACTCGTCGTCCTGCTCACCGCCGGAACCGCCGCCGGCGAACTGGCCAGATCATCTACGCCACCACCAGTGTCAGCCTGCGGCAACGCGTCTGCCGGGAAAGCATGCTGGGCCGCATCAACGCCACGAGTCCTTGTCCTTGGCTCGTTCCCCCTCGGCGCCCTCATCGGCGGCATGTTGGGCGAATTTTTCGGCGTCCGCGCAACACTGTGGTTCGCAATGAGCATCACCTGCGTCGCGCCGACCCCGTCGTCCTTGCACTCCGCCACATCCGCGACGTATTCCAAATTCAGGCAGCCATCACGGCTCGCCATCCGCTCCTTCTCCCGACCGTAGGGTCAGCTCCGCTCCTGCATCGGCATCACGACTTCCCGGACGATCAGCTGAACGGCCGCCGCCACCGGAACGGCCAGCACCGCGCCCGTCACCCCGAGCAGTGCGCCGCCGACCAGCAACGCGACGACGACGGCGCCGGTGGAGATGTCGACCTGCCGACGCATCACCCGTGGATACAACCAGTAGGCCTCGAAGAGGTGCTGGGTGAGATAGAACGCCGCAGCAACGATGCCGATGGTCAGTGATTGGGTGAAGCCCAGCAACGTCATCGAGATGCCGACAGTGATCGGTCCGATGACCGGAACGAAGTCGAGGACGGCCGCGCCGAGCGCGATCGCCCACGGATACGGCAACCCCACGATGGCAGCGAATCCACCTGCGACCAGGCCGGCCTGGATCGCAACGATGGTCGCACCGGACAGGTACCCGCCCATCTGCTTGAAGATCTTGTCGCCCAGGTCGGTGACGCGCGTCCGCTTGGTCGCCGGCGCCAGGCGGTACGCGGCCAACTTCATCTTCGGGAAGCCGGCGAGGAAGAACAGGGTCAACACCAGGACCACCAGCAGGTCGGCGGCGATGGCGGCCACCGTGACACTCGCGCTGAGAATGCTTCCGGCGGCTCCGCTGCCGACGGTCTTGATGAAATCCGAATTGTTGATGGCGTTGAGAAATCCGTACTTCTGGTTCAGACCGTTGATGGTGCTGTTGTGCTGCAGTTTCGTCAGCAACGCCGGAACGGACTGCACGAAGCTCGCGAGCTCCGTGACGACCGGCGGCACGATCGCGTAGATCGCCCCGCCCAGAGCGGCCAGCAGGGCAAGGAATACGGCCGCGACGGCCCATCCTCGTTTCAGGCCGCGTCGGACCATCCACCCGACGGCCGGGTCGAGCCCGATGGCCAGGAGCAGCGCGACGGCGATCACGATCAGGGTGCCACGCAAGGTGTCGAGCGACAGGTACGTCACGTACGCGAGCAGCACTCCCAATCCGCCGAGAAACCCGGTTCGGAACGGGTGCGAAGCCGATGTCTCGGCTCGTTGGTCCTCGGCACCGGCTTGCTCCAGGGCCAGCCGGCTCGCCTCCGCCGCCGCCACCGCGGCCTGCCCGACCCGAGCGTTGCGTTCCGCCGTCATCCGGTTCGCCATGGTGCTGAACGTCGTCGCCAGCCCCGCACCGCGGCGACGCTGGATGACCGCCTGCGCCGCGACCGGATCTCCAGCTGCTGCCGCCTCGTTCTCGGCCGCCTCCTTCGCAGTGAAGGCACCTTCGACCTTGTTCAACTCCTCCAACGCGGCGTCGAGCGCCTTGTCGAGTGCCTCGTTCCTGGCCGCCAGTCGATCCGGACCTGCTCCATCGGTCGTCATCCGGCGGTTTCCATCACGCACTCCGCTGCACGTCGGGGATGTTCGGCCATGATGCGATCGTGGCACAGCTGAGCGTCCGTCCGTTGACGGGCCGTCCTCGGCACCTTCCGCCGGGCCGACGACGCGCTGACCGAAGCGTTCGCCGAGGCTCCGCGCTGCGCAGCTGAGCACGAAAGCGGCGTGCCCATTGATCGGCCATGGCGGGCTCAGTCACTACCGCCACCTGGCCGGGCCGGTGCCCGGCCCTCTAAGAGCTGCGGCCCGTGCCGACCAACGGTCAGGCGTTGACCGGCACGGAGCGGGCGGCGGTGCGTGCATTGGTGAACACCGGCGACTAGCGGGGTCGAGCGCCGCCTCAGGGGCGAGCACTGACCAGGTCCTGCAGAATGTCGGCGACCTTCCCGGGCCGCTGACCAACGATTGCTACTTGGACCGGCCCGTCGACGATCTGCAAAAACTTGAAGACCAGTTGGGCCCGGCCGGTGTTGCTGCTCAGCCAGTACGCCAACATGCTGACCAACGCCAGCGGCCATTGCGCCGCGACAAAGCCCACCAACTCGACCCCAAAACCTTCGAAAAGGTCGCCCGCAAAGTCCTGGCCGCCGCCGACCCCGACGGAAAACTCGACGAGAGCACCGCCGCGTCGAAAATGGAATTCACCTTCGACGGCCGCAACACCCGCACCGGACTGACCCCCATCAAAGGATAACTCGACGACCATGGCGTCGAAGTCATCCGCAAAGCCCTCGACGCGCTCGCCGCACCACAACCCCGAACCGGCGGCCTCAAAGACACCCGCCCACCGGCCAACCGCAACGCCCACGCCCTCATCGCCGCCCTCCGCAGCTACCTCGACGCCGGCGCCGGACCCCTCCACGGCGGCGAACGACCCCACCTGAGCATCACCCTCGACTGGGAAACCCTCACCGGCACCATCAAAAACGCCACCTACGACACCGGCGGAACCCTGAGCCCCGCCCAAGCCCGCCGATTCCTCTGCGACGCCGAAATCATCCCCGCCGTCCTCGGCAGCAACAGCGAAGTCCTGGACATCGGCCGCAAAACCCGAACCTTCCCCGCCCCCATCCGCCGAGCCATCACCCTCCGCGACAAAGGGCTGCATCTGGGACGGCTGCGACCGCCCCCCCAACTGGTGCGACGGCCACCACATCAAATACTGGCAACGAGACCACGGACCCACCAGCTAAACCAACGGGGTCCTACTCTGCCCCCACCACCACACCGAAATCCACAAAGGCGAATGGACCATCCACCTCGCCCCCGACGGCACCCCCGAAACCATCCCACCCACCTGGCTGGACCCCACCCAAGAACCACGCCGAAACCAGATGCACCACATCACCACACCGACCCCGAATCCCGATGGCTGAGCGCGCACCACATGATTGCGTCCGCCGAGGGCTCCGACGGGCCAGCAGAGGACTCGGGCCAGCCGAGACACTGTCGCTGGGCCGCGCCGGCGTCGCGCGGCGACCTGTCCTGCACGAAGAACCAATTAGGATCAGAGCACTCGACGAGCCATTCACTTCCCGGCTCGCCCGGTCCCGACCAAGCTTTGGAGCCAGCATGTATCGCAGTCGCCCCACTGTGCTCGCCGCCGCGTTGACTGCCGTCGCCCTTTCCGTTTCGGCCTGCGGTTCGTCGACGCCCGCGGCCACCTCGGCCGCGGGCGGATCCTCGTCCGTCGCGTCGTCGGCTGCAGTAGCTTCGTCGAGCGCTCGGACTTCGGGAGCTGCACCGTCGGGAGCTGCATCGTCCGGCTCGGCGTCCACTGCTGCAACGTCCGGCGCGGCATCCGCTGCGCCACCCTCCAGCGCCGTGCCCTCCAGCGCTGCGCCCTCCGGCGCCGTGTCCACACGCGCCGGGTCCTCGGGCGCCCAATCCTCTCCCTCCTCGAAGGGGCTGGCCGGGTGCACCCCGAAGGCCCTCAAGACGACGACCGCCGGCACGTTGACGATCGCTACCGACAATCCGGCGTACGACCCGTGGTTCTCGAAGAACGACCCGTCCAACGGGAAGGGCTTCGAGTCCGCCGTCGCCTACGCGGTCGCCACCACGCTCGGTTACTCCAAGAGCCAGGTGAAGTGGATCAAGCAGTCGTTCAATGCGGCCATCTCGCCGGCGCCCAAGAATTTCGACTTCGACATCAACCAGTTCACCATCACGCCGACCCGGGCCAAGGCGGTCGACTTCTCGACCGGGTACTACGACGTCACCCAGGCCGTGGTGACGGTGAAGGGCTCCAAGCTCGCCGCTGCCAAGTCCGTCGCCGATCTCAAGGGCGCGAAGCTCGGCGCGCAGATCGGCACCACCAGCCTCGATGTGCTCAACTCCATTATCGCGCCGAGCACCAAGCCCACGATCTTCCCGACCAACGACACCGCGGTCGTTCAGCTCAAGAACGGTCAGGTGGACGGAATCGTGGTCGACACACCGACCGCCTTCTACATGGCGGCTGCTCAACTGGACAACGGCGTCATCGTCGGCCAGTTGCCGGCCGGCAACGGTCCGCACGAGCAGTTCGGGCTGCTGCTGGACAAGGGGTCGCCGCTGACGTCCTGCGCCGGCAAGGCCGTCGATCTGTTGCGGCAAAACGGCACTCTGGCGAAGTTGCAGACCACCTGGCTGGCCAACGCCGGTGCTCCGGTTCTGAAGTAGGAGGACGGACCGAACAAGCAGTGACGAGCCGTTCCATGTCGTCGGCCGGCGGGACGAGTCGTTCCACGTCTTCGGCCGACGGCTGGGTTCCGTCGAAACGGCAACTGGAACGCCTGGCGTACCGACGATCCAGAACGGTGCGCTCGAATGTGATCGCCGGCGCGTCGACCGTGCTGCTGGCGGTCGTCGTCGGGTGGCTCGTCGTGCACACCCAGGGCTGGCCGCGATTCCGATCGGCGTTCCTCGACGTCGACTACGGCCGGCAGGTGTTCGCCGACATCGCCAAGGGGTTGTGGCTCAACGTCCGTCTCATGGTCGTCTGCGAAGTCGTCATCCTGGTCCTGGCCATGCTGCTGGCGCTGGCGCGGTCGCTTCGCGGCCCGGTGTTCTTTCCGGTTCGGGCCGCGGCGACCATCTACACCGACGTGTTCCGTGGATTGCCGCTGCTGCTGGTGCTGTACCTGCTCGGCTTCGGCGTTCCCGCGCTGCGGATCGCGTGGCTGCCCAACGACGCATTGGTCTGGGGTGGGGTCGGTCTCGTGCTCACCTACGCCGCCTACAACGCGGAGGTGCTGCGGGCCGGATTGGACTCGGTGCATTCCTCGCAGCGGGCGGCTGCTCGTTCGCTGGGCCTCAGTCACGGCCAGACCATGCGTCATGTCGTTGTGCCGCAAGCAATTCGACGGGTGATGCCGCCGCTGCTCAACGATCTGGTGTCACTGCAGAAGGACACCGCACTGATCGCCGCCCTCGGCACGCCGTACTACGACGCGGTGCTGCAGGCCCAGATCGACACCCAGACCACCTACAACTACACCCCGTATGTCATCGCCGGGTTGTTGTTCCTCGTACTGACGATTCCGATGACGCGGTTCACCGACTGGGTGGCGCGTCGACAGGGCTGGGTCACTGCCGGAGCGACGGTATGACGGCTCCGCCGCTGCTGAGCATCGCGAACCTGCGCAAGAGCTACGGCGAAAACGTCGTCCTGGACGATCTCTCGCTCGAGGTCGACCGGCACCGGTGCGTGGTACTGATCGGCGCCTCCGGGTCCGGGAAGTCGACGTTGCTGCGGTGCGTGAATCTGCTGGAGACGGTCGAGGACGGCACCATCGAACTCGACGGCCTCGATATCACCGATCCCAGGACGAGGGTCGACGAGGTGCGGAGCCGGGTCGGCATCGTCTTCCAGTCGTTCAATCTGTTTCCACACATGTCGGTGCTGGACAACGTGACGCTGGCATCGCGGGTGGTGCACAGAGTGCCGAAGGCGCAGGCCGAGCAGGCTGCACTACAGATGTTGGAGCGGGTCGGACTGGCCGACAAGGCCGGCGCCAGGCCGGACAACCTGTCCGGCGGCCAACAGCAACGCGTCGCCATCGCCAGAGCGCTGGTCAACAAGCCGGTGCTGATGCTGTTCGACGAGGTCACCAGCGCGCTGGACCCGGAGCTGGTCGGCGAGGTGCTCGGCATGTTGACCGAACTCAAATCCGAGGGAATGACCATGCTCGTCGCAACACACGAGATGGGCTTCGCCAAGCAGGTGGCCGACCGGGTCGTTTTCCTGGCCGACGGCACAGTGGCCGAGGCCGGGCCGCCGGAACAGGTCCTGGTCGATCCGGTCGACCCACGCACCCAACGCTTCCTGCGGCGCATCACCGAGGCTGGAAGGCCCTGAGCCGCTCCCCCCTGCCGGTCAGAACGGTGCCAGGGTTTCCTGGGACACTGTCGGCAAGGGTTGGACCGCAACCGTCCACCGCAACCGTCCACCGCGACCGTCCACCGCAACCACCGGCGTGAGAGGTTTCTTGCAGATGAGCGATACCGACGTCCTGGTCATTGGCGCGGGACTGGCCGGACTGGTCGCGGCAGCCGAGGCCGCCGACGCCGGGCGGCGCGTCACGGTGATGGACCAGGAGCCGGCAGCCTCCATCGGCGGCCAGGCCTGGTGGTCGTTCGGCGGCCTGTTCTTGGTGAACAGCCCCGAACAGCGTCGTCTTCGCATCAGGGACTCGGTCGAACTGGCCCTGGACGACTGGTTCGGATCCGCCGGGTTCGACCGGCCGGAGGATCACTGGCCCCGGGAGTGGGCCAAGGCCTACGTCGACTTCGCGGCCGGCGAGAAGCGCTCCTGGCTCAGGGATCAGGGCGTCTCGCTGTTTCCCGTCGTGCAGTGGGCCGAGCGTGGTGGCTATCAAGCCGGTGAGCACGGCAACTCGGTGCCCCGGTTCCACATCGCCTGGGGTACCGGCCCGGCCGTGCTGAAGCCGTTCGTCCGGCGGGTGATGGAGCACGTGAGCGCCGGTCGCATCAGGTTGCTGTTCCGCCACCGGGTCACCCGGCTGCTCAGTGTCGACCGGCGGGTGACTGGCGCGGCCGGCGAAATACTGGTGCCGTCCAGCGTCGCGCGGGGAGCGAAGTCAGCGCGGGAGGTGGTCGGCGAATTCACCCTGTCGGCCGGGTCGGTGATCGTCGCCTCCGGCGGCATCGGTGGCAATCATGACCTGGTGCGGGCGAACTGGCCGACCGGCTACGGCGACCCGCCCTCGACGATGATCTCGGGAGTGCCTGACTCCACCGACGGTTTGATGCTGGGGGTCACCGAGGCCGCCGGCGGCCGAGTCATCAACGGCGACCGGATGTGGCACTATCCGGAAGGGGTGATCAACCACTCCCCGGTCTGGCCCAGCCACGGAATTCGAGTGCTCTCCGGTCCGAGCCCACTGTGGTTGGACGCCACAGGTTCCCGGTTGCCCACGCCGCTGTTCCCCGGCTTCGACTCGCTCGGAACCGTCCGGCACATCACCTCGACCGGCTACCCGTATTCGTGGTTCCTGACGAACAGGCGCACCATCGGCCCGGAGTTCGGGCTCTCCGGCTCCGAGCAGAACGACGATCTGACCGGGCGCTCGGTGTCCAAACTCCTGGTCGAACGGTTCGGCGGGAAGATCACTCCGGCAGTGCAGGCGTTCCTGGACAAGGGCGCCGACTTCCTGACTGCGGACACCCTGCCCGAGCTGGTCGGCAAGATGAACGCTCTGGCCGGCAACGACCTCATCGACGCCGGCGCACTGGAGCGAACGGTCCGTCTCCGCGACGGCCAGGTCCGCACCGGGCTCGGCAAGGATCCGCAGATCGTAGCGACAGCAGGCGCCAGGAATTATTTCGGCGACCGCAGGATGCGCACGGTCGAGCCCCACGAGATCCTGGACCCGGGGTCCGGGCCACTGGTGGCAGTGCGACTGCATATCCTGACCAGGAAAACGCTCGGTGGTCTGGAAACGGATCTGTGCAGCGCAGCACTGGGCCGCGACGGTCTGGGCCGGATCGACGGCCTGTTCGCAGCCGGCGAGGCTGCCGGATTCGGCGGCGGCGGCATGCACGGGCATCGAGCGCTCGAAGGCACCTTCCTCGGCGGTTGTCTGTTCAGCGGTCGCACCGCCGGCCGATCGGCCGCACTGCTGGACTGACCCTGAGTACTGGTATCGAATGCGGTTACGGGCAAAATGACGGCATGACTTCTTCGCATCCGATCAAGATCGGTGTCCAACTCCAACCCCAGCACGCCGACTACGCCCAGATCCGGGACGCTGTCCTGCGGTCCGAGGACGCTGGCGTCGACATCGTCTTCAACTGGGACCATTTCTATCCGCTGTACGGCGACCCTGACGGCAAGCACTTCGAATGCTGGACCATGTTGGCCGCCTGGGCAACAGACGGAGCGGGTCGAGCTCGGCGCGCTGGTGAGCTGCGGTGGCTACCGGAACCCGGACCTGCTGGCCGACATGTCCAGGACCGTCGACCACATCTCCGGTGGCCGCCTGATCTTGGGAATCGGCAGCGGCTGGTTCGAGAAGGATTATGACAACTACGGCTACGAGTTCACCACCGCAGGCGAGCGCCTCAACCTGCTGGGCGAATACCTGCCCCGCATCGAGGCCAGGTTCAAACAGCTCAACCCGGCGCCGACGCGCGACATCCCGCTGCTCATCGGTGGCGGTGGCGAGAAGAAGACGCTGCGGTACGTGGCCCAGTACGCCGACATCTGGCACGTCTTCGGCGATCTGGACACGTTGACGCGCAAGTCGCAGATCCTGCAGGAGCACTGCACGACCGTCGGTCGGGACGCCGCCGAGATCCAGCGATCGACCGAGCTGTCCAAGGACTCCGATGCTTCGGCGGCGGATGCGTTCGCCGATCTCGGTTCAGCCTTTTCACCATCGGCATCAACGGTCCTGACTACGACCTCTCGCAGGTCGAGCCCTGGCTGAAGTGGCGGGACCAGCGCAACGGCTGATTTTCTTTCCAGGTTGCGGCTGCGGATCATCGATTCGTGGACCGTTGGACGGCGGACCGGCGCAGCCGTCCGCCGTTCAGCATTCTGCTACCTCTGCGTCACCGAACCGTCACATAACGCTTTGGAAACGGAGCCGACAAACGGGTCGGCGACTACGTATAACAAAGGAGAGCAAAGAGCAGTCGTCGTCGGGGCGAAGGAGCGAGTTGCCCGTTGCGCCGTTCGGGCGCCTGGGGTAGGTCGCGACTTCAGGTCGGAATGGTCGCACCGAGTTGGTGCGCAGCGACCACCGGTACGAGTTCGAAAACCGGTGGCCGTCTGCATTCGAGTCGCGTTCCTGCGTGACGCAGAATCCGCTTCGAGCTCTCTCCTACCTGCGCATCCGGCGAAACCGAAGAAGATTGGGCCCCAGCGTGCTTCCCGCGGCCAGCAGTTATGTGGACATGTTCGACGACGAGTACCCCTTGCTCTCGGAGGTCGATCATCCTGCCCACGGCGCCATTCGAGTGCCGGACGGGCGAACCCTTGCCTGGGCGGAATACGGGAGCGCGCGCGGCGTGCCCTGCATCCTCATCCCTGATCAGGGGTCCTCACGACTTGCTCCGACCTGGCTGCTGCACGACGCCGCGCTGCCCTCGGCTGTGCGCCTGCTTGCCCTGGACCGCCCGGGCACCGGCGCCTCCGATCCGATCGGACCGGACGGCCGGAACGAACCGGCCGAGGACCTGCGACGCCTCGTCGACACGCTGGCCGTCGGTCGGGTCGCGGTGGTGGGCATCGGACAGGGCGTCCAGGACGTTTTCGAGTTCGCCACCCGCCATCCCCGCCTGGTGGCTTCGGTCACCGCAGTTTCGCCGCGGCTGACGGCGCCGACGCCGAGTCGGCGCCGGCTGCTCCACCCCTTCGCCGAGCGTCCGGCCAGGGTCGGCGGCGGCCTCCTCGATTCCTGGCTCACCGCCCTCGGGGACGGCGACCTGACTCAGGAATCCACCTGGATCAGAGCGCTGTCCCGGATGACACCCGAGGCGACGGCAGCACTGGGCAACCGCTGGCGTGAGGCCGACTTCCGCTCGGCCGTGGCCACGGATCTCGCGCAGACCCACAACGGCTCGAACACCGAGCCCCACCCCGGCAGGGTGGCTACGGCAGCAGCGGAGGCGACCGGTTGGATCCGCAATCCGTCCGCCCACGCGGTCCCGGTGCACGTCTGGCATGGGCAACAGGAGGGGAACACCGCGCTCTCGGACGTCAGATCGGCGGTCGGTGACCGCGCCGGCTGGAGCGTCACGGGTCTGGCCGGTCCCACCGCCGTCTTGGGCGGCTGGCCGCAGATTCTCTCCGCCGCTGCGAACTCCTTCAGCATTGCCGCCGCCGCCTGACCGTTACGCGGTGGCTACTGGTAGCGAACCGTGCGGTCCGGCAACGAGTTCGTCCTGATCAGCGCCGCGTACCAGAAGGCCGAGTCCTTCCAGGTTCGCTCGAGAGTCTCGAAGTCCACGCGGATGATGCCGAATCGGCGGTCATATCCCCACGACCACTCGAAGTTGTCGAGCAGCGACCAGACGAAGTACCCGCGCACGTCGATGCCCGCATCGAGTGCGGCGCCCACGGCGTCGAGATGCCGGTACAGGTAGTCGACCCGGTCGTCATCGTGCACCCGACCGTCGTCTGAGAGCTCGTCGTAGAACGCGGCTCCGTTCTCGGTGATCATCAGCGGCACCTCCGGATACCGCCCGCCCACCTTGACCAGCAGTTCGGTGAGGGATGCGGGGTCGACGTTCCAGCCCATGGCCGTGTGCGGGCCCGGTTGCGGGAGGAACTCGACATGATCCGCACCGACCCACGGGCTGGCCGTACCGGCGCCGTGATCGTGTGCCTCCTGCCAGTCACCCGCGCCACCGAACTTCCGAACGCGGCCGGACGAGTAGTAGTTGATGCCCAACAGCGACATCGGGATGTTGATCAGCTCGAGGTCCCCGTCCTGGACGAACGACCAGTCGGTGATCGACGCAGTGTCCGCCAGCAGGTCGGCGGGATAGCGGCCCTCGAGGAGCGGCTGCAGGAACGCCTCGTTGCCGAGGTTGTCGATGGCGCGCACGGCATCGAGATCGTCGGCCGACTCGGGATCGTCCGGGTGGGTCACGTGCAGATTCAACGTCACCGAAATCTTGGTGTCGGCACCCAGAACTTCGCGGATGGCACTTCCGGCCAGCCCGTGCGCCAGGTTGAGGTGGTGAACCGCGGCGAGTGCCGACGCGCCGTCGGTGATGCCGGGCGCATGCACGCCGGAGCCGTAGCCCAGGTATGCCGCGCACCACGGCTCGTTCAGCGTCGTCCAGACGGAGATCCGATTCCCGAACTCCAGGGCCATTCGCCGTGCGTAGGCAGCGAACTTGACGGCAGTTTCCCGGTTTGTCCAACCGCCCTCGTCCTGGAGCTCCTGCGGCAAGTCCCAGTGATACAGCGTCACCACGGGCTGCACCCCGGCCGCCAGCAAGGCATCCACCAGGTTCGAGTAAAAGGCGATGCCTTCGGCATTGAACTCGCCGGTGCCGCTGGGCTGCACCCGCGGCCAGGAGATCGAGAACCGGTAGGCATGCAGGCCAAGGCTTTTGATGTGACCGACGTCCTCGGACCAGCGGTGGTAGTGGTCGTCCGCGACATCGCCGGTGTCACCGTTGAGCGTCCGGCCCGGTGTGTGGCTGTAGGTGTCCCAGATGGACGGCCCGCGGCCGCCCTCGTCGACCGCACCTTCGATCTGGTAGGACGCTGTGGCAGACCCCCACAGGAAGTCGTTGCCGAAGGTGCGGGCGCTGCTCGTCATCGATACTCGTCTTTCGTCCGTTGCTGACTCGACTGGCTGACTCGACTGGTGCGGCGAGCTTACGGGGCCGGGCGGGTGCGACCGGCCGACCGGGGGGCCAGTGCAGCGCTACCTGTTGTCGAAGGCTCCACGCCGACAATCCCGCACGTGTAGTCCCAGTCGCAATTCGGCGACGACCCGATGGCCGACGACCGACCCACGACTTGCTCCGGCGCGCGGATTGATCGGCACCGAGACCTACCCGAGCGTCATCGAACGGACGCTGTCCGGGACAGATCGACGATCCGGGGCATCTGCATCGCCGTCGCCATCAGGCGTGGATAGGGGCAAGCCAGCCGCGCACGGTCGCCGCCGCCGCCGCATCGAAGAGTGCGTCGACCGTCGACCGGTCCTCCGGCGCGCATCTGGCCAGCACCAGGGAGACCACCCCGTGCACAGCGGCCCAGATGCCGAAGGTGATCGTGGACGGATCACCGACCATCACACCCGATCGAACAGCCGAGGCGACCACGTTCGCCAGCGGTTCGATGGTGGCCTCCGCCGCGGCGGCCTGCTCCGGTGTCCGATCCAGGTCGGCGAGAACCTGGCTGAACATGACACCGTAGAGGTCGGGGTACTCCATGGCCCAGGACCAGTAGGCACGGCCCAGTGCGATCAGATCTGCGACGGCGTCGCCGGTGATCGCCACCGCCCGCTGACCGGCGCCGAAACTTGCAAACGATTCCTCGAACAAGGCGCCCAACAGGCCCGGCTTACCCCCGAACAGCGAATAGATCGCCGTCGTCGAGGTTCCGGTTTCGGCGGCCAAGGTCCGGAGCGACAGTCGGGCCATGCCGTGGGCGGTGACCGATTTCCCCGCCTGCTCGAGAAGTCGAATTCGCAGATTGTCGTCATGAACTCTTGGCCGGGGCACCGCTCGATGGTACGGTAACGGTGTTTTGTAACAGCGTTACACAACTATCGAGGAGTACACATGGCCCAGGTCTTCCCCGGTCGATACACCACGCACGCTCCCGGTGAGGCGACTGCAGTGTTCTTGATCGGCTTGCGCATCAATACCTTTCGCGGTTTGAGAAAGGCGCCGGCCGTCGTGTCGGCAATGCCGCGCATGCTGAAATTCTTATCCGAAAACCCGGAGTCCGGCTTGCTGGGCTTCCAGAACTGGCTCAGCCGCACCACCGTTGTCGTCTCCTACTGGCGCACTGCGGCCGACGTCCAACGCTTCGCCTCGGACACGTCGGCTCCGCACGCCGACGCCTGGCGCGCCTTCAACCAGAAGATCGGCAGTGGTCGGGACCTGGGCGTATGGCACGAGCTCTACACGATTCGACCGGGCGACTTCGAGGGCGTGTACGTGAACATGCCGAGATTCGGGATGGCCGGAGGCAGCGAGCACCTGCCCGTCGGGGACGGGATGCGAACCAGCAAGTAGCGCATGGCGGCAGGAATTCCGGCGATCGATCGCACCTGATTGAACTGATTCGGGGTGCCTGGACATCCAAGCGCAGGCGGTGCGAACGAGCGGTTGGTCCGATGTCGACAGAAGCCGCGAACAGTGGTGCCGCCTGTCAGCGGGCGCCGAGTGCGTGTTCCACTGCGAGCTGGTTCAGGTGAATGAAGGCAAAGGACCGCTCCGCGGTCGTGTCGGCGTCGAAGTTTTCGAACGCGGACTTGTCGGCCAGCAATTCGGCGGTCGTCTCGCCTGCCGCGATGGTCGGCTGGGCCAGCTCACCGACGCCGGAGGCAACGAGCGCTTCCTGCACCTCCGGATCGGCGCGGAACGCGATCGCGCGCTCCTTGAGCAGTAGGTAGGTCCGCATGTTCGCCAGCGCCGAGACCCAGACTCCGTCGTATCCTTCAGTTCTGGACGGCTTGTAGTCGAAATGTCTTGGACCGTTGTACTTCGGACCGCCGCCGGGGAAGCCGTTCTCCACCAGGTCCACGGTGAAGAAGGCGGAGAGCAGATCGCCATGACCGAAAACCAGGTCCTGATCGAACTTGATGGACCGCTGTCCGTTCAGGTCGATGTGGAACAGCTTTCCGGCCCACAACGCCTGCGCGATGCCGTGGGTGTAGTTGAGCCCGGCCATCTGTTCGTGGCCGGTTTCCGGGTTCACCCCGACGATGTCGCCGTGCTCCAGGGTGGCGATGAACGCGAGGGCGTGGCCGGTGGTCGGCAGCAGGATGTCGCCGCGCGGCTCGTTGGGCTTGGGCTCCAACGCAATCTTGATGTTGTAGCCCGAATCCTTGATGTACGCCGCGACGGTGTCGACGCCCTCGCGGTAGCGGTCGAAGACGGCGCCGAGGTCTTTGGACCCGTCGTACTCGCTGCCTTCGCGGCCACCCCACATGACGAACGTCTCCGCGCCGAGCTCGGCGGTCAGGTCGACGTTGCGCAGCAGCTTGCGCAGCGCGAACCGGCGTACGGACCGGTCGTTCGACGTCAGGCCGCCGTCCTTGAACACCGGGTGGCTGAACAGGTTCGTGGTGACCATCGGCACGACCAGACCGGTGCGCGCCAGCGCCGCCCGGAAGTCGGCCAGGATCTTGTCGCGGGTAGCCGAGTCCGAGCCGAACGGCACCAGGTCGTCATCGTGGAAGGTGATACCCCAGGCGCCGAGTTCACTGAGTTTTTCGACCGCCTCGATCGGATCGAGCGGAGCGCGGGTGGCGTCGCCGAACTGGTCGTGGCCGAGCCAGGACACGGTCCACAGCCCGAAGGAGAAATGATCATCGCGGGTGGGGGTGACGGGCATGAGAGCGACTCCCTTGTCGAATGAATTTGTTGTTTGACTGAACTTATCCCCGCGGGCCATTAGGGTCAAGGGCATGACCGATTTCGGTTCTTCCGGGATGGCTTCGGAAACCGCACGCGCCGCAACGGCTCCGGCGCGACAGGCCAGTCTGCGCGAACACAATCTCGGGATGGTCCTCGACCGGATCGTGAACCCGCCCGACGCAGCTCCGCCGTCTCGGGCCGACATCTCGGCCTCGACCGGGCTGACCAGGGCCACCGTCTCCGCGCTCGCCGGTCGACTGATCGCCGACGGCTTGATCGCCGAACTCCAGCCGGTCTCGGTGCAGCGGGCCGGCCGCCCGGCGATTCCGCTGGTGCCCGCGCCCCGGGGTCTGATGGCGGTCGGTCTCGAGGTGAACGTCGACTACCTCGGCGTCCGGATGACCGACCTGACCGGCGCCGTGCTGGCGCAGCAGGTAGTGGCCGGTGATTTCCGGCGCACCCGGCCAGGCCCGGTGCTGAGCCGGCTGGCAGAACTGTTCGCCACCACCGCCGGCCCCCTGATCGCCGAGGGCATACCGTTGGCCGGCTGTTACGTCGCGCTACCGGGTCTGGTCGATCGTCGGACCGGACCGTTGCGGCTGGCGCCAAACCTGGGCTGGACCTCGGTGGACGTGGTGCGGCTGCTGCGCGCGGCCACCGGCATGTCGGGAGTGCCGATCCGGCTGGCGAACGAGGCCACCCTGGCAGCCATGGCCGAAGCGGAGGCTCTGCGGTCCGAAGGTGTGCACACGTTCTTCTACGTCTCCGGCGAGATCGGCATCGGCGGAGCCATCGTCACCGACGGGTCGGTGACGCCGGGAAGACACGGCTGGAGCGGCGAGATCGGCCACATGCTGATCGATCCGGCCGGCCCACGATGCGGCTGCGGCGCCTTCGGGTGCCTCGAGCAATATGCCGGCAAAGATGCCCTGATGCGGGCGGCCGGACTCGATCTCGAACTCGGAATCGACGCGCTGCTCGCGGCGGCCGGCACAGACGCGGCCAACGATGCGCTGGCCGCGGGCGGCGCTGCGCTGGGTACCGCGTTGGCCAACACGGTCAACCTTCTCGACGTGGACACCGTCGTACTGGGCGGGATCTACGCTCCACTGGCTCCCCATCTGTTGCCCGCAATCAATCGGCAACTCACGGCCAGGGTGCTGTCCAGCCCGTGGTCCGCGGTTTCGGTGCGGCCCGCGGCGGTCGTGGATCATGCTGCGCTGACCGGCGGCGCGATGACGGTGCTGGGCGACATCGTCCAGGATCCGAGCGGTTGGACGCGGCGGATTCTGCGCGTTCCCTGAGTTGGGGCCCCTCCGGCCTAGTACGTTTTCGTGGTGCCCTCCGGTCCGGAAGTTCCGCCGCTCCCTGCTGCTTTGCCGCTCGCGCCTTCCGTTCACCGCTCACCACGGTCGGCGTTGCCCGTGACGGCCGGACAGGAACGGTTGGCACGGTGGACCGTGCTGGCGTACGTCGTCATCGCGACGCTGTCGTTGTCGTCCTGGCCCATCGGCCGCATCGGAGCCGAACGCGGCTGGGCGGAGGTGGTCGCCGATGTGTTGAATCTTCCGCTGACGCACAGCCTGTTCGGTACTGTGCTGCTGTTCCTGCTGACCGGAGCATTGGTGCGCCGCAAGCGCTTTGCGTTGTGGATCGTCGTCTTCTACCAGGCGCTCGGCGTATTGACCGCAGTTCTGCTGATGCTGCGGAACATGACTGGACGACGTGCGCCCAGCATTCGCCTGTTGCCCGATGATTCGGCAGGCAGAATCTCCGTTCTGCTGGCCGCCGCCTTCGCCGTCGTCGCCATTCTCGGGCTGGTCTGGGCCCGGCCGGCCTTTCCGGCCCGTCGCTCCCCCGGCTCGCGCTGGGCCACCTTCGTGACGCTGCTGCTGGGAATGACGGCGTCCATCGCTCTGGCCGTCGTGCTGGCGGAGCTGTACAACGGATCGCTCCGCCATCCCTTCCTGCCTGTCGCACAGGGTGTTCGAGCCGCCCTCGGCCTGCAGACCACGCTGACCGGCAATCCGGAATTTCGTCACCTGCCCACTTGGATCGTCGGCTTGTCGAGCACTATTTCGGCGCTGGTACTACTGGCTGCGGTCTGGGTCTTTCTTCGGTCGGGGCGAACCAGGCAGTCCATCGACGGCCGCGCCGAGTTGCAGATCCGCAAGCTCCTGCTCGCCGGCGGCCACGACGATTCGCTCGGTTACTTCGCCACCCGGCGGGACAAATCCGTGCTGCTGAGCCCGGACGGCCGGGCCGCGATCAGCTATCGGGTGATCGCTTCGGTGGCGCTGGCCTCCGCGGATCCGCTCGGTCCGAAAGACGCCTGGCCCGGCGCCATCGAGGCGTGGCTGAACCAGGCGCGGACCTACGGCTGGGTGCCGGCCGCACTCTCCCCCGGCAAGGAGGCGGCTCAGGCCTACGTGGCGGCCGGTCTCCGGGCCATCCCGCTGGGCGACGAGGCGATCATCGACGCGTCGACGTTCACCCTCGCCGGGCCGGCGATGAAAGCGGTCCGTCAGGCCGTGGTGAGGGTGCAGCGGGCCGGCTACACCGTCTCGATCCGGCGACACCGCGACATTCCGCCGCAGGAATTGACGGCCCTGGCGGCCTGCGCCGAATCCTGGCGTGGGGATGCACCCGAACGAGGGTTCTCGATGGCGCTGTCGCGCCTGGGCGACCCGGCCGACTCCTCCTGCCTGATGGTGGTGGCACATCGCCCCGACGGACGGCCGGCCGGTCTGCTGTCGCTGGTGCCGTGGGGCCGTGGGGCCGCCTCCCTCGATCTGATGCGGCGCGACCGGGACAGCCTCAACGGACTCGTCGAAACCATGGTGACCACTCTGATAGAGCGCAAGGCAGAATTCGGATTGCGCCGGATATCGCTGAACTTCGCCATGTTCCGCGCCGTGTTCGCCGAGGCCGAGGAGTTCGGCGCCGGTCCGGTCACAAAACTGAACAATGCGGTGCTCGGCGTCTTCTCGCGGTTTTTCCAACTGGAGAGCCTCTACCGGTCGAACGCGAAATATCGGCCGGCCTGGGTCCCGCGCTACCTGTGCATCGACTCGCCGTTATCACTCCTGCGGGTGTCGATCGCGGCCGGCGTGGCCGAAGGATTCCTGCCGCGGATCGGTCGTCGGGAGCGTCTCACGGCGCCGGCGACCGCACCTTGGCTGCTGGCCGCCATCACCGAGGCCGAGAAACAGGCGGCCGCCCGACGACCACCGCCACTGCGTCGCCCGCGCGAGCAGGAACGGATCCGTCGCGATCGGTTGGCGGTGCTGTCGGCGGCCGGCATGCCGGCCTACCCGGTGCTCGTACCGCGAACTGCAGCGCTGCCAACAGTTCTGGAACATGCCGGGGACGAGATGGTCAGCGTGGCCGGTCGGATCGACGCGATCCGGGATTTCGGCGGCGTCTGTTTCGCCGTGGTCGTCGGCGAAGGTGCTGCCCTGCAACTGGTTCTCGACCGCTCCCGGATGGGCGAGGAATCGACGACGCTGTGGCGTCGAGCCGTCGACCGCGGTGACATCGTCAGCGCCACCGGCACTCTGGGCCGTTCCCGCAGCGGCGAACGGTCTCTGCTGGTCTCCGACTGGGCGATGGCGTCGAAGTCCCTGAAGCCACTACCTTCCCGACGGACCGGCTTGATCGACCCGGAGACCCGGGTGCGCAATCGTTCGGTCGACCTGATCGTCAACCCCGAGTCCTCCGCGATGCTGGCAGCCCGGAGCACTGCGGTCAGTGCACTCCGAAATGCTTTCAGCGCCAGAGGTTTCAACGAGGTGGAGACGCCGATTCTGCAGAACGTCCACGGGGGCGCCACCGCTCGGCCGTTCACCACCCACATCAACGCCTACGACCGGGAACTGAACCTGCGGATCGCTCCGGAGCTGTTCCTCAAGCGGCTCGTGGTCGGCGGCACCGGCCCGATCTTCGAGATCGGTCGCAATTTCCGCAACGAGGGTGCCGACGCCACGCACAATCCGGAATTCACCTCGCTCGAGGCCTACCTTCCGTTCGCCGACTACCGGACCATGCAGACCATCACCGCGGATGTCATCCGAGAAGTCGCCGTTGCCGTCCATGGTTCGCCGATAGCGCTGCGCCCCAAGGAATCGGGTGTTTTCGAATCAATTGATCTGGCCCTGCCATGGGCGGCGGTCGGCGTGCACCACGCGGTGAGCGGTGCCTGCGGCACGGAGATCGATCCGGGCACGTCCGCGGAACAACTCCAGCACATCGCAGTCCAGCACCGGGTGCCCGCTCACGAGCGAATGAGCGCCGGGGAAATCGTGATGGACCTGTACGACCACCTGGTGGAGCCCGCTACCGTCGCTCCGACGTTCTACTACGACTTTCCGGTGGAAACCTCGCCCCTGGCCCGCACCCATCGCACCGATCCTCGACTCTCCGAGCGGTGGGACCTGGTAGCGTTCGGAATGGAGATCGGGACCGCTTACTCGGAGTTGGCGGACCCGATCGAGCAACGGGCGAGGCTCACCGAGCAATCCCTGCGCGCAGCCGCCGGCGACGAGGAAGCGATGGAAATCGACGAGGAGTTCCTGGCTGCTCTGGAGCTCGGCATGCCGCCCACCGGCGGCCTCGGCCTCGGCGTCGACCGGCTGGTGATGATGCTGACCGGTATGCCGATCCGCTCCGTCCTGGCCTTTCCCTTCGTTCGTCCCCTGTACGGCGTCCGGAGGCTGTAGCCGACCCGGACGAATCCGTCGAAGCCGGACCACTGATATGGAGGGTGGGTTTGTCAAGTGGCAGGGTGAAGCGGCGTCCACAACCGTCGCCGCGGACGCCGCTTCCTGTTGACCGATCGATCGCTGTTGATGGTGGCGAGCGTGTCGGTATCGA
>JAABUU010003500.1_pt1 | contig 19886 bp, 19 predicted proteins | sample 5559301 | NCBI WGS metagenome assembly JAABUU01 (sample SAMN10711884, study PRJNA513360) | rock metagenome | isolation source: Antarctica rocks | place: Antarctica: Victoria Land, Richard Nunatak white | reverse complement strand
CCCAGTCCCTCGCCGGGTTCCACCTCGTCGCCTTCGCCATCCTCATGGCGTCCCGGCTCCTACACTTGTTAGCGCAAGGTGCCTAACACCCTCTAGAGAGAAACCGGGACAAAAGACCCATCCGCTATGAACGGTATCGCTCAGGCGTCGAGGTACTTGGCGAACCAGCGCAGATTGTGCCGCCGCCGTTCGAGGCGCGAGCGCGGCTTGCCGGTGCTGAGCAGGGTGTGGCTGTCGCCGGGGAAGCGGATCATCTTGCAGGGGACGCCGCGCGCCATCAGCGCGGTATAGAGCTGCTCGCCCTGCTCGATCGGGCAGCGCCAGTCCCCCTCCGCTTGCAAAAAGAGGGTCGGCGTCCGCATCTGCTCCACGGAGCTGATCGGCGAATGGGCCATGTAGTAGTCGAGATTCGACCAGACCGGCTTGTCGCCCCACTCCCCCGCCATCCAGAACCAGCCGATGTCGGAGGTGGTGTAGAAGGAGACGAGATTGCAGATGCCGTTCTCGCTCGCCGCGACCTTGTAGCGGTCGGTATGCCCGATGATCCAGTTCGTCATGAAGCCGCCGTAGCTGAGCCCGGTCACCGCGAGGCGTGCCGTATCGACGCCGCCGCGCGCAATGGCGAGGTCGAGCGCCGCCTCTTGCTCGCGCCAGTCGGCCCCGCCCCAATCGCCCAGATTGGCGGTGGCGAAGTCCTCGCCGTACCCCTGCGTGGCGCGCGGATTGACGAAGAGGACGTTCCAGCCCCGATTGGCCCAGAGCTGCATGTCGAAGAAGAAGGTATGGCCGAAGATCGAGTGCGGCCCGCCGTGGATGATCTGTACCAACGGGTACGTTTGCCCTTCCTGGTAGCCAACGGGGCGCAGCAGCCACGCATCGACCTGGAAACGCCCGTCGAACGCGGTGAACGGCAATGGCTCCGGCGTGATCAGCTGCATACTGTCGAGGATAGCGGTGTTCAGGTCGGTCAGACGGCGCTCCCCGCCGCCATCGCTCGCCGCCGTGTAGAGATCGCAGGGGTTGGTCATGGTGCCCGCCGCGTAGGCGAGCTGCGCGCCATCCGCCGAGGCCGACACGAAGCCGATGGTGCGGTCGCCGCCCAGCACGGTCTCGACCGTTCCCCCCGCTGCCCGGAAAAGGCTCAGGCGGCCCTGGTCGGGCGCGGTGAAGAGCAGTGCCGCGCCATCGGGCGACCAGAAGAGCGCAGGGCCGGCGCTCCAGGTGTCGCTGAAGATACCCAGGCCGGGGCTGCGATCCCACTCGCCGGTCACATTCTCCGGCGTGCCCCCCGTCGCCGCGACGACGAAGACGCTATTGTTCCCCCCGGTCGGCGCGTCCGCGCGTAGGCCGATGTAGGCGATGCGCTTCCCATCCGGCGACCAGACCGGATTGCCGACGTGATGCGCCGCATGATCCAGCACGCGCGCCCCATCGTCCTCGGTGGCGTCACCCGGAGCGTCGGGGACCGCGATGGTGTAGAGGTGCGACTTGAAGCCGAGATCGACATCGTCCTCGCGATTGGTCACGAAGGCGATCTGCGTGCCATCGGGCGACCATGCCGGTGTCGCCGTATTCCCACCGCCGTGCGTCAGTTGCCACGCCCCCGCGCCCTGCAACGGCACGATCCACAACTGCTGGGCGCGCCCGTCGGTGTACCCCGCGACATCGAAGCGATAGCGCAGGCGATCGATGTGCCGGATCGGCCCGCCCGGCCACTCGACCATCGTGTCGCCCTGATCGCTGCCCGCCGCGCTCGTCACCACGAGGCGGTCGCCGCGCGGCGACCAGGCCAGGCCGGTGACACCGTGCGCCAGATCGGTGACCTGGCGCGGTTCGCCCCCCTCGGGCGTGGTGACGTAGAGTTGGGCGCTGCCGCCACGGTCGGAGATGAAGGCGATCCGCGTGCCATCCGGCGACCAGCACGGCGTGGTGTCGCGGGCCGTCCCCTCGGTCAATTGCCGCGCCGCGCCCCCAGCCGTGGGGCTGAGCTGGATCACGCTGCGATATTCGTTGCGTTCGAGATCGGGTATCTTGACCGCATAGGCTATCTGCGTGCCATCCGGCGCGATCTGCGTGTCGGTGAGCACCCGCAAGCGCAGCAAATCTTCCGGTTCCAGGCGCCGGGTCGCCGTCGCGCGCTCCTGTTGTCCCGCTGTCATCCCGTTTCTCCTCTATGCCGATAACGCGCCGCATCGCCCGCGCCGAATCTCGGCGGCATCGTCGGGCGCATTGTAGACGAGATTCTGGTGCTCTGGGTGCGCCGTGGTATAAGTGGACCCACGAACGGATGATCGCGCCGGTAGGAGCGGCGTGGTCGGCCAGCAGCAGGGGGAGGTGTGGGGATGACCGCCGAGACCACGAACACCGGGAAGATCCTGGCGTCGCGCTTCACGCCGGGCGCGGTGCGCGAGACGTTGTTACCAGTCGGTGATTGGGTGCCCTTCCCGACCGTCGCCGATCGCGCCGCCTGGGACACCCTGCCGCAAGAAGAACGTGTGCGCCTGATCGGGGCGGCGGAGGCACGGCTGGGCCTCGCTTGGTCGGAACTGCCCGCGAGCCTCTTCCTCGACTTCGCACGGGACGGCGATCGGCGGCGCTACGAGGAGCGCCACTTCGCGCGGCGCTACGCGCTGGCCGAGCTCGTCCTGGGCGAATGCGCCGAAGGGGCGGGGCGCTTCCTCGACGATATCATCAACGGCATCTGGGCGATTTGCGAGGAAAGCTTCTGGGGCGTCCCGGCGCACAGCTACAGCCCGCGCTTCACGCCCACCGTGACCGATGGACGCTACCCGAGCGTCGGCTTGCCCGACACCGCCCATCCGGTGATCGATCTCTTCGCCGCCGAAACCGGGGCGCTCCTCGCCTGGACCCACTACCTGCTCGGCGCGCAGCTCGGCGCGATATCGCCCGTGGTGATCGACCGGATCGAACGCGAGGTGTGCGCGCGCATCCTCGACCCCTTCCGCCTGAGCGACGAGTGGTGGTGGCTCGGGGCGTACCCGGATCGTAAGGTGAATAACTGGACCCCCTGGATCCTCTCCAACATCTTGCCGCTGATCCTGATCTTCGAGCGCGAGCCGGAGCGGCGAACCGCGTTGGTGTCGCGCGCCATCGCCGGGCTCGATCTCTTCCTGGCGACCTATCACGCCGACGGCGGCTGCGACGAGGGGACGAGCTATTGGGGCCGCGCGGGCGCGAGCCTCTTCGAGTGCCTGGAGACGCTGATGACGGCGAGCGGCGGCGCGCTCGTGGCGTTCGACATGCCGCTGATTCGCGCGATCGGGCGCTTCATCGAGCGGATGCACATCGGCGGCGACTGGTACGTCAACTTCGCCGATGGCGCGGCACGGCTCGTGCCCGACGATCACCTGATCTATCGCTACGGGCGGCGGATCGGCGATCTACACCTGGCGGCGCACGGCGCGGCGAGATTGCGAGAAGGGACGCCGCCCGCCCCGAGCGGCTCGCTTGCGCGTCTGTTACCGCCCCTGTTCGATCGCGGCTGGATGAGCGCCGCGAGCGCCCCGCCGCCGGTCCGCGACGTCTGGTTGGCTGGCCTTCAGGTGTTGGTAGCGCGGGAGGCGGCGGGGACGGCGGGGTTGTTCCTGGCAGCGAAGGGCGGAAACAACGGCGAGAGCCACAATCACAACGATGTCGGCAGCTTCATCGTCGGCCTCGATGGTCGCCCCGCCGTGATCGATGTCGGCGTCGGCGTCTATACGCGCCAGACGTTCGGCCCGGAGCGCTACAGCATCTGGACGATGCGGAGCGACTACCACAATCTGCCGCTGATCGGCGGGCAGACGCAGCAACCGGGCGCGACGTTCGCCGCGCGCGCGGTGCGCGCCGAGACGGCGGACGATCACGCGCAATTGGCGCTCGATCTCGCGGGAGCCTATCCCAAGGCGGCGGGCATTCGCACCTGGGAGCGGACCCTCCGCCTCGAACGCGGCGCGCGGTCGCGGATCGTCCTGGCCGAGCGGTGGGAGTTGGATGCCACGCCCGCGACGCTCGCGCTGCACCTGCTGCTCGCCGATCCGGTCGAGATCGGGCCAGGATGGCTGCGCTGCCTGACGCCCACGCGCGCCCTGACGATCGCGTACGACCCGGCGCAGTTCGCCGCGCGCATCGAGCCGATCGCGATCGACGATGGCCGCCTCGGGCCAGTCTGGGGCGAACGCATTTGCCGGGCGATCCTCGACGTGATCGCGCCGACGGCGCAGGGGGCGTGGGGGATTACGTTCGCCGCCGAATAGGCGTAGCGGGCGGGCGGCGACACCGCGCCACCCGCCCATGCCGCTCAGCCCCCCATCAGGGCGCGATCGAGGTCGGCGATCAGGTCGCGCGCGTCCTCGATGCCGACCGAGAGGCGGATCAGGCCGGGGTGCTGCGCCCACGGCGAGCCGGGGATCTGCGCCAGCAGGGTGGGATCGGTGTGGAGCCAGGCGGTCGGCGGGAAGATCAGCGACTCGATGCCGCCGAGGCTGGTCGCCAGCGCGAAGACGCACGTCCCGGCGCAGACCTGCCGCGCCGCCGCGACCCCGCCCTCGATCGCGAACGAGACCATGCCGCTGAAGCCGCCGGTCATCTGCCGCCGGGCCAGCGCGTGTGCCGGGTGATCGGCCCGTCCGGGGTAGATCACGCGCGTCACACGCGGGTGTTCCGCCAGCCAGTCGGCGATGGCGGCGGCGTTCGCCATCTGCTGCCGCATTCGCACGCCGAGGGTGCGGATACCGCGCAGCAACAGCCAGCAGTCGAACGGGCTGGGGTTCGCGCCGAGGTAATACTGCCGGTCGGCGATCCGCGCGGCGAGTTCGGGCATCCGCGCGATCACCGCGCCACCGAGCAGATCGCTGTGCCCGCCGAGATACTTGGTGGTGCTGTGGACGACGAGATCGATCCCCCAGTCGATCGGGTTCTGGCAGTAGGGCGAGGCGAAGGTGTTGTCCACCACCGTCAGCGCCCCCGCGCCCTGGGCCAATGTGGCGACCGCCGCGAGATCGACCACATCGAGGAGCGGATTCGTCGGCGTCTCGATCCAGATCATCCGCGTGTTCGGCGCGATCGCGCGCTCGACCGCCGCCAGATCGGTCAGGTCCACGAAGGTGGCGGTGATGCCGTAGCGCGGGAGATCGTTGGCGAAGAGGTGGTAGGTGCTGAGGTAGCAGTCGTAGCCGACGACCGCGTGATCGCCGGACGAGAGGAGCTGCAACGCGGCGGTGACCGCCGCCATCCCGGAGCCGAATGCCCGAGGCTCCCGCGCCATGTTCGAGGCCGTTGAGGACCGCTTCGAGCGCGCCGCGCGTCGGGTTGGCCCCGCGCGCATAGCGATACTTCGCGCCGTCATCGATCGCCTCGCGCGCGAAGGTGGAGGCCGGATGGATCGGCGGGACGACCGCCCCGGTCTCCGGGTCCGGCCCCTGGTTCTCGTGGATCAGCCGGGTATCGATCCCCCACCCTGTACTCTCGCTGTCACCGGGTCGCTTCGTCATCGCCCTGGCCCTCCTCTTGTGGCGTCGGCGCGGCCTGTCTCGGCAGCGCCATCTCGAAGTGCAACGACTCGGAGGGGCCGTCGCGGTCATCGTGAATCAGCGTCGTCGGCATCGAGCGCCAGAAACGCTCGGCCCCCGGCGAGCGCGGATCGGTGTGCAGCGCGATCACGGCGTAGCCCCCCTCCGCCGCCGCGAACGCGGTCACCCGCTCGACCAGGGCGCGCGCCACCCCGCGCCCGCGCGCCTCGCGCAGGGTGTAGACGCGGACGATCTGCGCCGTCCGCTCCGGGTCGTAGCGCGCCACCAGCCAGGGCTCGTTGAAGGCCGGTTTGAGGCCACCGGAGCGGATCCCGGCGGTGCCGAGGATCTGCCCGGTGGCGGGCTCGACCGCCACGAAGAGGATGTGGCGCGGGTTGTCGAGGTAGACCCCTTGCGGATCGTCGACATCGGCGTGGAACGCGGGGTTGTAGCCGTAGCCGAAGTCCTCATCGAAGGTGCGGATCATCAGCGCGCGCACCTCGGCCAGATCGTCCGCCGTCGCGGGTCGGGTGGTGACCTTGCGCGCGTCTTCCCCGGGCGTTCGCTCGCTCGTGCTCATGCGCTGACTCCTTCTTCCGACCCGCCCGCCTCCGCGAAGCGCGCGAGGGCGAACGCCCGGACATCGACGAGTTGCGGCGTGCCGATGGTCGCCCACTCGGCCAGGACGCGCCCGATCGCCGGGGCGGTCTTGAAGCTGGCCCCGCCATCGCCCGCGAAGAGATAGACGCCATCCAGTTCCGGGTGGCGATCGATGATCGGCAGATCGTCCGGGGTGAGGGTGATCGGGCCGTTGCGACCGCCGTTCGGGCGGGCGCGCTCGCCGCCGCGCAGACGCGCCGCCAGTCGGATCGCCGCGCGTGCCACCTCTGCTGTTGTCAGCATGTCGGCACCCGGCACGGGGGGCCAGGGACGGTGCGCCGCGCCGCCGAGGCCGAGCAGGAGTTCCCGGCTTCCCGGCGTGACGGCGCGGAAATAGCTCTGCGAGAGGCCGTCGCCGATCGTCATCGCGGGCGCGGGGACATCGTCCGGCAGGGTGAAGCCGAGCCATTGCGTCAGGGTGGGGCGAATCGGCAGCGCGACGCCCGTCCTTGCCAGCAGCGCCGCCGTGCCGACCCCGGCGGCGACGATCACGATCGGGGCGTCGATCGGCCCGGCGTTCGTCTCCACCCCCACGATCGCGCCGCCCCGCGCGCGCAGTCCGGTTACGGTCGTGTCGCGCAAGGTCGTGCCGCCGTAAGCACGGGCCGCCGCGAGGAACCCGGCCAGGGTCGCCCCGGCGTCCGCGTAGCCCGATCCCGGCTCGTAGGCCGCCGTGGCGAGCCCCGCAGTGTGCAGATAGGGGGCGCGGCGCACGACCTCCTCGATGGTGATGACGCTCGTCGCGCAGCCGAGTGCGCGCAGCAGCGCCACCCGCTCACGCAGGATCGCCGCGCGCTCGGGCGGCTCCAGCCGCAGGTAACCGGCCTGCACGAAGCCGGGATCTCCCGCGCCGACCAGCTCCGACCAGCGGGCGAAGTAGGGCAAACTCGCCAACGTCAGCGCCGTCTCCGGCTCGTTCCGGCAGAAGTGCAACTGGATGAACGCCCCTGAAGCGCCGGTCGCGCCCGCGCCCGGCCGCGCCGCCTCGCAGAGGACCGCGCGGCGCACGCCGAGCGCGCCGAGCTGGAAGAGCACGCTCGCGCCGATGATGCCGCCGCCGACGACGATGGCCTCCGCTGTCCTGGTCACGTCGGCCCCTCTCTGCGGCGCGTTACGCGCCGCGCGATGCGGACACGATGCGGGCCAGTGTCCGCATGTCGGGGACTTCCAGATCGGGCGTGGCGGTCGCGGGCGGGGTCGCCCCATCGCCCGGATGGTCGTGGCGGCGATTCACCCAGACGGTGGTGAAGCCAAGCTCCTTCGCCGGGGCGATGTCGTGGAAGAGGCTCTGCGCGACGTGGAGGATCTGCCCCTGCGGCACGCCGAGCCGTTCGAGCGCGAAGCGGAAGTTCTGTCGATCCGGCTTGTAGCTCCCGACCTGCTGGGCGGTGATCACCGCCGTGAAGGGTTCGCCCAGCTTCCGGGCCGAGGCGGCGAAGAGATCGTCGTCGACGTTCGAGATGACCACCAGCGCGAAATGCTCCTTGAGCGTCGCCAGCGCGGCGGCGCTGTCGGGGAAGGCGGGCCAGTCCACGACCGCGCCGGAGAAGGCATCGCGCTCCTCTGGTGTGGGGGTGAAGCCGAGGCGCTCACCGAAGCTGTCCAGGACGGTCGCGAGGATGCCGCGATAGGACTGGTACGGCCCCGCCTCCGCCGCCGCTTCCAACTCGCCGAAGAGTTCGAGGAGTTGATCGTCGGTGCGCGCAATGCCATGCCGCGCCATGATCGGGCGCAGTGCCGCCAGGATGCCGCCCTCCCAATCGATCAGGGTGCCGTAGCAATCGAAGGTGAGGTGGGTGAAAGGGGTGAAGTCGAACACTGATCCTCCCGTCTTTATGAGCGTCATCCGATTGTTCGCGGTGCTGGTGTTGGCGGTAGTGTACCCAATGCGCTCGCCCTCCGGCCAAACATGACGCGCGGGGCGTGCTACGATTGTGGCGCGGTCAACCCCTGACCGTAGCCGCGCATTTGCGCGGGTGGCGACGATATCCAACGGCGAGGGACGCCAGATGCCCCCCTCAGTTCGGTCGTTGGCCCGTATATGCGGCCCGGAAAGGCCGGAAGGAGCGAGATGAGCAAGTCGGAGCCGTTACCTCTGTATCTGGTGCGCCATATCGGCGATCTGGCGGTGAACAGCAATGAGACGATCACCGCGCGCCGCGTGAACGACCGCGAATTGGGGCCGGTGGTAGAGACGTTGGTCGAGATGACCCACCATCAGGCCGAGCGCCTGAGCCGGATGGTCAATGTGCGCGCGGTCGCCCCCGCCCCGACGGGCGATTTTCAGGGCGATGATGGCACGACGATCCACGTCGCCTCGGACGGTGCCTGGCATAATCCCGCGCATCGCTAGAGCAGGCCGCGCTGCCCCGCCAGGGCCACCGCCTGCGCGCGCGTCGTCGCGCCGAGCTTGGTCAGGATCGAGGTGACGTGGAAGCGTGCGGTCCGCTCGGAGATGCCGAGTTCGTGGCCGATCTCCTTGTTGGAGCGCCCCGCCGCGATCAGGCGCAACACCTCGCGCTCGCGTCCGCTGAGGCGATCGTGCGCCCGTTGCGGCGCGCTCAGCAGATTGACGACGCGCGCGGCGACCCGCGACGCGAGGTGCGAGCCGCCGCCATGCACCGTGCGGATCGCGCGGGCGATCTCCTCGGTCGGTGCGCCCTTCAGGAGATAGCCTTTCGCGCCCGCCTCGATCGCGCCGAAGATACGCTCGTCGTTGTCGTAGGCGGTGAAGATGATCGCGCGGCTGGTGGGGCTGGCCGTCGCCAGTTGCGGTAGCGCGGCGATGCCGTCGAGGTTGGGCAGTTCGAGATCGAGCAGGATCACATCCGGTCGGGCGCGCGCGGCCAGCTGTAGCGCCTCCGCGACCGACGCGACCGCCCCGACGACGCGGAAGTCGGGCTCGTCTTCCAGGACGCCGACGAGCCCCTGCCGGACGATCGGGTGATCGTCCACGACCATGATCTCGATCGTCGCCTCCTCGGTCATCTGCGCTCCTCGGTCGCCGCCTGCGCGGACGATTCCTCATTGAAGGGGATGCTGGCGCGGATCGTCGTCCCCCGCGCGGGCTGGCTCTCGACCCGTAGCGTGCCGCCGAGGAGGCGAGCGCGCTCGCGCATCCCCACCAGCCCGAAGCTGCCGTCCGGCCCCCCCGCTGTGGTCGCCAGGCCCGCGCCGTTGTCGCGGATGGCGATGGCGATCCGCCCCGCGTCGGCGCGCAGGGTGAGGAGCACCTCGGTCGCGCCCGCGTGGCGTTGGACGTTGGTCAGTGCCTCCTGCGCGATCCGGTAGAGTTCCGCCTCGACGCGCAAGGGCAGGGCGGCGAGGTCCGGGCCACTCATACGGACGCGCACGCGAATCCCGTACTCGGCGGTGAAGGTCCGACCGAGCGCCGCCAGCGCTTCCGGCAGCGGCGTCCCGGCCAGGGGCGTGGTGCGGAGATCGAGCACCGAGCGTCGCGCCTCTTCCAGGCTGGCGCGCGTCGTGGCGAGCGCCCGTTCGAGCCGCACCCGCGCCCGATCGCTGTCGCCGGTCAGGTGCCGGAGGCCGCTTTCGAGATCGAGCGCGATCGCCGTCAGGCTTTGCGCCAGCGTGTCGTGGATCTCGCGCGCGAGGCGGGCGCGCTCTTCCAGGCGGGCCGCGTGCGCGCGCTCCTCGGCGCGGAAGGCCCGCTCGATCGCCGCGGCGAGGCGGGCGGCGACCGCATCGAGCAGCGCGCGCTCGTCGGCGGTCAGCGGGCGGTCGTCCGGCGCGGCGATATTCACGATGCCGAGCGGGGTCAGCCCGACCCGCAGGGGGAGGCTGATGTGGTGGGAGAGCCCGCCCGTCTCGTCGCGCCGTCCCGTCCGCATGGCGTGGCGCAGGCGACTACAGGCGAGCAGATGGTCCGGGCTGGGGGGGAGGGTGCCATCGGCCAGTTCGTCCAGACACCAGCAGCGTTCGCCGGTCATCCGCACCGGGGCGAGCAGGTAGGGCGGTAACTCCTGCGCGGCGGCGCTGTAGTAGCGATCGGTATCGCGGTCGTGGAGCCAGATCCAGCCGGTTTGCAACCCGAGCGCCGCGATGAGCAGCTTCAGCGCCTCGCCGAGCACGGCATGGAGATCGTCGCCCCCGGCCAGCGCGGCTTCTACGGCGGCGCTGGTGCGCGCGTTGGCGTCGGTTGTCGCGTGCTCGCCTTGTGCCACCTCGCCCCCTTCCCTCGCCCGTGATGATACCCGAAAAAGCGTAGAGGCCGGGATCGATCCCGGCCCCCGCGCGATTGTTGGCGCTGCTGCGGCGCTACCACACGGTGAACGAGGCCCGCGCGATCGCGGTCTGATAATCGGGGGTGGCGACGACGAGTGAACACCCGCCCGTCGATGCCCCGTTGGTCTTGAGCGCGACTTGCGGTGTCCCTGCGGCACTGGTGGTAAGGTCGAAGGCATTCAACACCGTGCCATCCTGGTCGAAGAGCAGCCCTCCCGGTGGTGTATTCGGCGCGAAGCCCGCGCCGCTGATCACGAACCGGGCGTGCCGTTGACGGTCGGCAGGCTCGATGGCACCCCGGCAGGGATGGTGCCGCGCATCGCCACCACCGTTGGTGCGACCGCCGTTGGTGTGGTGGTGACCACCGGGGCGGAGGGCGGCGGGGCGGCGGGGCTATTCGTGAGCGAACAACTTGCCAGGACGGTGAGGATCGCCAGTAACGAGAAGGTCAGGCGGAAATGGTGGCCCCGACCGGTACGGTAACGTCTCCAAAAAGTGTGCATCTGCGGCTTCCCTCTTTGTGTTCATGTATCGAAATAATGCTGAGGTGTCTTCTGGTGCCTATACCTGGGCGTGTTGCGCGTGTCATCCTCCTTCCCGCATTCGCGTGTCTCCGCGCTCCGGGCCGTCGTGTAGCGGCCACCCGCAAGCGTGCCGGGATGGCCTGTTCCTGTCTATCAACGATGTACGGCGCGATCCTCTCTCTCGCGACGGCGGGGTACACAAAAAACAGCCGCACCTGTCGCTATGACAGGTGCGGCTGTTGGAATGATGGCTGCTGGAATGACGGCGCGGTGACTCAGCCGCGCGGCGCGCGATAGCCCGCCGCCTCGGCCTCCTCGATGGTGGCGAAGCAGGCTTCGGGCTTCGTGCGGTCGTAATTGCGCCCGCCCGGCACGTGATAGATCATCGCGCCCATACTGCCGCGATTGCCCTTGATCGGGTGGCTTGCCGGGCAGACGCCATCGACCGGCTCGGCCCGCAGCGCGTTCGTCGCGGGCGTCGGCTCGTCGCTGGACTCCTCCGCCAATTCCTCGTCGGTTCTGTCGCCGGCCTTGGCGACGACGATCTCCGGGCGCTCAGTTTCCACCGGGAGTGGGGCGTCGTGTTTCTGCTCAGGTTGCGACCTGGCCGGTTGCTCGCCTTGCGCGGTGGGCTGCTCCTCCCTGGTCGTTCGCTCCGCCTGTTGCGGTTGCGCGGCCTGCGCGGTGGGCCGCTCAGTCGGGGTCGGTGCTGCGGCCTGCTGCGGCTGTTTCGGCTGCTCTGCTTGCGCTTTCGTCGGCTCGGCCAGCGGCGCGGGTCGGGTGTTGTCGTCCGCCCGCTCCTCGATCTCCTCGGCGGCCTGCGGGCTCTCTAGCTCGGTCGCCGCGACCTCCTCGGTATTGCTCCTGCTCTCCGCCACCGGTAGCTTCGGCAGCGGCTTGACCTCGGCGGTCTGCCCGATCGGTGTCGGCTGCTCGCGCAGCAGGATCGCATCATCGGCGCGCTCCTGCTCCCACTCGTCATCGTTGTTGCGCTGGATCAGGTAGTAGGTCAGCAAGCCGCCAGCGACCGTACCGAGCATCACCCCACCCAGGAGTCCGCCGCGTCGCCGCTTCTTCCCCTGATTCTTGGCGAGTCGCTGCTGTGTCTTCGCGATCTGCTTCTCGAGTTTGCGTACCGCGCGTTCTTCGGCACCGGCCATCGTCGTGCTCCTCCTTCGCTCCGCGCGGCCCGACCCCGCCGTGATGGTGAGGATAAGGCACACACGCTGAATTTACTTCGCCGCTGCGAGCGGCGTCAGTGTCGGGCGGTCGAGCCGCAACGGAGCCAATGGCGCAGGAGTCGTGCCAGTCATCGCGGCCTCGGCGAGGAGTTGGCCGACGCGCGACCCGTACGGCATCCCATGACCGCAATAGCCCCCGGTGACCCAGACGCCCGGTAGGCCAGGAGCGGCCCCGGCGACGGGGAGATAATCGGCGGTGAAGGCCATCAAGCCCGCCCAGCGCCGCGCCACGCGCAACCCCTGCAATGCGGGGAAGAGGCGGGGGATGACCGCCGCGATCGCGGCGGTCACGTCCGGCGTCGGCACCATCTCGCGCACGCCGACATCGCCATTCGGCGCGTCGGCGCGGCAGCCGCCGATCACGATCGCGCCATCGGGCGTCTGCTGCCAGTATTCGCCGGTCGAGGCGACCGACGCGCCGATGCCGGTGGTGAAGACCGGCGGCAGCGGCTCGTAGGAGAGGATCTGCCCGCGCACCGGTACGACCAGCCCCGCCAACTCCGGCACCAACTCGTCGCTCCAGGCGTTGACCGCGACGATCACCCGCTGCGCCCGGATCGCCCCCACTGTCGTCTCGACCCGCGTTCCGTCCCCCTCCGTCACCAGACCGATCACCCCGGCCCGACAGAGGCGTGCGCCGTAGCGGCGGCCGGCCTCGGCGATCCCGGCGAGATAGCGCGCGGAGTGCAGCAGGCCACCATCGGAGAAGAAGAGCCCGCCGGTGATCTCCGCGCCGAGCGGTGTCCCGATCAGCGCTTGCACCGCTTGGCGATCGACGAATTCGCCGGAGAGACCATCGGCCCGCATCGTCGCCAGATTCTGGCGCATCTCATCCAGCGAATCCTCGGTGAGGGCGAGGCTCAGCGTCCCCGGCGTGCGGTAGTCGCAGTCGATCCCCTCCTCCGCCACGATCCGCCCGACCAGTGCCTGCCCCTCCTCGGTGAGCCGCCAGAGGTCGCGCGCGGCCTCACGCCCGAGGTGCTTGATGGCGTCGGTATAGCCCCCCGCCGTGCCGGCGCGCACGAAGCCGCCGTTGCGCCCCGTCGCGCCCCAACTGATGGCGGTACGCTCGACCAGCGTGACCGCCACCCCGGCCCGCGCCAGCCAGTAGGCCGTCCAGCACCCGAGCAACCCGCCTCCGACGACCACGACAGCGGACTCGGCGGGCAACGGATCGCTCGGCACCGGCGGCGCGGCGGTCGCGTGCCAGTAGGAGCGTGGTTCGGCTGTGTGCGTAGTTTGCTCGGTGGTCATCGTTTCCTCCTGCAAGTCCGTAGTCCGTCGTCCGTGGTCGGTGGTCCGTAGAAACTCGTTGATTGCTCGCCTCCTACGGCAGTACAGAAAGCAGCTTCAAACCCTATCCACGGACCACGGACTACCGACTACGGACTTCCTCATCCGTTCCGCCGCATGAATTCGCCCATGAAGCCGGTCAGTGCCGTGCAACCGTCGAGGGTCATCGCGTTGTAGAGCGAGGCGCGGACACCGCCGACCGAGCGGTGCCCGGCGAGGCCGACGAATCCGGCCTCATCCGCCGCCATGAGGAACGCCTTCTCGGCTTCCGGGGTCGCCAGTCGGAAGGTGACGTTCATCAGCGATCGGCTCTCCGGCAGGGCGTGTCCCCGGTAGAAGCCGCCGCTGCCATCGATCGCGCCGTAGATCAGGGCAGCCTTGCGGCGATTGCGCTCGGCCAGGGCGTCCAGGCCCCCCTCGGTTTCGATCCAGCGCAGCGTCAGCCCGATCAGGTAGACCGCGAAGCTCGGCGGCGTATTATAGAGCGAACTCGCCCTGGCATGGATCGCGTAGCGCAGGATCGCCGGGATCGTCTCCGGCGCGCTGTCGAGGAGCTCTTTGCGCGCGACGACGACCGTCGCGCCCGAGGGGCCGAGGTTCTTCTGCGCGCCCGCGTAGATTAGCGCGAAGCGGTTGGTATCGAGCGGGCGGGAGAGGATATCGCTGCTCATGTCGGCGATCAGCGGGCGGGCACCGACATCGGGCCACTCGTGCCACTGCACGCCGTGGATCGTCTCGTTCGAGGTGAGATGGACGTAGGCCGGGCGCTCGCTCAGCGCGATCTCCGCCGCGCCCGGCACCGTGCGGTAGCCGCCCGCCCGCGTGCTCGCCGCCGCGCGCACCTCCCCGAGCGTCCCCGCTTCGGTCAGCGCCTTCTCCGACCACGAGCCGGTCAGCAGATAGTCCGCGACGCGATTTTCCGGGAGGAAGTTCAGCGGGATCATCGCGAACTGGAGACTCGCGCCACCCTGCAGAAAGAGCACTTGATAGTCGTCGCCGACGCCGAGGAACGCCTTGAGGCGCGCTTGCGCGTCCGCGTTGACCGCCTCGTACTCGGCGGAACGATGGCTCAGCTCCAGGATCGACATACCGGTGCCGTGATAGTCGCGCAGTTCCGCCTGCGCCTCCGCCAGGACGGCAGATGGCAGGATCGTGGGGCCGGCGTTGAAGTTGTAGACCATCTCACCCCTTTCTCTCTACGCGGCTGGTGCAACGGTGTGCGTTGGTCGCGGGCATCGTATCCGGTTGAAGTATAGCCCTTCGCGCCGCCCATTTCGGTGTCCTTGACGCCCGGCCCTCCCGGTGTTGTACTTGGTGTCGGAACGGCGACGTGACCGGGAACATCATCCGCGCTGATGAGAAAGGGACGTACGATGGCGGTAGCAGCACCGCGCCGAAACGATGACCTGATTATCGTTGATGCGGATATCCATGTGAACGACACGCCCGATAAGCTGGCCCCGTATATGACGCCGGTCTGGCGCAAGTCATTGGAGGCGATGTCGGCTGTCTCGTACCTCAACATCCCCGGCTTCGCCCCCGCGCTGAAGCTCGACCCGCCGATCCCCGGTGGGCACGTCTCGCGCTCGGTCCACACGGTCGGGGAGATGCGGCAATCGCTCGATGAGATGGGGATCGATTATGGCATCCTCTTCCCGGACAATCTGCTCCTCTTCGCCTGCCTGCCGAATGTCGAATACGCGACCGAGTTGTCGCACGCCTACAATCGCTGGCTCGTGGAGGAGTGGTTGCAGGGCGACAACGGGCTCTACGGCGCGATCCTCGCCTGCCCGCAGAACCCCGCCGATTCGGCCCAGGAGATCGCGCGCGTCGCCAGGGGGCGCAACGTCGCCGCGATCTATCTGCCGACCGCCGGGGTCCACCCGCTCTGGGGCGATCGCCGCTACGATCCGATCTTCGCCGCCGCGCAGGAGGCCGATCTGCCGGTGCTGCTGCACAGCGTGACGGTGGTCACGCCGCAGTTCCCCTATCAACTGGACCAGTTCGAGAATCACTGGGCGCGGCAGATGCTCTCCCACGCCTTCGCCATGCAGGCCAATCTGGTCAGCCTGATGCACACCGGCGTCCCGGCGCGCTTCCCGCACCTCAAAGTCGCCTTCACCGAGGCGGGGGTCGCCTGGGTGCCGTACATGATGTGGCGGATGGACAAGTACTACAACGAGTATAGGAGGATGCTCCCCTTCCTAGAGAAGCGCCCGAGCGAGTACATGCGCGAGCAAATGTGGTTCGCCACCCAGCCGATCGAGGAGCCGGACGATCCGCGCGATATGGTCACGGCGATCAAGCTCTACGACCCGGAAGGGACGCGCACGATCTTCGCGTCCGACTGGCCGCATCACGACTTCGATCACCCCAGGGGACTGCTGAAGCTGCCCTTCCCCGCCGACGTGAAACGTCGGATCATGGGGGAGAATGCGCTGGAGCTGTTCAAGCTTCCGGCACCGGTGAGGAAGTAAGTCGGCGGTCGGCAGTCGGCAGTCGGCAGTATCTCTTCGAGAACGGCGTGGCTTCGGCATGATGCGCTCTCGTTGCAGCGCGTATCTGCCGACTGCCGACTGCCGACCGCCGACCAACGCGAACGGAGCGAGCAACACGATGGCCGAGCATATCATCGGGCCGGTGGCGGAGTTCCCGGCGGGGACGCACCGCGTGGTGAAGGTGCGGAATCTGGCGGTCGGGGTCTTCAACGTCGGCGGCGAGTTCTACGCGCTGCCGAATATCTGCACCCATCAGTTCGGGCCGCTCTGCACGGGACCGGTCGGCGGCACGACCGCCTGCGACGCGACGACCGGCTGGCGGTTCGCCTGGGTGCGCGAGGGGGAGATCCTGACCTGCCCCTGGCACGGCCTGGAGTTCGATATCACGACCGGGAAGTGCCTCGCCAATCCGCGCGTTCGTGTGCGCCAGTATGCGGTCGCGGTCGAGGATGGCGTGGTCAAACTTACGCTGTGAGTGATGGGCAGGCGCTGGCGAGCGTAACCATCCGCGCCGCCAGCGCCGCCGACTATCCGGCGCTCCGCACGGCGGCGGGCCTCTGTGGCCCCGCCGCACAGGAGGGCTTGCCGGATGTTGCTGCCTTCGCCGCGCGTGCGCCAGACTCGCCCGTACTGGTGGCCCTGAGTGACGAAGCGATCGTCGGCTACCTTCTCGCCAGCCCCCTCGCCTACGACGGAGACGCGCCCGTGAGCCTCTGGATCGAGGGCTTGGCGGTCATACCGGGCTGGCGACGGCGCGGCCTTGCGATTGCCCTTTGTGCCGCGCTCGCCGATGGTGCGCGTCCCATCGGTGTGCGCGCGCTCCTCACCAGCCCGCCAGTTGATCCGGCGTTGGCCGCGCTCCTGGCGCGCATCGGCTTCGTCGCCCACCGCGATGGCGTGTTCCTCTGGCGGCTGGAGGGGTCGGTGGCGGGAAGTCCGTGGTCCGTGGTCCGTAGTCCGTAGAGGGCTCGCTGTAGGCGCTGCCTGCTATCGGCACTGCGCCAGTTCCTACGGACTACGGACCACGGGCTCGTCGCCGCCGGTCTTGCCGACATCCGCTCTCGTGCTCCTCGGCGATCATGTGTCGCCTCGCTCCGGCGTCGTGCCAGGTGCGATATCGGGCAGGGCTGTTATGTGAGGGTAGGTGTCCGGGCCGCGTTGCCCGAGGCATGTGCGCGATCAGCGCGGCAACTGAAGCCAGTTTTCGACTGTCTTTGTCACCGTTTCGATGCCCAGCGCCCCGTCTACCCGTATCACCCGCAGTTGGCGCTCCCTGGCCTGACATCCCACGGCGTCGGCGAACCCGATGTCGCGCCGCATCCAATTCTCGAATGCCCGCGTGGGATCGGCGCACTGGCGCAGGATGTCATGGATCCAGGGTCTGCGCGCGTAGTGTTCGCGCTGGAAAGTCGCGCTCGGCACCAGCCACACCGCCCCCTGCGGCGCGGTCAGCAGCGGCGCGACGAGTTCCGGGAGTAGGGCCGTCCCCTCCACGATGAGCGGTGTGTCGGCGGGGAAGGCGAGCAAATCGTCCAGGATGAGCGGGAACTCCTCCCGATAGAAATCCAACTCCTCGCGGATCTGCGCACCGATCGGGCGCATCCAGAGGTTGTTCCACGACGTGTTCGTCAGCCTGTGCATCATCGGCTGCGCCGACGGCGTCATCCGTCGCTGATGCGCGTCGAGCGCCTCAGCGCAGCGGTAAAGGGCGCAGCCGTGATTGTCGGCGAGGCGCGTGGCGAGGGTGCTCTTCCCGGCGCAGGGCGAGCCGCCGATCCAGAGGATGCGGCGCTGCGCTCAGGGTTGCACCTTTTGATCCATCTGTAGCGTCTCCGGCTTCATCGTCGGCGCGATCCGTGTGCCTCCTTTCGGTCTACCCGAACCTTGCAAGCGCGGCCTTGGGGTATCTGCGGCGACTCCGTTCAAGGAGTGCGCTCTCCCAGCGAGCACCGCCCCTCCCCGACGATACAACGGTTGCCAGTATCGTGCTACAGTCCGGGCGTACAGTTCTTCCCGACCAGCGGACCAGCGATGCCTTTGCGGGCGTGCCCGCCGAGGTGCAGGAGGAGCATCCATGACCAGCGCCGCCGCTCAGTGGCTCGATCGCTTCTTCGAGGCATACTATCGCCGTCGCCCGGTGGACGCCACCTTCATCGGCGTCCATGACTACGACGATCGCTTGCCCGATCATTCGCCGCAAGGGAGCGCCGCGCTCGTGGCGGAGATGGAGACGTTGCTGGCTGATTGTCCCCAACTGCCCAGCGGCGGGGCGGGGGCGACGAGCGTGACGGAACTCGATTGTGCGCTCGCCGCCGACTTCCTGGCGATCCAGCTCGCCGAGTGGCGCGGGCGACACTTCTGGCGCGGCAACCCCTCACTCTGGGCGGGGGAGGCGATCTTCGGCGTGCTGAGCCTCTTCCTGCGCGACTACGCGCCGCTGGCGGAACGGGCGCGGGCGGCGGTCGCGCGGTTGACCGCGATCCCGGCGTTCCTCGACGCTGCGCGGGAGCAGATCGCGGATGCGCCGCTCGCCTGGACCGAGCGGGCGATCGCGGAATGTGGCGGCGCGCTCGCCTTCCTGGGGCCGGGGCTCGATCGGCTGATCCTCGACAACGGACTCACCACACCCGGCCTGCGCGCGGCGGGGGACGAAGCGGCGCGCGCCTACGAGTCGTTCCGTGCCTGGCTGCGCGACGATCTCGCGGCACATCCGCGCGAATCGGTCGCCGTGGGCCGGGAGTTCTTCGATCGCATGTTGCGGCGCGGCCACCACGTCGCGCGTGATGGCGCGGCGGTGGCGGCGTGGGCGCGCGCGATCTTCGATGAGGCCGAGGCGCGGCTGACCCGCGATGCCGTGCGATTCGGCGTGGCGGCGGGCGATTGGCGTGCGGCGCTGGCGTTGCTGGCGGAGCAGCATCCCACCACCGCTGACTATCTCGACCGTTACCGCGAGACCTGGACGGCGGCGCGCGAGGCGGCGCTGGCGCACGATCTCGTCACCTGGCCGGATTTCCCGCTCGCCTACGAGCCGTTCCCCGCCTGGGCGCGCGGCGCGCAGCCGAGCCTCTACTTCCTCTTCTACCGCGCGCCCGGCCCCTTCGATCTGCCGCGCGTGCCGGTCCATCGCTATCTCGTCACGCCGATCGAGCCGACGCTGCCCGCCGACGAGCAGGAGCGCCGCCTGCGCGCCGCCAACGACGCGACGATCAAGACGAACCACGTCATCCATCACGGCGGGCTGGGGCATCACGTCCAGAACTGGCACGCGGCGCGCGCCGCCTCGCGGATCGGGCGGATCGCGGCGGTCGATTGCGCCTCGCGGATCGCCTTCTTCGGGGCGGGGACGCTGGCGGAGGGGTGGGCCTGCTACGCCACCGGCCTGATGGACGAGATCGGTTTCCTGACCCCTTTGGAGCGTTTCGCGGAGGTCTATGCGCGCCTGCGGATGGCCGCGCGCGCGATCTGCGATGTCGGTATCCACGACGGTTCGTTGAGCCTCGACGCGGCGGCGGCCTTCTACCAGGAGCGGGTGGGGCTGGCCGCGCTGGCGGCGCGCGCCGAGGCGGTCAAGAACGCGATGTTCCCCGGCGCGGCGGCGATGTATCTGCTCGGCACCGAGGGCATCCGTGACCTGCGGACGGCGGTCGCCGCGCGTGAGGGCGACACCTTCCGCTTGCGCGACTTCCACGATCGTTTCCTGGCGCACGGCTCGCTGCCGGTGGCGATCATCGCGCGCTCGATGCTCGACGGGGCATTCGGCGGCGAGGCGGGCCGCGCAAGCGAGTGAGTAGATAACATTCGCAATTGGCGCGCGTTCGGGTAGAATGCTGCGGCGACCCCATCTGGCCCCCCTGGGCCGCGCTGTGGAGGCCCGATGATCCTGCGCTATGCCCACCTCAGCCGGTATCCCGCCGT
>JAABUU010003497.1_pt1 | contig 19895 bp, 20 predicted proteins | sample 5559301 | NCBI WGS metagenome assembly JAABUU01 (sample SAMN10711884, study PRJNA513360) | rock metagenome | isolation source: Antarctica rocks | place: Antarctica: Victoria Land, Richard Nunatak white | reverse complement strand
CCTCCCACCCTCCGGAAGGAACTCAACCCTCCTGTTCCTCAAGCAATTGATCACATCCGACGCGTGCACACGCCGACGTGCAATCTTCCTTTCCCTTTCCCTTTCCCTTTGGCCCTGCCATTGCCCGCCCTTTGCTTCGGTCCCATGACACGACACGGCACGACACGCACAGAAACGACCAATTAACCACCTCCCTCCATCTCTCCCTTGCTTGCTTGCTTCCTTGCTTCCTTGCCTGGTCGTTCGGGACACGATCCGACACGGGTGGTGACAGACGCCGGAGGAGCGTGAGTGAAGTGGAGAGATGTGTGGTGTTGTGCTGCGCGAACGTACCTTAGAGATACAGGATAGAAGGGCGTGCGCGGGTCAGGTGTGCGGAACGAAACGGGTAAGACTCGGGCTGTTGGCGAGGCGCGGCGAGATTTGGGGTGGGTTGGTGGGTGGTCTAGAGTGGCGTGGCGTGGCGTGGCGTTGCGTCGGGGGTAAAGATAGGATGGGATGGGATGAGGTGGCTGTAGGACGGGTTCGTTTGGCGTCGACGCGGGATGGGGGTCAAGGGGTATGGGCGAGGCTTGTGGGGGTGTAGATGGGTGGTGGATGTTTAGCTTCGTTGTTGTGTTCGTTGCGGTTTGTGTGTTATGTGGGGTGGCATGTGTATCAGTGGGTTGTGGCTTTGTAGGTCTGAGACTCGGGGGTGATGCAGGGCTTGAAGAATGTAGATGACATGTTTTCAATGGTGTGGGTGAGGCGTTGACGGCAGAAAAGTGAGAAAGGCACAAAGGAAGGACGAAAGAAGAGTATATTATTGTAACTAGCTAGCATCGCTCGCTGAAGAGCAGACTGTCATTTATGGTTCGATATAACCGGAATATGGAAGGATCCTAGACCCGCCCCGCTCCCAATGAAATGGCATTCTCATTGTCCTTTACTCAACAAAGCTCCTGTCCGCTAAATACCCTTAATAACCGTCGTCCGCTCCGAATTCAACTTATTCGCATTTCGCTCATAGCTCTCCTTCTTACAGTCCTCGAGCCCACTACACCGATGATCCTCCAGCATGCGATGCTTGCCGCAAAAATGCCCCTGACAGAAGCCGCAGTCGCCCACGATCCGTTGCGCCGAGTCCTTGCAGTCCTTGAAATTGCATCTTATCTTCTTGGGCGGCATGCCTCCGCGAACAGGGAGGGACAAGTGCAGAGTGGCTTCTCGCGGGATCGACATCGAGGCGAGGGTTGAGGAGGGGGTGGCGGGAAGGTGTTTGCCGGCGTGGACGAGGCGGAGTTCGGGGGGTGGGATGGAGGTGCGGAGGGAGAGGAGCTGTTTGAGGGTGCCGATCGTGGTGGAGGGGGGGATGTTGAGTGGTATCGCTGAGAGTGGGACGTGTTAGTGCTTGGCGATGTGAGTGGCGACGGGGGTGGTGGTGGGAGCCTACTTTCGCCCGAGAGCAGCTTGACGAAGATTTGCATGGTTTCTTCAGGTTCTGAGGAGGAGCGAGGGGAAGTGGAGGAGGTCGGACTTGAGGAGGGCATTGTGAGAGAGTTGAGAGGATGTGAGGTGGTGAGGTAGTCGCTACGGCCGCGGAAAGGTAGGTCGAGTATGAGTGATAATGTCCGAGAGGAGGCTAGAAGATGGATATATCTCGAGATTGATGGGTTGGAAGAAGAGTGTTGTATAGATGTGGTAGTGAAGGTGTTCGTATATCTTTCCGCGGGTTGTGGTGGTAGTATTGAAGAGATGAAGAGGTCAGAAGAACAGAGAGGCGAAGAGTGTCACGGACAGCTCACCGGATGGTCTAGGGTAAGGTACCAGTACTGTAAGTACCTTACCAGTATGCAAGGCTAACGTCAGCAGCTTTGTTACCAAAGGAGGCTTAGTCGAGAATTGAAAGCTTCTGCACCGCCACCGATGGCTTGAACGGGTTTTCGCTTCCATCGAGTTCTTTCTGTTCTGCCTGTCTGTCTGGCTGCGGTGTCTTCTGTCTGCAGCTTTGTCACTCATCCGGCCCCTTGCAGCTTGCATCCGAGCCGGGCGCATCCTGTCCTTTAAGGTACAGATAGTACTAGTTACTTGTACTTTGATATGCGGCTCGATGCATCATCTATAAGGTAACAAATATACAACTCGTGAAGATCGAGTCAAACAACGCAACGTATTTGAAGCTTGTCCATTGTGCATATGTAATGCATCTAGCAACAAAGTGAACCATACGGAGATGACCCTATAAGGTATCTGCACAAGCAAGTTTTTCAATTTCAGGACGGGAGCAGCGGAAGTGGGGGAAAGAAAGAAAAGATCTGTCCACGGAGGATAAGAGTCTCTTAGAGGCGGTGAGCAACCGCGTTTGGCGATGGCCGATTTGAGGGCTCCATGCGACCGGAAGGGAGGTCTGAGACCGATCGTGGCTACCTACCTTAGGGTGGTGAACACTACTACTCTGCTCGTGTACACTACAACTACCTGCGTTACAACGGTGGTTTGTCTCCGTCAATAGTTTATAACAAGGTTACTGGGGAGTGTGGCATATGCGCATCTGAGGAAAAAGTTCAATGCAACTAGGTTACATCCCAGTGCTGATCGATGACAAGACTTGAGACTTCTGATACTCTAACTACCCAATGCCTAGACGTTGGACATCATTCAGTATCATCAACTTATGCCTCCCCATCAACCAACTCATCGTATCCCAAATCAACATGACCACGAAGAGACCATCCCACCCCATGAGAAACATACGATCCACACATCCCGCACCCGTCTCAATGGCCGCAATGGTTCCAATGCCACCCCGCTGACCCAGGCATCACAGCATCGACTGCTCTCTTCAGCGATGTGGCCGCGGTAGGAATCCCAGGGTCCATTCTTGAACCGCCGCGAGCAGCAGCTGAAAAGATGTCGATCTCAAGGTAAGGGCTGTGCAAGAAGACGCGAGGGTAGATGACACCGGTTAGGAGAGTGCTACTGGTCATGGACCTATCTTTCTTCTGAGTCTCCCTACGGAGAATCCATACCACACTTCACATCGGAGTGTTCTGCCTTGTCGACACGGGCAAAGTCTCAATTATAGTCGAGCTGCGCTGCGAAACTGTTCTCGCCGTGAATAAACGCCACAACTTCTTGAGACGTTCAGCGATTGGTGCAATAATTGAGGTGTGGACCTTGGAAAACTCCCAGCGACGAGCGAAACGATGATCTCGTTGCGTAACGCTAAGAGATATCGGTACACCTCGTCCTGGAACTCTGCCACAAGTGATAGAAACGAGACGTGGGAGGTGGAATGCTCAAGTATGCGAGTTGGTAGTATTTTTGGCTCAGTAGGAAGGCTTGACTGCTTGGGTGGTTCGACCATGGTGCATCCGGAACTTGGTCCTCCTTCGGTGTGGTCCGGACGATGTGCTTAATTGTGGACAGAGGAAGTCCAAGATCAAAGAGCTTAAACAGTTGCAACTTGATGCAACAAGGAGTAGAGCTGATGATGCTGGCTTCAGGGGTCGTGGAAAGATGACCACGCTAATTAGGTATCCGGGGAGGTTGGTGTAGAGTGGTGTTAGGATCCGGAGATGTTGGCCATTCTGGGCATCCGCTCCTTCTATAGATGGTTGGCATCCATTTCAAATCGATCTCGCAAGTTTGAGGCAGTGACTGCGAATCAATTCCCTGGTGCGTATTGCCGCATCGCATTCTGATGCAATATGCATCTTTGAAACTCAGCTGTGCTGAAGCCATTTTTATTTATTCAAAAAGTATTCTGTTGATCAGGTTTTCTGTCCCTTGTGACGTTTTTCTTCTGTACAATTTTCTTTAGGCTGTTAACGTTCGGCTGATCTCTACCATTTGCTTCCACATATAAGTCCTTATGCCCACTGCAGGAATCGTCGACAAGAAATCCGAAGCTGAGTGTGAGAGCCTTCCTCCAATGGATAGACACAGTCGGACATCGTCGTCCATATGTAGTATCCTAAGAACCGGTGGCCACAGACATTGCGACCACAAGCCGAAGACGACTTGCAGTTCTCACTCGTCAAACTCAATCCTCTTTCCTTTGAGCAAATATCCACCGGCAAACTTGCCCACCACATAGCCAATATATGCACCTGTGACTATGGTGATCGGCCACTTCTGCCAGTCGCGATCCCTAGTAAGCCACTGTTAACTTGACTGGGCATTCAAAAAACGGTCTACATGGAATTCAAGTGTTGCAACCTACCAATCGAGCGGTATAGGCACTGCGCCAAACCAGGCACCCAACAGCGTCCCAACCGTTCCTCCGAACACATCATCGAAGGGCAAATACAACGATGCAGCTTCCCTCCATTTAGCTGCCTCGACACCATGTATATACACGAGGGGCGAGATCGCAAGAAGTGACATATGGGCGGCGCAGAGGAACGTGTGAGGGAAATGCGTCGTCAATGGCGCGCCGAAGAGGATGAGGAGGATCGTGAGGAAGGGTGCGCCGAGGATGAGAGCGAGCAGGAGGGCCAGGGCAGCGGCCTAATGACAGATGTGAGACATTGACACGAATAGGGACGCCTGTGTACTGTATACATACCACAAGCTTATTGCTCAGGCCATTCTCTGCTTTCGAAGCCCCAGGCTTCTTCCGCTGCCCCTGCTTTGCTGATTTCACGGGAGTAGATTGCTTCGCGGCCCTTTTCGCCGCCGGTAGACACGTCACAGCATAGCTGATTTGTAGAACGCTCAATGGTAAGAGCGACGTGAGAAGTGTCGAGACTGGATCCGCTACGAGCGCGTTGAAACGTAGATAGTATACCCCGAGGACCAGGAACGGGTGCATATGGGTGTACAAGCGCGACGTGTCAGTAGGCAGGATATCAATTGGCAGAGACGTGGACAGAAACTTGCGACGCTTCGATTCCGTTTCAGTCATAGTAGCTGGATCTTGGAAGCTCTGATCTGGTCTTAGCCCTCTCCTCCAAACGACTAAGTTCCACCACGGCAGATGCCGGCGCAAAGCCGCCAAGCTTGAAAGCAGCATATACCTTACGCGGTCAAACGTGGACCCCTGTTTGTGCGAGTAAAGATGTGATCGCTTTGATGTTTCTTTACAAGACGTTCTAGGTCTTATCTTGGATGCAGCTGTATCGTATCATATCATCGTCATGTTACTGTATATGTTCTTACAGTTCTCCTTTCGCTTCATACTGTTATGTGTTGCGCTTTGTGATCCCAGCGCTACTAAAGTTTGCAGCTACCTTGTCTATCAGTGATGGTACGTGTATTGTCGGTCCTCTCGAAGAATATATCTCTTGCTGGATGCATTAGATGAAAGCTCAGAGCAAGAAGATATGCTCAATTTGATAGCTCATATAATCGCGCTGGAGCAGCAGTCTTCCGGAATCAACTTGATCATAACAAGCCGGCGGCAGCAAATCATCGACGATGTTCTTGGAGATCTGGTCTCCGAAATTATTCCCATTCAAAGCGAGAAGGTTGACGCGGACATCGAATTACATATCGAACGGCGGCTTTCGAAAGACCCTCAGTTGAGCCACCGGCCACCTGCACTCAAGAAAATGATAAAAGAGGCGCTGACTACGAAGGCCGATGGAATGTAATTCTGCTCCAGCTGTATCGTCTCGAGATATGTTGCTGATGTTAATCCTAAGGTTTCGTTGGGTAGATTGTCAGCTGGATTCTTTGGGCAATTGTTTGACCCCGACGGCTACCAAAGTAGCCCTATACTCCTTGCCGAAGTCCTTGGATCAAACATACGATAGGATACTACAAAGTATTCCTGACGAGTACCGACGACAGGCTCAGACCGCGCTCCAGTGGCTTGCATACTCAGCCCGGCCTTTACGTTTATCAGAGCTTGCCGAAGCTGTTGCAGTAGAACCTGAATGTGGTTGGGACTTCTTGGATAACCGACTCTTCGATCGGCAAAAGATTTTGACAATATGTTCCAGCTTGGTGACGGTATCTGACAGGGTTCTCACAACGTTCCGTAAACCATTGCCATTCGAAGCATTATTCCCGTTTGAAATAATATCCGGAGGCGACCCTAGCTGCTCAGAAACCGCTGATACCGTACCATCCGAAACGTTCAACGACTGCGAGATACGACTTGCACATTACTCTGTCAAGGAGTATCTCGCGTCTGAGCGAATCCTGCAAGGGCCAAGCTCATTCTTTGCTACGCTCGACACACCTGCGCAAGTATTAATAACAAAGACCTGTCTGACGTATCTGTTATTATTTGACAAGCCGGACTCATTACCGCGGGAAACATGTTTTCAAGAATTTCCTCTCCTCATCTATGCGGCCGAATACTGGCACAAGCACGCGCAAGCTGCGAACGAAGAAGATGGTATTGACAAACTCGTTGTTCAGTTTTTAGATGATAGCGAGAGCTTCAGTCTATTAAACTCATTGCGCATTCCTAAAGCAGCAAGTTTACATCTTGCATATTCCCAGCTGCAGTTTGAAGGCTACCTGTCCACTTCCACGTCCGCCCGAGCCCTTTTATACGCATGTGAATTCAATCTCTTCAAGTCCGCCACTCGTCTTATAGACGGGGGCGCAGATGTCAACGTTTTGGGTTCGTTGAAACGTTTTCCTTCTCGGGTTGTAGCCGACCAAAAACACAATCCGAAGGAGTTCGTTCGACTTTTGCTGGATGCAGGAGCAGATGTCAATGCTCAAGATTCATTTTACCGTACCGCTCTTCAGGGTGCAGCCTATCAAGGACATAGCGAGACTGTTAGACTTCTGTTGAACGCAGGAGCAGATGTCAATCTTCGAAGCATAATTTATGGTACTGCTCTTCACGCTGCAGCCTCCCAAGGACATGATGAGACAGTTAGACTTCTCTTGAATGCCGGAGCAGATGTCAATGTTCGAGGTGGATTACATACTACTGATCTTCGACTTGCAGCCTCTCGAGGACATAATGAGACAGTTAGACTTCTGTTGAATGCAGGAGCAGATGTTAATTACCAAGGTAAATATGACGGACCTATCCTTGGAGGTGCACATTGCGGAGATACTGAGACTGTTCGACTGTTGCTCAATGCCGGAGCAGATGTCAATGTTCAAGGTGAATTACATACTACTGGTCTTCGGCTTGCAGCCTCTCAAGGACATAATGAGACAGTTAGACTTCTGTTGAATGCAGGAGCAGATGTCAATTATCAAGGTAAATATGACGGACCTATCCTTGGGGGTGCACATTGCGGAGATACTGAGACTGTTCGACTCTTGATCGATGCCGGAGCAGATGTCAATGCTCAAGGCGGAGCTTGCGGTAATGCGCTGCAGGGCGCGGCACATAGGGGTCAAATGGATACATTCGAACTGCTACTACAACACGGCGCCGTGATCACTCAAGCGGGGACGTTCGACAGTCCTTGGGACGCAGCTAAGTTTGGAGCTAAGACGGCATTCAATGGGTGGGTGGAGAAATGGAACGGGGGGATCGAATGATGAAATGGATGGCTCCGGTGGTTATTCCAGCGATGGTTAGCGAAATCCACTCCAATGTCTCCGCAGCTGCAGTGGTGGTTTCAGTCTTGCCAGCTCGAAGACATTGTGAGGGTCTTCTGAACACACGCTAACATCCTCGCGGAAGAACAACCTGCCAGCTCCGGGTCGGAACCTTCATGACTTCAGATCTTTACAATGATTGGAGTCCCCATGGGCAAGAGAAGTCGGTCGTGGCTCCAGAGTTCTGGTCGGTAGTGGGATCGCCTGCTCGTCGAAGATGGGTTGAGAGGTCACTGTCATTCGGAGCAGCTATTGCTTTTTCAACTGCACTCCTCTCATTCGAGTGCGATGACATGGACGGCGGGGTCGTACACAACGGATATGAGGGACTGATGGTTAGATTTGTTCATAAAAGCGATATCCATGTGTCCTATGATACCACGTCAACCGCCTCTGTGCTAACCTACAGTAGGAAGCCGAGGGTTTAACCCAAGTGCGTCGGTCTATGGCTTTTTGATGGGCCAAATCCAGGGGGGTTTACCCTCGAACTTGATGAAGCTTGGGTACCTCGCAGAGAGCACGCATAAAGAGCACAAATTTAGCAGAGAAATCTACTATAACATTTGTATATACGATTCGAGCTTGGATGGAGTGACTACTCCTCAACACCGTAGCGAGACCGCTCCCAGGCTTAAGGTTCTCTTAGCATAACAGCGCCAATATATTGTTTCATTGTGACCAGCCATCCTCTTAAAAGAATCTGTAATCCTATGTTGAAGCATCGCCCCGCGGGATCAGATTCCTTAATGAAAGATCATATACCACGTCTTCGATCTTCTTGACCTAGACCTCTTTTAGTACCTACTATCGAGCCTGGAACCCTAGACAACTATTAAGAACACTTACATTATACTTGATACTATCACTTCGCCGTCTGAGCGAATCATTCTTCAGGTTCAATATCTGAAAGCCGGCGTGAAGGTCCTTGACGAAGTGGCTAATCTGGAGTGGTCGGTGGTAATCGCCCAAGGTGACCGAATTGACCGCCAGACGCGCCTTTGACACTAGTAAGCCCGCAGCCGTGCATCCTCTGTAAGTTGGAACACGTACCAGCTCTTCGATGAACGAGATCAGTGCCTGGAGGTATTCCTCGATAGTCAAGTGAAAGGCATCACGATCCTTGAGATTGACCGGCACTGTATGGAGTACGAAACGTCAGGAGCGACACGACTGAGCGGTCCGACAACAATCGTGTACCTTCTAGGGCCTGACCAACTAACTCAATCGTCAAGAGTTCACCTGGGTTCCTGTCGCTATCGAGCCAACTGCAGAGGAGGCAGGCAAAGCACTGTCATCCGTCAGCAGCCGCCTCCCCATAATCTCTGTCGTGCTCCCTACGGCATTCTGCATGTCCCTTGTCCACATGCTATTGTATTTGTAGTACGGATATCTCGACGCCACTGCTGCTAGCTTTCTGATGCTCTCAACCTGTTCTAAGATCGACTTCTTTGCTTCCTCGACAGTGCTAAACACTACGTAGCTCAGTCAATTGTGTGGAAAGGAAATTCGATCCGAGGAGGAGTAGACCGACTTCGGGCTATAGGCGTTGAATGAGCTCTCGAGAGGATGGATTGAGTAGCTCTGCCTTTGACGATTTAACAACTGCGCCCAATGTAGAGGGCCGCCTTTTGTACCCTGTCTTTCAAGTGTTTGCAGAATCGCTTTGAGTTCCTTTGTGTAGATATTAGCTGTCGTGGTCGTTGTGCAGGGGATTTGGGAGGCTCACCTCTCGGACCTGGGCATCCTCATCGATCTTTGCTTGCATCTGCTCGAAGATGACTGGGTCGACCATACTGTGAGTTTGTGGCTCCTCCATGTCTGAATCGTCTGAAGACATCTACGTTTGAGGTGTTTAGACGGAGGCGACGATGTCCTCAAACAGGGTGACTTGAACACCAAACATCTCAGGGAAAGTTGACGGCTTTCAATTTACTTTGTCTACCAACATCGCAGATCGAAAAGACCCAGAACGCTCATGAATCAAGAGAGCATCGAGTTGAAAGTCTGAAGGTGTACTAATGCAGCTTCATTTCGACAGCCAGAACAGCTTACGAGCGACCAAGTACTACTAACCAAGTACTACTACTACGATGCCAGAGCAAATCTACTTCTTCTTCAAACTCCTGGACAAGCCAGAAGCAATGATGAAAAAGGTGTTCGCGTCGCTTGGAGGTAGTGTGATACCAAGGACACGGTGCGGAGGGTCATGCGCAAGCACAGAGGACCACCCCGCTAGGTACAAAAATAAGTATAATCAATGTTTGTTTCCTTAGAAACATTTCAGAGATTAAACTGAAAAGAACAGATACTACACTTGATCTAAGCCAAAAGGCACTGTCGAAGCCATTAGCAAAAGGCGGTGGTTGAAAAGTTGGGGTGTGGTGTGCAACTTACAAGAGAGCTAAAGAAGAAAAGAACTTTTCGGGGGGGGAGGAGGTAGATTATATACCCGTGGGCATGGCCGGGTAAGCTGAAGTTTGTTCTCGCGTAAATCTCGCTAAACATTCGGAAGAAGATTGTGGAAAGTGCGGGCCGCAAGCGAGCAAGCCCTTGCCCCAGTGAATGAAATTTAACATCCCACCACTACATCGGGCCAAATTCGACAAATTCGACAACGACACAAGGCGCAGGATACACACTTCTTTGCGACCAACTCCAACAATGGCTCCTGCAACAGTACGTACACCATCACACCGCTTTGCTGTCCGCCCGTCCCCATTTCGGGAACGAGGCTCGAGAACAGTAGGCTAAGTGACAACCCGGTACTGGACAGAAAACCACTCGCGCTCCCACCAAGGGGAAGCAGCAGAAGATAACCAAGAAGGTACGATTGCTCTCTTCCGACCGATGCTTGGCTTTCTAACGCTTCCTTGACTTGTCGTAGTTCATCATCAATGCCTCGCAGCCCGCAGGCGACAAGATCTTCGACGTCTCCGCCTTCGAGAAGTTCCTGCACGACAAGATCAAGGTCGACGGCCGCGTCGGCAACCTCGGCGACATCGTGCAGATCTCCCAGCAGGGCGACGGGAAGATCGAGGTCGTTGCGCATACGCAGTTTTCGGGAAGATATCTCAAGTACTTGTGAGTTTGGCCTCGGGCTTGTTGAAGGGAGGGTTCCGTGCGGGCGCTGATGACTTGGATTGAATGGGCAGGACGAAGAAGTTCCTCAAGAAGCAGCAGCTTCGCGATTGGTTGCGCGTCGTGTCGACCTCTAAGGGTGTCTACGAGCTACGGTTCTTCAACGTCGTTAACGATGATGCGGAGGATGATGACGAGTAGTGCGGACGGTAGGGCTGGATTGGCTTCGAGGAGGTGTATTAGTGCGGCTGGAGGCTTCGGCCACAGGCTTTAGAGTCCTGATACAATCAAGCCGTTGTTAGAGATGTCTCCATGCTGTTGACTGGGTTTGTGCCTGTGAAGATGCAATCGGACTCTATCCAATACTGTAAGGATAACACGTATGCAGTCTATGAGATGCACGGCCTTGCCAGTTTGTTTCCTCGATGATCCTCTCTAGCAATGCTCATGGGAAGCGCCGAGAATCATGAAGGAACAGATTTATCTTGACAGGCTCACTGATCGAAAAGGCCTGAAGGCTTACATTAGAACTCCACTCGCAGTTGAGTGAATCTCATTTGGTACATGATGGGGACAGTTAAGAGATCCATCCATAAGGAAAGCCTTCATGCTTGATTGGTATGGTGCCGGACCGAGCGCACTGCAATGGTCCGACAAACCAGCACAGACTGCACAGTAAACATAGACACTCCGTAGGTGATTGACCATTCAAGCTTCGCCAAGTCCCTTCGTTAAATCCTTCAGTATCTTGATCTGTTCCTCGACAGCGGACCTGCTTGTCCCTCCACTTGCAGATTTCATTTCCACGGAGCGTTTATAGTTGAACACATCCCGAACATCCTCACCAAACCTCTTATCCACACCCTGAAGCTGTTCGACCGTCAGCTCGTCCATTGACTTTCCTTCCGTCTCTGCCAGTGCGACCACCCGACCGGCGATGTGGTGTGTTTCTCTGAAGGGTACACCTGGTCGAAATTTAGTGACGGGTCCGGAGTGGTCTACAAAGATCAAAGCAGCGTACCTTTCCGTACCAAGTACTCGGCGAGATCGGTAGCCAGCATATCGGGTGTGAGGGCCGCCCGCATCTTGTCCGGAAACGTCGTCAATGTCGCTAGCACGCGGCTTGCTATCAGGAGGCTGTCTTTTAGGGTCTTGACGTGCTCCAGCATAGGCTCCACGCTCTCTTGCAAGTCTTTGTTGTAGGTTGACGGGATTCCCTTTATAGTCATCATCAATCCGGCCATGTGGCCAAAAACTCTACCACATTTGCCACGGAGTAGTTCTAGAGAATCGCCTACCCATCGGGTCAGCCAACAATACCAAACATCAAGGGTAGAAGGAGAAAGATACTGTTTTTCTTTTGCGGCATCAATGAACTACCAGTAGTGTATGCGTCTGCTAGTCGAACGAACCCAAACTCTGCAGAGCTGTACAGGATAAGGTCTTCGCTCCAACGGGATATATGTAGCATCAAGGTCGAACCCCACTGCATCGTCTCCAATATGTAATCTCGATCTGCAACGGCTGCCATGCTGTTGTGAACCAGGCCGTCGAAGCCCAGCTCCTTTGCCATCGCCATACGGTCAATGGAGAATGCATTACCGGCGAGGGCGCCGCAGCCAAGAGGGCATCTGTTGACACGCTTGATGACCTCACAGAGCCGCTCCGAGTCAGCGACGAAGGCCATGCCGTAACTAAGAAGCCAATGACTCCAACGTATAGGCTAGAAAGCAATCAGCGCAATGACCTTTACTCTCATATGTGCGAACCACCTGAGCACGTTGGAGATGCGTATAGCCCGGCATAATGTAATCTATATCCTGCTCCGCCCGCTCCGCGATGACTCTGAGTAGATCCATCAGGTACTTCAGTATCTCTCGCAGCTCTTCACGCAGCCATAGCCGCAAGTCCGTGGCGACCTGGTCATTGCGGCTCCGACCCCTGTTTGAAGCTTCAGCTCGTGTCTTGTACTGCTTCCTGTGACCCTTTGTACGTATGTAGCTTTCCTGCAATCTCCGTCCCAATGATCTCCCCCAACCTACGCTCGTTGGCGGTGTGAATGTCCTCGTCAATGCCGGACTTGATCTCGAACGTATTGTTCCGCCATTCCTCAAGGACCTGGTGAAGACCCTTCTCGATTTCTGCGAATTCGAACTTGGTGAGGATTCCGGTTGCAATGTTCGCTCGGGCGAAGGCGATGGAGCCGGCGATGTCCTGAGCGTAGAAGGCACGGTCAAAGTAGATGGACTCGTTGTAAGCCATCATCAAAGGATCAGTAGCACCTAGAGAACATTTGGTTAGCTCTGAGGCAATTGTGTTGATGGTATTGCTAGGGAGCGATGTGCTGTACCCGTAAATCTGCCCCCCCAGAGTTTGCCTGAGGCGCCATTCGCCGAAGGCTGCTCCTGCTGCTGGGAGCGCATTGCGGCACGGAGTTTGCGTCGTCGAGTACGGGCTGTATCGTTGTTGTAGCTTTTATTCTTAGCGATACCGGCAAGCATTGCAGGGAGACGAAATTGCCGAGGAGTAAGGTGATTCTCATGGGTGGACGGTTTTACATTCATACAACGACATGCGTAGACGGTCAATTGAGTATGGATCTACGAATTAAGGTAGGTGCTTGTTCATCTACTTTTACTCATGCTGGAGCTGATAACATTAGCGCCTAGTCATAGCAGCAGCGAGTGCCTTTCAGCACGTCTAAGGTAGCCCAAGGTCAGGGGGAACATGTCGGCTTAAGGACAGTATTTTGATTCCAATCATTCTGAGTCCTACCGCAACACTGCAAGGCGGAAAAGCATTTTAGCCAGGATCGAGCTTAGGTACTTACCTAAGGTACCTACACTGAGAAATAGGGCACTCACAGTTTTCACGAGCTGGGTCTCAGTGTGGTTTGAAGCTTGGGCCCGTAGCTTTGGTACCGAAATTAGTTACGAGCCGAGCCTAGCGCCCACGAGGTATGACGTGCAAAAGCCCCTCTCCGAACATGGGTATCTGTGTGTGACAGGGCAAGGCTTGAAGGACTCCGCTCACGATCATTAATTGCAGCGTCAACATTTATGGCGCACCAACCAAGATATGAACTGTGAGGCCCATACCCCTCTGGGTTTGTAAAGAAGTCAAAATACTGGACGGCAGAGACCGCGGATTGCAGACTTGGAATATAGCGTTACCTACGCCGTTTAAAACCATACGCGAAATATAGACTATTTACGACGGTAAAGATGAACCTGATATCTCATATTTTCCAAGGTGACCGGATACTCGAGTCCCTCGGGAACCCTAAACCATCGAGAGTCTTCCGACAGCAGTTTCTCCCACTGTCCGCCTTCCGATGCGGTCTTGCTGCTCCCTATAGATGAAGCTTCTAATAAAGTATGATCGAGCAGCCATTGCATCGGATATTTCTTCCCCGTAGCGCCGGGTGAGGTCGCACCACTGCTGCCTACGGCCACTGTGGAATAGCTACCGGGACTATCGACTACGAGAAGTAGCGTCCCGGTCTCCAGCAGGAAGGTCAGTGCGAGGAGAAAGTTCGTAGTCTTGGCCATGGAGACCGAGTAAAGCTCGTTGAGTGTGAACATTATAGTGACCATTGTGGCGTCTTTCACTATATGAGCAAGGTTCTCGACGTCAAGCTCTAGCAGATCTTGTTGGTGGAAAGCGCAGGAAAAGTCCTCAGCTGCGACTAGCGGTTTGTTTGCAGCTTTCGCAGCTGAGGAAGCGAACTGAGAAAGATGCAAGGGTTCTGTGACACCCTGGTACAGGTCATGGACTACCTGTGACCAGTCTGCGATATCCACAGTAGTTAGGATGAACTTTCGGAAATTCCAGTCATCGGCGGTACAATCTACATCGGTAGAAGCACGCTCCTCCATGTATTTGTCCGAACCTAAACTCGACCGTAGGTGGTGGGCATAGCCCGCCAAGGCCACGATTTCTGCGCCGGCTCCTCCACCGAGACAAACCACTTTGCATGCCTCTCCGTTATCGCTTGAGGCTTGCAAGTCCGGTCCGAGCGAGATCCCAGCATTGTCCGCTTGAGAATCCGGCGGTCTGCTAGTGTTGGTACCACTATGTTCTACCAGGGTTCCAGCACTGCGTGTAGCCAGATTCGCGCGTCTGATGAAGCTGTGTCGAAGGTCCGGAAAATTGATGAGTATATCCAGGTAGGCCAGCGCTCGGCTGGGACTCCAGCGGATTGCGTAGGCGCCTAGATACTGTTGGCTACCGAAAGCCTCATCGAAGTCTCGATTGAAGAGATGCTGCTTGACTTCTTGGATCAACGATGACAAGTGGATTCCAATTTGATTCGAGAGACTATCCTTGAAGACATTTATCAGGAGCTGCTGCAGCTCAAGGGGAATTGTTAACGCCTTCTGCGCATCGCCTCCATGGAGCTTCTCGTCTGAGATAGGGGATCTGTGACCGGTTCCCTGAGCTCTCTTACTTATAGAGTTGCGATCAATATCCTTCTTCGCCTTTTTGCTCGAGACATTTCCAGGAGCCATTAAACCGTACCCAGGGGGCTCCTCGTCCAGAATTTCGTGGCTAGGTAAGGCCAAGGAAGCCGCTTCTTCAACACGCGTTCAAGACGAGTCTTGTAGGCTCGACAGAGTATGAGAAAGCGTTACCATTGAATTTATACCCTGAGAAATTGTCAGGCTTGCTTACGACTTTCTTCCCTTATGCAAGACATAATCATAATGTGTGCTTACGAGGATCGCACGATGATGAGTACGGAGTACCTTACACTTCGCTCTGTTGCCAGGCCACTAGTACCTACGCCACATCTAATAAAAGGCCGATCATCAACAGGGCACTATGTAGCTTGGTGTCCAGCAAAACAATCCTTGCTCGTCTTCTTTAGTTGCCAATATCCAGGCAACTGCTCTCCCTAATGATGAGCCCGCGTAATCACTTGAAGCTTCACATCGAGGCGACAGCTATCTGTGGAATGCGCACGCAGGTCCAAGTATAAATGCTGTAACGTTACCTACGGTACCTTACTCCGTCTGAGTGTTCTGCATGACGTATGACAAGTGTGGCTGGTGAATAACAGCGTGAACGTTATTTAGGGGGCGGTGCAGCGCTACTGCCAACCGGAAGGCAAGTGACGTTCCTAAGGTAAAGTCTGCTGCTCATCTATTTGGCGCAATATTAATCTCCCTTCTCTTCTCCTTTCATAAAGCCAACCCTTCTCGCAAAACGTCGAACCAGATACAATTCTTCTTGCAGACCTTCTCGCAGAACTGAACTCCAGAATCAAACTCCTTTCCAAAAGTGTAACGATACATTACAGCCGTCTTCTCTCATAACTCATCATGCCTTTCACAGGAAGGTAAGCAATACGCTAGAGCGCCTACAAGGAATCACTACAACGTCTCCGGATCAATCCGGTGACGGTATCACCTACTGTGGCCACCTTCACTCTGTTCTTTATACTGCGTTTGATGTGGTACATAAAGTTGACAAGATAATCACATAGCGACATCATCAAGATCATTATTGCGGTGATCCTGCCACCTCTTGGTGTCTTCCTTGAGCGCGGCTGCGGCTCAGATCTTTTGATCAACATTCTCTTGACGATACTCGGATACATCCCTGGCATCATCCATGCGCTGTATGTCTCCAATCACTGTTCAGCATCTTCGCGATATCATCATTTTGATCAACAGCCTCGTCCTGCGTCTTCTGACACGAATACTAATCCGAGTTTAACAGATACATCATTCTCAAGTACTAGTCGTCCTACTACAAACGCAACCCTACTTCAATATCATCATGTCGGGCGCATATCGAGTATGAGGTCGGCTGGGACCAGAGGACTTCAGCTTTTCTCGGATTCGAACCGCACATCTCCACCCCCTGTTCCAATGGTGTGGAAATTCCATCAGCGTGCACTCTACGGGTGTAACAGTCATGGGGATCTTCTTGAGTGCTGTTGCTAGTTGTATTTGGCTCGGTGTTTAATCTGCACTTGGTTTGATTCCACAGCCTGCGGGCTCGTGTGCCTGTGTTATCGTTTCCATGAGATCTGCGCCTTACGGTATAGATCAACTGTACTCTGATCATCAAGAAGCTGTATTTTGAAGATCCTTGTGCCGACCAGGCGCTTGCAGATGAATTTTAGTTGAGATTCCCCCGTGTGCCGTACGCGCCACACGTCCACCTCTATGTGCCTAAGGTAGATATCGAAGCAGAAGGTAAGGTAAGCTATGTCTGCAGACATACATGACCTCTTGTATCTGACATCAAGGACTTTGGCGGCTTCCTTTACTTATTCAAGGGCTTTGGATTGTAAGATCATTGTAAGTCACAGCGCAAAACTTATTTTCTAAAATAGGGTGCTTTAGGGTCGAACCAGCTGCACGTGCTTGACGTCATAGTGTCCAAAGAAAGATGCTTAAACGCCAGCCCGAGCGCGTAGCCCCATCTGACGACCAACGACAATAATGGCACTGTCTGCATTTAAGATCATGCAATGTCGACGGTTTCATGGAGGCGCTTACCTCAGGGCGGCTTCTTCTCATAATGGCTACACTCTGGCACAACGACGCTGGATGCGCCCGATAATAACTTGAGGGCTGTCCAGCGACGACAGAACATCTTGTCCCACAAGATGCACGTCTTTCTATTCTTTTACAGTGTCATGTTCGTGTAGCTTTCGCTCCTCAATGTGTTTCTTTCCTCTTTCCTCCATTTCTTTCCATTGTATGATTTTCCGGTTGTATCAATAATGGGAGGTTTTCTGTTGGGTCAAGTAATGGAGTTCCTCCAGGTCAGTCGCATCCGGCCCTCTGAAGACAAAGAAAATGTCTTCGACCCCACCACGCACGCTGCTTGCGTCTACACGATCTGTTCAGATCGAGCAACTCTGCTTTGTAGCAAGCCTTTGCGTTTAGCCATTCGTTGTGGTTGACATCAATCTGTGGAACTGCCTACTGACTCGGGCACAGTTCTTTCACAGCAGTACTATAGCCCCACGATTGCGAGTTCTTTACCTTTTCCTAGCATTATATGTTACTCTGGCCCGTCCTCAATCATCCCTCCCTACTTTATCACCTTCCTTGGTCAATACGGTACCTGTTTGCGCCCGGCCCTGCCTCCAGTCGTTCATCGCCGAGTCTTTCCCGAGATCCGTCTGTTCAAACCAGCAAGATCTCGCTTGCTTGTGCACCCATAATAGCACCGGTAGCTATACACTCGGGGAAGGCGCTTTTCGCTGTATTGCCCTGAGCTGTACCGACGAGACCACGCGGGACGCAGGAGCATACCAGGTTTGCGCAGGGATTCAGAACGCTCTTCCAAACACACACGCTACGATCACGGCAACTATGGTGGCCGTAACGTCCGCTCCGGGCGACCTCTTTGACACAGGCGCCCAGATAACGTCTTCTCAAATCCCTTTAAGTATCGTTGCTTCAAGCGGCAGTATCTCTGCCACAGGTCTGGTTGTGGCGACTGGCACCCCATCCGGCCAACCCTCACCGACAATCGCTTCGTCAGTCGTTGGATCGACATCAGCACCAAGTCAAACAAGTCATGCTGCGGCCACGACCTCGAGTGTCACGCCAGCCACGACAGGTGCACTCACTACTCCGCAGATTGCCGGTATAGCTGTAGCCGGTGTGGCTTCTGCCAGTGTGGCGTTTGGAGTAATGCTCTTCCTTTATTGCCTCCGACGTCGGAGGGCTCTAAAACAACAAATGGAACAGTTGCCCTTCGAGATCGAGAAGGCGCCTCCGAAAGCGAATAACATTTCTTCGGACCCGCCACCTCCTCCGCCCAAGGATGGGGAGACTAGCAAAGATAACCCTGGCACTCCAACCCCGAATGTAAAATTCGATCAGGCTCCCAAAGTGCCACCGAAAGACGGTGGGAAACGGCGCAGCTTTTGGAGAAGAACCATCAAGCCGGACGATATCGGGGTTGCCGTGTCACCCGAGACGGCACATCAGGCATCACCTAAAAGCATTGCAAGCTATAGGACAACTTCGAGACTATTACCGGACAAGCCAGCTTACACCCTTTGGCCACGCCCTATGCAAATACTTCAATATAACAGACCAGAGAGTACAGACACCAACTTCGAAGAAGATCTGTATGGTAGCCAAAGGCGCGTTCCGGATATGTCGATACCTGCTCTTCGAGGGAGCCGGTCGGTAGATCTAAGTCGACAACCAATCCAACGGCATGATATACGGAATCAGTACTATTCTCAAGAATACCCCGTTGACTCTCTCGCCCTTATGTATGCGAAAGAAAAAGGTATCCATCAACGGCGTCCCTCACTGCCTACCAATGTCAGACCACAACCCCAGGAGACTCCGGAGCCCCAATGGACAGCTCCCCCATACAGACTGGAAAGACCCGCGGCTTTGCGTCATCCCACAGCACTTAGACCTGGACCTCCTCAGCCACGACATCTTCTTCAACCTATTTCTATCCCACCAACAGCGCGTTCAAGTAACTACTCGGACAACTACTCTCTCGCGTCCACTGAACCGCATCTAAACCGACCCATTCAGTCATATCACCCTGCATCCCGCCGGAGTCTGAGTACGCGACAATCCCTGAGGTATTCAAACGCGTCAGATACAAGTTTTGAAAGTGTTGGCGAGGATGACCTAACACCTCCCGCGGAGCCTGCTTTGTCTCCTGTCGTCGAATCACCGCATACCTCGCCAATCTCCGCCCTCAAGTATCCCCGAGTGCCGCGTTCGGCGTCGATAGCCAAGACAGCTGCAGTATATCGAGCTCCACTCGAAAATGGGCGAGACGTCGTACGGTACGCAAGTGGAGAGATGAATAGGCATAGTCAGCCTCCGACACTATCGAAGCGTGACAGCAGTCTGTCAGCGCTCCTTGCGAAGAGAAGGGGAAACGACGCGGCTTCTGAGCTCGAGAAGGGGTTAAGGCTACGGCAAGATGACAACGCCGGATCACCCAGCAAAACAGTGTTGAAGGTCATCAATACCCCTGGGATCGAGAACGCGGGACCCGGACTGAAGAGCCCCATTTGGGAACCCAAGCTGACGCCTACGATGAGGGATGGCGACTTATATCTAGAAGTGCAATGAGCGCAATGTATACCATTCAGCGAGGCGTCACGGCAATGGATGTCAAGGCGCAACAAAACAAATACCCAATACACGCTTGGTCTGAGCACATGTATTTCCTTGCTGCTTAATCTATGTACAATAAAAGTCAGATATACACACTTATAACGTCTCTCAACCTGACAGCAAAGCACCTCACTCCGGCTCCTCCCCATTCCGCTCCCCCACATCCAGCGCAACCAAGAACCGACT
>JAABUU010003495.1_pt1 | contig 19901 bp, 23 predicted proteins | sample 5559301 | NCBI WGS metagenome assembly JAABUU01 (sample SAMN10711884, study PRJNA513360) | rock metagenome | isolation source: Antarctica rocks | place: Antarctica: Victoria Land, Richard Nunatak white | reverse complement strand
CCCCCGCAACACCCCCTCACCCGCTCCCACCCGCGCATACATCTCCGCCCCAACAGCCGGTTCAAACAGCCTAACAACCTTCGTCCCCGCCAGCTGCACGAACAAATTCGGGTTCGGGTCCCGATGCAACGGCGTCGACGTCGGCGCTAGCCCGATCCACACGTTGGCGTCGTACACGTCGCCCTTGCCCGCTTTCCGGACGAGGTCCGGGACAGGCACGTCTGCTCGCAGGCGCGGTGGGAGGTCTGCGACTTGCGCCTGTGCGAGATAGAGCCGGTATGGCGCCCCAGAGGTAGGGGCGGTCGAGGTCCAGTTTAGGAGGAGGTGGAGGGGGCCGCGGAAGCGGCGGAAGGCGGGCGAGGTGGGGGTTGGGGGGTGACTGGTCAGCTCTAGGGGCACGATGGTGTCGCCGTATGGCGAGAGGTAGGTGTGGTTGAGGGTTTGGGTGGCATCGTCGCTGCTGGGTTCGGTGAACCAGGCGGTCACGGCCGGTAGGTGGGCGAAGTGACCGGGGGGGAGGGTTGCGGGGAGGGCGGGTAGGAAGGCCCTTTCGCGGAAGAGGTCGACGGTGCCGTTTTCGAGGACGGGGACTTTGTGGTGGGTTGGTGGGTTGGTGTAGTGACGGATGCCTTTGGCTCGATGAGCCAGCCGGAGGCCGCTGGGGAGCATTGGTGAAGATCCGTGGTTGAGGATGTTTTTTGCCATGCGATTGGTGCCTTGACATGCGGCACCCTCAGTTGAAGTATGTTACTGAGGTAAGGTATTTGTACCTTACCTGGTAATGTTCAAGGCTACCTTCCCGAAGGTAGATGGCTGGACGGCTAAATCTCAAGGCTAGCAGTGGCTAAACTCAAACATAACTTACTTCATGTGATTTCAGGCGTGACTTTAGGCATGGGGTTAGGCATGAGCCTAGGTATCTAGGCGACAGCACGGTGCAAATTGGGGGTGAATTTCGAAAGGAGTCACTAAAATTAGGGGGTGATTCCAGATGTTTGCCAACATATAGTTCTACTGTAGGTCGTAAATGAATGCCGGGACAATAAGCGATACCAAGGCGTCTCCGGCATCCATTTACGACCTGGAACTGTACCTTAGGTGATCCTACACGATCTCACTTACGCCTCTAAAGTTTCTCCACGAATGTTTACCTCCATGCACAGCTAACGATCTCGACAGCCAATAATGAACCCACCAATGCTACACCACCTTAACGCTAGTGAACAGTGTGGCTGCTCCTCGAGAAGCGCAGCTGTCTCACTCGAGGGGTTTCCATGCCTCGGCCCCTAGTGGGGCCGCATTTCGCGTTCGAGTAAGTTGTAACAGCTGGGACCTGTGGCTTCATATCCTTCCCAGAGATTCCTATTATCTCCTTTTACAAAGCCCAATTCTGTGTAACAGACAGCACGATTGAGGATTCTGTTCCTAACGCGAAGGATGCTTGGAAAAACAGTTACAATGTTCAGATCCAAGGAAGCCATTGCCAACAAGAATGGTTACGACAAAGATGCTTACACGTACTATCCGATACTCATCGTCGGTGCCGGGGAGTCCGGTATCGCCATGGGCTGCAGACTGAAAGAAGTCTTGGGCTTTGATCAATTCCATATCGTCGATAGGCAATCAGGAATCGGAGGCACATGGTGGATCAACAGATATCCGGGAGTAGCCTGCGATATGTAAGTCAGTATCTCACTCTACTGACTGTTACTGATTCGTTCCTCTGTAGTACCGCCGTCTTTTACTCTTTTTCTTTCTCGCCCAACCACAAGTGGACCAGTTCTCATCCACAAGGCCCCGAGATAGTCAAATATCTCCAAGGAGTCTGTAAGAAGTATCGCATCGCCGATAAGATCGAGCTCAATACCAACGTCGCTGAGGCACGGTGGCTTCAGGATGAGGAACTATGGGAGGTCACTCTGACGCATATGGCGCCTGGGGCTGGGGATTTGAGTGAAAGAGAGCGCCAGGAGAGGGTCCGGGAGCACGGTGAAGCCACCGTGTATCTGAGCCGCGAGATTGTTCGAACGAAGGTTCTAGTCAGTGCCGTCGGCGGCTTGGTGGAGCCGAAGTCATGGCCTGATCATATTCCGGGGCGTGAGACCTTCGAAGGGGATATCTTCCACTCGGCCCGGTGGAATTACAACGTGGATATGAACGACAAGGATGTCGTTGTGGTGGGCACTGGATGTAGTGCAGCGCAATTCGTGCCCCGCCTGACCAAAGCCCCTTTCAATGCTAAATCTGTCACTCAAGTCATGCGGTCGCCACCTTGGGTAGTACCACGTCCACTGCCTCCATTTGGCGAAGAACAGTGGGCAAGATGGAGCCCAACGGTCCTCAGCGCCGTACCTGGGCTTGCGTACGCTCTTCGAGCCATCATCTACTTTTATGCAGAGAACGACTTTCACAGCATATTTGGCCGCGACGAACGCAGCGAAATAGCTCGGGCCAAAATCGAGGCGCAACTGCTCAAACACATGAGGGCCACGGTCCCGGAAAAGTACCACGAGATACTCACTCCTGACTACGGCGTAGGATGCAAGCGCCGGATTTTCGACGCTACGTGGTTCCCTGGTCTCAACGACCCTAAGATCGAGCTCACCACACTTCCAATCAATAGTATACAGCCCAGAGAAATCACACTTGGACCTGGGCGATCGTACCCCAATCCGAAAGATGAAACGAGCTCGGTATCCAAGGATCAGGCGAAACGTCCAGCCGATGTTATCATTCTGGCGAACGGCTTCGATGTCACGACCTGGTTACATCCGCTCAAGGTAGTCGGCAAAGGCGGCAAGACACTGCACGACGTCTGGGGTGAGCGTGGCGGTCCTCAGGCCTATATGGGCACCGCAATGGACGGCTTTCCGAACTTCTTCATGATCTTCGGGCCAAATACCGCAACAGGACATTCCTCCGTTATTTTGGCGTCAGAAAACATGGTCAACTACAGCCTGAAATTTATAAAGCCGATACTGAACGGAGACGTGAGGACATACGAGGTCAAGAAAGAGGCGGAGGTAAACTGGACACGGGATATCCAGGAGAAGTTGAAACAGACTGTGTGGGCGACTGGCGGTTGCCAAAGTTGGTATAAGACAGACAACGGCTGGAATTCGACAGTCTACCCGTAAGTGTACTACTGATCATGACGACGCCACCGAAAGCACTAACAGCGGAACTAGGTACTCACAATCAAACTTCACCCTCAGGTGCATGTTCCCGAGATGGAAGGACTGGACTGTGACCTACACCCGCAAAGGGCTGTTGAAGCATAGGGTATGGCAGGCATCAAAGTATATTGCCTTTGCGGCTGCAATCGTTGGCATGGTTAGGACAATGCAAGCTGGCCGGAGCTTGCTGGACATTCCCAATCATCTCCAGCAGTACGTCCGATCTGGGTTGCTCAGTATCCTGGCCACTCTTAGTCGAGGGATTGCAAAGGTTCAGACTCGGATATGATTGTTCAAAACTGTACATGGGGGCATGACAGCTTGAGTACTATAGGAACTCGTTTGACTATCTACATGTATATCTCAGATCTTCAGTCACGAGGCACCGCCGAAGTCATCGCTCGACTCTCGTTTTGTTCCATGGATGTAAGTAGTCGTGTTTAGGGGGCCGGTGCGGAATATTTTAGATGTGGTGTGGAGACGCCGCTAAACCCCCGGACTTTAGATCCCATGTGAGGGGCAGGGCTCGATAACTCCACCCCAACAATTTGCACAGGATCGATTTTTGACAGCGCATATACTCTAATTCCTTATCGGCGGCCTGCAAAGTTGCAAGATGAACGGACACATCCGTCAGCAAAGCTCTGAGAGCCAGTCCATAGAGGGCAGCGGCGGCAGCGCGTCGAAGAGGAAGAGCGTCGACGGCGGAGGACTGCACACGAAAGCGAAGCGCAATCGTTACATCTCAATCGCTTGGTGAGTCGCGCTTGAACGATACCCTTATGTTGTTGGAGATTGACGTCTCGAAGCAATGAATGCAAAAGACGCAAGATCAAATGCAACGGGGAATCGCCTTGTCACCGATGTGGCAACCTATCGCTAGAATGCCTTTATGCGCCCAACTGCTGCAGCAGCGGCTTCAAGGATTCGGAGTAGGCCCTTTCACAAACCTCCGCTCACGGACAGCATCCATTGACACTTCTACAGGGAATTTCAACAAGTCAATGCGCACATCGCATCGCTTCAGCAACAAGTCGACACTCTTTATGCCAACCTCAATGCATTACATGGCAGCCAAGACTTCAGCCTTCCGACAATCGACCCGAACCTCTACCCTCGGCACGAGTCTCGCTCGCTCTCCCTGTCTCAGACACGTTTACCGAATCCGAGATCGCCATCTCGTGTGCGCGGGAAGCATCCCCGCTTTCAGGGTCCCACCAGCTCGGCCTTCAACTTCGATGTCGCCAAGTCCAGCCTCCAGACGATGGGTATAACCAGACCGGAAGACGGCGTGGACGAAGGGATCGCAACTCGGGATGGCACGCCGCTCGAATCGCCATGTCCGACGTCCAGCGCAGCGATGCCGGCACATCCATCCAAGGATCCCTTGTGGTTATTGAACAAGGACGAGACTGTAAGGCTTTGCAGGGTCTACGACGAAGAAATGGGAATCATGTATCCGATGCTGGATATAGACAAGATCATCCGACATGCAATCATGCTCTTTACGTTCATTGAATCGGCTGCTCGGACTGGGCTAGTGCAGAGGAGCCTTCCCGGCGCTGACAATCTGGATGATGATGATACGAGATTGTTGAAGATGATCCTTGCTGCAGCCCTCATCGTGGAAGGAAGCGGACAGAGTGAGCTTGGGAGGAGACTATTCGAGACTGTGAGGGAGTATGCGGAGAGTAGTCTATGGGGACCGGTCAATATCAATCAGTTGAGATTGCTGGTACTTGTTGTATGTATACGATAAGCCCTCACTGAGGAGTTCGACACCTTTCTAATGAATAACCAGGCACAATATCACTTCCAGATGGACGAAGAAGCTCAGGCTTACCGAGTCATTGGACTTGCAGCCCGTTTGTGCTTGGAATTAGGTTTGAATCGGAGGGAGGTTCTGGCTAACACATTCACGACGGGAGAGGAGTGCTCTTGGGCGATCAAGCTCTTTTGGTCTATATATGTGCTGGACCGGAGGTGGAGCTTTGGGACGGGCATGCCGTTTGCATTACAGGACGCAGATATTGACCCGCTATTACCGGAGCCGGTAAGTGTTGGCATGGTGCGCCAAATGATTGAAAGTTACTGAACCACGCATAGGATGAGTCAACACCGTATTTGACAGCGATGATAGCCTACAGCCGTATCAGTTCGAAAGTCTGGAGGTCTGTTGTCGGATTCGATGGCACTGCCAACGATGTCAAGAAGGTTGAGATTGGTTACCTGGACTATCAAGTCTTGCAGTGGCACAAGAGCGTTCCAGATTCTTTGGCGTTCTTCGACCCTGCTACCGGCGAAGAAGCCGAATCAAACAGTCGCGCCGTGCGCCGCCTACGAATCTTGATCTACCTTCGTGCCAATCAGATGCGAATCCTCATCTATCGCCCTGTCCTACATTCTGCCACGAGCATCATGGAGAATCGGGGTTGTGCGCAGACCGTCGTGGACGTCGCCAAGGATACCATCCGGGTCCTGACACATCTCAACCAAACCTCAGACATCTACCGCACGCAACAAGTCTGCTTCAACTATTTCCTCGTCTCCGCACTCGCGGTCCTCTTCCTTGCCGTGGCCCACGCCCCGGCCGACTTCAACCGACAAGTTAGAGACGAGTTCTACATGGCGCTGGACCTGGTGAAGGGTTTCAGCACAAAGTCGTACATCTCCAAGCGGCTGTGGAACACGATCCGGGGCCTGAAAGAGGTGGGACCGAGGCTTGGTCTGCCTTCGCGGCCGTTGAACATGGACACGAATGACGCGCACTCGACTGCCGCGGTGGCAATGGCCGGTTTAGCCGGTCATCCTGTGGACGAGCTGGCGATCTTCCCCTCGGCGCAGGGAGTCAGCCCCTTGGGAACCAGCCCCAAGAACGGCCTGCAGATGAGTTATGAGCTGACGAACCTCTTCGAGGCCGCAGGTGGTTATGGCAATATCATGGCCGCCAATCCCGGGATAGATAGTGTGAATGGATTTGGTGGTCCGCATGGAGAGATGCCTGCTGCTGCGGATGGGCCTCCTGGGTTGTTTGGCAATGAGCAGGAATTCTCTAGGATCATGAGGGATCTCTTCTGAGCAATTTAGGGGACTCAGGTTTAGGATTCCGTCTACGTTTTCGGGATTGTGGCGTCTATATATCACGACAGGTCTACTAGGGGTACGCCGGGGTTTGGGATATAGCAAAAGAGCTTCTGGACTGGATGTCTTTCCTCCTTAGTCAGATATATGGAGTAAAGCAATAGCGACAATGATATAAATTTCAGTCATCCCTTCTTTCTATAGAGAGTGGATTTTGGTAGAAAGTAGAGCATGAGATCAGGGTGGACTGAATGAAAAACGACTAACTTATCTTTCTAAGCGAGTATCCCGGCATGTGTCAGCCACCGTGGCTTCCGCCCCACCTTACAAGGGAGCGGTCTTGAGCGCGTTGGGTAGAACCTCGATGCACTCGGAACAAGCCCTTAAAAGACCCAGTACCTAATCTCTCGACCCTCAATCAGTGTTCGACCACCTGGGACAGCTATTGAAGTGCATATTGTTTACTTATCAATACTGAAGACCTGTCATTCCCTCACCCGGTGTCAAGCTGTTCTCGGTGGAAGCTTGGGCATCAGTCAACGGCGAACCGCACAGGCGGCGACGTGGCAGTAGCATTCGTCACCACTCCCAGGGTCAAAAATCTTGCCTGATGCGCAGATGAGACGCTCGGATGTTACGGAGTTCCCCGATACCTTTCGCTCATCAACACTTTCTCTCCAACCTACTCGCCGATAGGTCGCTGACCCTGTGGTCAACGTCACTTGGTCCTTTCAGATATACCGCTATATCGGAACATCTCCTAGTAGATCGGATACATCTGGTGGTGTCAAACTCCGGCCCGGGACCAACATCAACCTTCAGCTCCCTTCTCGCGCTCGCATAACCTCTCCATTCTGCTGTCCTGGAAACTGAGGACCTTGGCCGCGGGAGGAAGACTCTCTTTACCATCCCCATCTTCCACGGATTCGAAGAACAGGTCACCCCCTCATGTCGTCCTCATCACCTACCCCAGAGTCTTGGATATCCTCGTTTTGCTCTCTGCTCGGCCACGAATACTTCGCCGAAGTCTCAGAAGACTTCATAGAGGATGACTTCAATCTCACAGGCTTGCAGAGCCAGGTGCCGATGTACAAGGAAGCGCTGGAGATGATATTGGACGTCGAGCCCGAAGAAGACGACGATGAAGACGAAGAGGACGAAGAGGAAGAGGAGGAAGATGACGACGGCACGATTGGAGATGATGGGGCGGAAAAGTCAGTCGGATACCGAAGAGCAGGAGAGAGGAGACACATGCGAATGGCGAGTGATCTGAGCGTCATAGAGAGCTCGGCCGAACTACTCTACGGACTCATACATCAGCGCTACATAACCTCGCGACCGGGGATACAGCAGATGGCGGAGAAGTACGAGCTCCAACACTTTGGCCTGTGTCCGCGGGTGTTTTGCAATGCATGCAAAGTGCTACCCGTCGGTTGTAGCGACACACCAGGTCAGGAAACCGTGAAGCTGTTTTGTCCGAGTTGTTTCGACGTTTACACTCCACCAAATAGCCGTTTCCAAACCGTCGATGGCGCTTTCTTCGGTACCACCTTTGGCTGCCTCTTCTTCATGACCTTTCCCGACCTCGAGATCGGCGCGAGAGTGGACGCCAACAGCCTAGCAGCCGCGACTACCGCGACGAAGGACAAGTCCCGATCCTCGTCCTTGGCCTCTTCCAACGCAATACCCGGAACCACACCCCCGGATATACCTCCCAATCAGCCTTCGTACATCAACGGTACCACCCCTTTCAACCTGGCACCGGGCTTAGGACCAGGTAAAATCTACGAGCCACGAATCTACGGATTCCGGGTCTCGGAGCGGGCCAAGTCCGGGCCCAGGATGAAGTGGTTGCGAATGCGACCCGTGGACGTGAACGAACTGGACGAAAGCAAGCGCTGGCACGAGATCCACGGGGGAGACGAGGACGACAACATGGACGAGATGCCCGGAGTGGTGTCACAGCAAACGCAGGTGGCAAAAAGGAAGAAGGCCGCCGTGAGGAGGAGGCGGCAAGTCTCGGGAGCGGCGGCGACGGCGGCGGCGATGGCGGCGGTGGTCACGGTGGGGAACCGAGATGCGATGGATACTAATGGGATTGGGGAAGGCGGGTGATACATAGAGCGGGGTGGTGGCTACCTTAGGGCATCGGTTGGGCGGGCGCATTAATCTGATGTATTTTCTCTTCTCCTACTCTATCGCCCAGTTCTTCATGTCGATGTGAATGGAGCGGGCAGTGTTTGAGGACACGCTCGACGGGATATTTTTCGCTGCTTGCGTGAGAGGGTCGAGTAAAAATATTACAGACGGGAGGCATCTTGTTGGCTTAACGATCATCAGGAACTGTCTTAGATCTGCGTCCTCGAACATTGTATACTGCCCCAAAGCGAAACACACAACCCCCTATCCTCTATCTTTCTCCAAGTGCCCTTTCTGCCCGTCAGCCTCGATTAATATCAGTAATGGAACTACGCTGACCGTACACTCTGACTTCTAGAACCTTCAATCAGTCCCTTTCCACACCCCTGACTTGTGACCAGGATGCAAGATTTTCGAAGATCGTCGTCGAACGTCTCAGGAGGGAGTGCTCCATTACCCCCTGAAAGGCCCTGAAAGGCCCTGAAAGGCCCTGAAAGGACTTCCCCCATGGCGTTCACCGCTCATTCATCATGAGGCACTGATGATGAGGGGCGTCCGTCTCACTTCTGTTATCTACTTTAGGTAAGGTAGAGAATAAAGAGGGTTTCGAAGATTCTCATCCAACATCTCAGGAAGGAGGAGTGCTCCCCTCTTCCTCGAAAGGAAAGGTGCTCCCCTGTTCCTGAAAAGGAGGTCCTCCTTCATGTCAAGTCATCACCATCATAATGCGATGATAGATGATACGCTCCTCTAACCCACATGGAAATTTCTGAAGACTGTTGTCGAACGTCTCAAGAAGCGGGAGTGCTCCCTTCGACGCACGGTGCCCTCCTGTGAGGCACGGTGAGCTCCTTTCGAGGCACGGAGCCCTCCATCAAGGCACGGTGATGACCGAGACGTTCGACGGCCATAACTGCCAAACCCAGAACATCTTAGTTCTCGACGCAGTTATCGCCACGATTTCATTGGCGCAGTCACAACTCGAGAGACTGTCACAAGGCGAACACTACTGCTTGACCTTGACCGGAACGACTCTGGGCAGTCAAGTCGGGGCAGTCAATTTTAACCTTTTTCAGTTAGTTTTTATTAGCTGCATTGGGGGCGTCAACTAGAGTCAGGTGGACATGACTGCTAGTATGGAATTCTTACTAGCTGTGGGGGCAACCCTTGCAGGTACTGCCACCCTCGCTGACACCCTCGCTGCCACCCTCGCTGTCGCCCTCGCTGCCACAATGGATGATGACAAACAGTGAGGGCGACAGCGAGGGTGTCAGTGAGGGTACATGTCAGCGAGGGTGGCAGCGAGGGTGGCAGCGAGGGTGTTAGCGAGGAAAAGGGTGAGGGTGACAGTGAGGGCGTCAGCAGTAGTAAGGGACCCCCTACTAGCAGTCATGTCTGTCTGACTCTACCTTGGGTAGTGAATGCCTCCCATGCAGCTAAGAAAACCTAACCCTGATAGGTTAGAATTGACTGCCCCGACTTGACTGCCCGGAGTCGTTCCGGACCTTGACCTTATCATTGCTACGGAAGACATGAAGACATTCGCAGCATCGCCGTGCTCGTCTACCGTGAGCCCGGCAGTTTGGGGATCGAGTTGAGAAGGTTGGTCAGCTGCTCTATGAGGTCCCTGTCCCTGTCTAGAGCTTGTAGCGTTTCACCAAGAGGATGCCAGAGAGTGTTGCGATAGCTGGGGGTTTTGGAGTCGCACTTGAGCAGTGGTGGGTGGAACAGAGATATGTAGATGTCTTCATTTATCCATGTTGCATCTATGCTTGTACTCTGAGTACTCCACCACTTGTGCCACTACTTTGTGCGTTACTGAATGATTATCCAGCTTGCATTGCATCTTTTCTTCCCCTCTGTCACAGCCGCACATAATACCCACAGCATTATCTCCTTCTCTCCAAAACGACCTCTATCTCTGAGTGCCGTGAGATTAGCCCTTAAACTTCACGGCTTGAAAGGTGCACGGTACGAGATCGGAAGTCTTCAATGGAGCCCTAGTCAACGGTCAGATATCGACGCTATTACGGTTGAAGCGCTATTGTGCTAGCAACCACTCAAGGAGGCCATAGGGAAGCTGAAGAAATACGAGCTTGGGCACGGAAAATGGGGATAAGCTTAGGAGGAGATATCTTTGGAAGATATAGAGAAGGAGGGCAGTTACAATAGGGATCTGCCCTGGAAGAAGAGCCGCTGAGGCCAAGGACGTATCCGGTCGCGCACGCCGGCAGCTTGAACACATGGTCGATGATACTTCAGACCATACACTTACATGCTCGCCAGAGCAATCAATCAAAGGATCAGGGCTGATGGACAATCCGCTACAGAGTGACGGCTTGGATCTTAGCTGAGAAAGCTGGGAGTGGGGGTGGGCAGGAGATGAAGACGGAGAAGGAGAATGAGAGGAGAGGAGAGGGTGGGTGGAGGGGGATGAGGGGAAGGGGAAGGGGAAAGGTGGTGAGGGAGGGAAAGAGGGAAGGGAGATAGTGAAGGTGTGCTTCATTTGAATTGGATTAGACAAGATGCAACAAGAGGAGATGGCATGGCATGAGAAGGGGATGAAGACAGGATAGCAGCCATGCACATTGGACTGCCCTATCCTGCCCTATCCTGCCTTGTCCTATCCTGCCCTATCCTATCCTACCCTGTCCTGTCCAGACTCGCCTCACGAGAAAACCACCTTGCCTTGCCGAAATCAAGAACACATGCCATCAACCTAGTCGAGCCAAGCCAATTCTTCCTCCCCTTCTCTTCCCTTCTTCCCTCTCCTCCCTGCTCCCTTCTCCCTCATTCTCCTTGCCCCCTCTTCTCTCCTCTCCCCTTCCCTCCTCCACATCCCCACAGCCAGAGACCAAACAACAAAGCAAACATCTTTTCTTCTCCACTCGACACCGTCAGTCAAGACACACAAGCCATCTTCTCCCCCTCCATCTCCACTCCGTCACTCTCTTTTCAGAACTTCTTCCTTTCTCCTTTCATGCGTCTTGACTTCGATCGTTTGTGGTCTGTTGGTTTTTTGTCGGCTGAGATAGATGGATGGTTGGATGGGTGGGTGGATGGTTGTGGTGTGGTGTGGTGTGGTGTGATGAGGGCTGGGAGAGAGAGAGAGTTAGGGATAGGGAGAAGGGTGAGGGGAGGGCGGGACGTTTGTTGGTGGATGGGGTGAGTTGTTAGCGCAAAAGGGAGAGGGGGCCGCTGGAGGCTTGAGTTGAGTTGGCTGTATTGTACTGTGGGATATGGATGGATTTGGGGTGTTTGGAGTGGTGCGTGTTGTGTGTTGTGTTGTGGGGCGGTCGTGGTTGTGGGGTTGTGCTTGTAGGGTTGGGATTGGGGATGGGGCTGATTGAGGTTGGGAGTTGGGGTTGTAGATGGGGAAGAGATGAGCGCTGGGTTGACGTGTTGACGATCAAGTGGGTGGGGTAAAGGTGGGTTCTCGTTCCCGGCGATGGGAAGTCATGATGAGAACTAGTTATCTGTATATATGGCAGAAGAGGGTAGGGGAGTGTCTGGTTGGAGGCGCAGGACTGCTGTCCTTCTTCGACCAAGGCTGACGGGATGGGGGGTGAGGCAGATCGTGAAGAGAGGATGTAAGAGGATGTAGGAGAGCCAAAGATTTAAGGAGTCAAGGGTGACTGAGCGGATTATGACTGGTGGTGACGGTTGTTCAATTGTGCGATTAGTGATCACAGTTGAGAACCAATGTAGATCTAGACGTTTATTACTGATCTGAGCTCGTAATACTCGAGGGATCGACTTATAGGTCATCTCGAAGAGACTTGTCAGGCAAAGTTGCCAGTGTTGTCGAGCACTCCAAGCTCTTTTGATCGAGTGTCTGGGCAGAGCACTCGACGGCGACAACGACAGATACACCAATTGAGAGCTCGAGATCTTGATTCTTTCCAATATCCATATGGATGATCGTCGGAATCTATTGCTGCTTGTCTGGCCAGTAAGGGACGATGATTGAGAACTCCAAGCGGCTGTCGAGCCTGCACTGATTCCCGGCCTCGAGTACCCTTGAGGAACAGAGTCTCCTACTTCTTCGAGAGCAAATCTTGGATCTGAAGTAATGTACGATCCCCTGGTCTTTGTGCCCGAGTGTCGAATGTACGTCTGTGGAGCTGGGTTCATTCCATCAGCATGTAGAAGTTACTAAATCAGTACTCACTCTCAGCGGCTCAGTCTCCGTCTATTTGCGACGAGAGAGAGGTCATGTCACTCTAAGAGGGTGTCAGAAGAGTCCCCTTTCCAGGACGACACGGGTTGGGTCCCTGGCCATAGGCTTGAAAGACAGGTGAAATATCATGTCGCGTCGTAGAAGCAGGCGATAGGGTAAAGCGAGTGACGCTCTTCATACCTTCCAGCAGCCTTCTTTCAAGGCCATGTTGCCAGAAGAAAAGATCTCACCGAGGGTGTGAACGTGTAGAGAGAAAATCACGATACCCTAAAGGTCCTGTTTGACTGGGAAAGTTGCACGAGCCCATTCAGCCTTCTTTCAGTGCAGGCAGGTGAAAGTCTCCATAGCACCCCTATCGTACTGCAACTCGCACGTCCTAGACCTGGTCGAAACTGTAAAGAGGATCCGATGCCAAAGCACCACTGCGTGGCAAATTGCGTTACGTACGCCGCGGCTCGGGCGACGGAAGCCTGGCAGCAGGAGGGAAACAAAGGGCGTCGTTCATACTCCGTAATGGACACGGCTCAATTAAATTCCCACTGTTTATGGCCACAATGGTCAGACATGCAACATTCGCTCCGAACTCAGCACCCAAGACAATCAATATACCTAAAACCGGAAGTTGCATTCCATATTAGGAAACACCTCCGGCCACCGCCCCCAACGAGTGGACGGGATATCAAAGAACGGCCTGGCCCCTCTTCCTTACTGCCTCGTGCAAGACACCTACTTCGCCTTGGCTGGAATCCGCCAATGAAGATGGCTCTTCTTCTTCATGCGGATTGCAGATTTTAGAATGTATCTTACCTCCATTTGCTTTCCGTCCGCTGGATTAGAGTAGAGGCGTCTAGCTTTGATACCGAGATCTCTGTCAGCTCAAGTCCAACAACAAGGACCACCGAGTCAATGGGACAAGCTAGCCAGGACGAGATGCTCCGCTTGTAAGGCTGAAGTTTCGTATAGACGCAGTAGACTGCACTTACTCAGTGCGTATCATCCAGGGAGGACCTTCCTAACGGACCGCAGGTGGAGATGACCGTCCTCGTCCATCAAGTCCTAGTGGTCTTCCTAATCGGCCTTGGTGTCTGTTGAACGGTAGAAGCACAGCCCTGGTGCACGGAAGGAAAGAAATTTAAAAGTCCGAGAAGAGCAGAACGGGATCCCAAGTTACACACAACGACGAGTCAACTGACACCGGGGAATGTCAACCGTAAGGCCGGAAATCGCGCCAAAGGGAGACGATTCGTCGCTGATCGAAAGAGTCATGGCAAGCGGAAAGTGAAAATCAGCCCTACCCAAGGTACAGTAAGGTACCTTGACACCTGCCATTGACGGCCTCTCCTGTCATCATCAAATGCGTCGTAACGAAAGGTATCTGAAACGATCACACGGATTATCCAAGCATCGTTACCATCCCAAGGCCGAACGGCCGAAAGGCCCCCAACGCGCTAACGTTACTGTATGAGTCTTGAGTCGTGAGTCGTAAGTAAAGTCGTACTGCAAGGCAAGGTCCTTTATACACCGCCTTTGTAAACAAAGCACGCTCTTTTCCGCTCCCGTTTCTGGATCCGGATCCTGGACCAGGGACCTTCCTTCAGAGTGCACACGTAAGCAACGGACATGGCACATGTGCATAAGGATGAGAAGAAGAACGATGATAGGGGAAAGAACAAGGCTGCATCTGCCAAAAGTCGGTAGGAAACAGCATGCCTTGGTCATCAATGCGATGCGGTGCGATGCGGTGCGATGCGATGCGATGCGATGCGATGCAATGCAATGGAACGTTGGAGAGGGCATATCAAATAGCTTAGAGAGCCTCAAAATGATTGAAGTACCCCGCCCCGCTCACCAGACATCCGTCCTCGTATGCACATAACGTTGTGGTGACCATACTGGTACAGACCGTACTTTACAGCCCGTACTTGTGGGGACGGATAACGCCATCACAGTCCGCATCTCGTTGTTCGTGCTTGGATTTGTAAGGTACTGTACAATTGCTTTTCCGGATTCGAGGGTCCAGGCCAGCCAAGCTTCTGACAAAGCCTCGTGGACGACATGTGCGGAACCTATAGGTAAGATAAGGGAAGGGAAGGAAAGGTATCTAAGATACCTAGGGTACCATACCTCTATGCAGGGCAGGGCTTAAGGGACCCTGATATGACGCGAATCATATCTGCTAGCACCTTGTACACCTCGATGCCTGTCTGTAACAACTCATCCCTCACAAGCTCTGACACAGACTCGGCGACTGAACCTGAAGGGCCCAAGGTCGCTGTTGTGACTATCGGTCACCCCGTGGCGGGAGAACGTTATCCCGTACAAAGTACCAAGCCCCACCTGCAGGGTCGGTCTCGCTTGGCGACTAAGTTACCTTAGGTAGGTACCTGGTACCTAAGGTATCTTTACTTTGTGCTTGTATCTGCGCCGCTTTAAACCCATAGCACTTTCGCTTCCAGCCCTACGCGTGAGCCATCCCACATGGCAGGAGGGGTGCACTGAAGAAAGATTACTCATCATATCTACTATGTACTGTTGCAAGTAGCGTAGAATAGGCAAGCTTACATAAAAAGAATTATGACATCATTTATTCAGATTGAATTTCAAAAGACATAAGAGATAATTGTAAAACATTATTGTATTTCTCAATTACTTTTTACTGATTTAGTTAAGATTTAAACTCAGATCTTTACAGATTTGACAATCTGTAATGTATTTATTTAATTACATTACTGAAGCTTTAAACATATCTATTATTGATTTATAGAGCTTAATATATAGACTGAGTGCGCAGGTTGCCTATAGGTCATGTAAGTCAGAGTTAAGTTCAAGTATTGAGTCAGATCAAGCTAACTTTTATTTAGCTAAGTTAAGTGCAGGTTAACCTGACTTGATCTGCATAGAGTCACAGATTTTTTGTGAGTTATATATAGTCTTAGTAAGCATGTGTGTTTCTAATGTGCACCTTCACAAAAAGTCATGATTTTCATAACTTATTTAGTAATATATCTTGTGACTGTGTAATTTATCCCTATATAACTAGTTAAGATATAATTTATTATAACTAATATATTAATAAGCTTTCACATTTTTGAGCTTTAGCTCTGACCTTACTCATAATGACTAGCTTAAAGTTCTTAAGTTTAATTTACATAAATATAAATAGAATTGATCTGTACACAAATCTAATCTGATCTAATCTGAACTTTAGTACAGATTTAAATTAAGTATACTTTTTTCTGACTCAATCTGACTTTATACTCAGTCTATTAATATACTTTATTTAAGATATAAATAAAATAAATCTACAATGAACTTTTTATAAAAAAAGCTTAATCAGTATTTTTAAATATGCATTGTCTGCACTGTATATTTAAATCTATATTGTTAATAATAATGTGCTTAACTGATCAAATCTTCTCAATAAAATCATACATGATCTATAACTAATTAGTGAGAGCAATAAGCTTAATAATTATTTTTTATAGAACTTAATGTCAATGTTTAGCAGTCTTTCTCAGTAAAATGAATTTATTTTTATTTGTAATTCTTAAAACAGTCAGAAATTCTTTCATTACAGTCTTCTGAATTAGCTATCTAATCTATATTGTTGCTGCAATGTAATCAATAATCTTTACAATATAATTTACAATACAATTCACAATACAGTTAATTATCTTCACAATGTGATCAGCTCACTTCACAACACAATTAATTATCTTTATAATGTATTAAACATACTTTACAATTAAACTGAGAATCTTTACAATTTAAACAATAATGTTTATAACAATGAAGATAATGAGTTTAGAAACAATTACAATATCAATAATTTAAAATACATTAATTAATTACTTTTTAATTAACTTATCATAAATTTCAATTACTTGCTCTAAGTCATATAAATTGTGTTTACAGCAGTTGTGATGCATTATATTAACTAAATAAATGTATTATGACACACTTAAAGTTGCATTCAGTGTGAAAGTTATGTTGTAAGCAGAATGCAGTAAATTTATTATATTTATAGAAGTCTTTTAAATCATTATAAAATTTATTAATCTTTACTGTTGCTGCTGCAAAGAAATTCAGACAGTATATTTATTAATATAATGCTGCTTTTGCATTTATATCTATGAACTGCAGTTGTAATAAATGACTAAATGATTAAGCAAAGATAATCAATTTTAATATTTATAAAGAGCTATATTATTTGCAGAGTTCACTGAAAGTTATAAAAGACAATATTTTTTAATATACTTAATTGTTTTCTATGATTCTGTTTATACAGCTCAGTTATAAAGTTAGTGAAATTCTTAGCTTTATAATTAGCTGTTGCAGCAGCTTATAGAGATATTGTATAGAATTAATTTGTTTATTATATTTTATTAAATTGTAATGAAGTATTTATGAACAGCAGAGACTGCTGAGTAGATAGTGTAAATTATATTGAATTTATAAATATAATTAATGATTAAGATAGATACAGATCAATGTTGTGAAAATCTGTTTATTAATGATGAAATTATAATTATCATATTAAATAAATATGAATAATTAAATTTTTATAACATTATTTTAACTCTCTGTAATTCTTCAGAGAGCTGATTTACTTTTATATTTATTAACTTAAGTTATGTTGTATATATATTGTTTCATTATGTTTTACTGTTTTCATACAGTAATCTAAGTTGACATTGAGTTCATTAATTATGAAATCTTAACAATATTTACAAAAATAGATGTCTGTATCAGTAAGTCTTTTATTAACATTAATTACATGTACATAATGATTAATTTTCAGCAATATTTCATGATGAATAATTCTTTCAGCAGTTTATAATAAATATTTAAGTCATATATAATCAGAATAAGCTTAACTAAATTTATTGACATCAGTTTAATTTTTATTTTAATGTTTACAACAATTTTATAAACTTCATTCTGAAACAAGAAAGAGATATGTCTGCAATTAATTATTATGTGATTTTTTTATTCAGTTACACTGATAACAACAGATTTATAATGCAGTGTTTTCAGAATTTCATAATTATTATATAACATTTTAAGCAATCTACATTGTTTATTATCTTTATGATCAATTTACAATGAAAAAAGATTCAACAGAAGCTATTTATAAGTTAAACAGTGCTGAATTAACTTAATTTAATGATGTAGATGTTTTATCTGAAACTTATGAAACTAATGAAAGAAATGAATACTTATGTTATATTATATCATTTAGTGAAATCTTTAAACTGTGTTGTTTATGAGCATATCTTGATTAAGAGAGTTACAGAAGAAGTAAAAAGAAAGTTGACTGCAGTTAATGTAAATAAAGTCTTTACTTAATCTTTAATATTAGTTTTATTTCACTTTATAGAAATAACTAGAATATTACTTCTCAACATTCTCATTTAATGAGACTGTATCTATTGACTCTCACTGACAACAAACATTAAATAATTAAACACATTATTAAGAGTTCAACAAATCATTTAAGAGTTTAATTAATTATTAACAATAAATTTTATAAATTTAATGAATTACTTAAAGATCTGTCTAAATAGAGACTTAATAAGTTTATTAACAATTATTTCTTGATTAAACATAAAGTCTATCTGAATCTGATTGCATTTATGCAGATTGTAAATGTTATAATAAAAGACATTGATATGCTTTAATTACTCATGTACATATGCATTCTTAATTAAGATTAAGACAGCTTGATTATCTTCTTTAAGCTAAATAAATAAAGATGCTTAATGAATTTTATTTTTTTAAATGCTTACACAGTGTAAATTGACTTCAAGATATTTATTTATATTTATGTTTCTTAACATTTGTTTAAGTCAGATCTCAGTCTTTATACACATTGACATAATTATATATTTAATCTCAGTAATTAAAATGATGATGAACTTTTACTTTTAACTTATTTATAACATTAATTTATCTTTAAGCATATAAATACATTCTAGAATTGATTTCTGATTCTATTTATTCAAAATATAATTAAAGTCAGAGTATTTAAGTATTACTTAACTTTCATTAAAGCTGTACATGATGTTAAAATTGATAATTAATCTTATATACTGTAATAATTTTTTAAATGTATGTTCATAATGCTCTGCAGAATCACTGAGATATTGATTTAATTAATTTAATATGAAGATAATGTTTAATTAAATATAAATTACTGCATACATTAAATTTTCAATTATCTATTAATACTGTCTTTAATTTATTCTTTAATCAATTAAGTTAATGAGACAAAAAGCATCATATTTATTAAGTAAAATGCTGATAGCTCTATGCTTATCAAATTGTATATGAAGATTCTTTAATATCTTATTTACATAATGAGTCTGATTCAGATGCAGAATTCTCATTTTATAATTATGTATAACTTAAATGTTAAAAATTTTCTGTGTCTTTCTTAAATTCTTAACTTTAAACATGTCTGCAAGAGCTTGCTTAAATCAGAGAATGTATAATAGATTTATTGAAGTTATAATAATATTGTTTATATAAAGAAGCAGCATAATTCTTTTAATGCTGTGAAAAAGAAAACAAAAATTAATTTTACTTTAATGAAAATTTAATTTAAGCAGTTCAGTGACACATCATTTATATTAATTCTGTATAGCTTACTTAAGATTATAAAGACTGTGCAGTATGTGCAGAACATAATTAAATGTGATATTGACTTTAAAAAAAAATATTATATAGATTATTTTCTTTAGAAAGAATTCTGTAAAAATATTATTAACATTTACTTAATGATACTTTAGATTCTTGAGTGCAACAATAGTCAGAAAGACTTGCAGAGTGTTAAATTTAATAATGAAAGTAAAGATATTTTTATAATTAACATTATATGTTTATGAGAAGTCTTTTATTACAAATCTTATCTTAAGCTTATTTAAGAATCTATTGATGTTCAGCTTAAATTTAAAGACTTATTTACTGATTATAATGTTAACTTTTCTTAATGATATAGTTTCTTTTTATGTTTCATTTATTGTCAAGACTGTCAGCTTTATATAAATAACATTTTTTTACATTTCTTTTCAGATTGAGTCTCTCACTGCTTCAGCATAAATAATAAATGTTAAAATGTTAAATTTAATCATAAAATCTTCTTTGTCTGCAGAGAATGCTGTAAGTGTTAGTATGATTCTTAATATTTTAATTAAGAACTCATTTACATCTTAATTATCATCATTATTATCTTTCTTGTTGAGAAGCAATGTTCTAGCTGCTTCTATGAAGCAGAGTAGAACTAGCATCAGAGACTGAGTAAAGACTTTATTTACATTAACTGC
>JAABUU010003488.1_pt1 | contig 19919 bp, 17 predicted proteins | sample 5559301 | NCBI WGS metagenome assembly JAABUU01 (sample SAMN10711884, study PRJNA513360) | rock metagenome | isolation source: Antarctica rocks | place: Antarctica: Victoria Land, Richard Nunatak white | reverse complement strand
GCGGGGCGAGCGTTTATGCGCTCGCCCCGCCTGCATTCTTGCCTGCCTTGCGGCGTCAGTTGGTGATCGACTTGATCTTCGTCGGCACCTTGCGGCCATTGGGCATGATGATGTCGAAGTTCTCGCCGACCCGATGACCGAGCAGCGAGCGCCCGACCGGGGACTCGTTGGAGATGCGCCCCTCGCGCGGCTTCGCCTCGACCGGGCTGACGATCGTGAAGACTTCCTCGTCGCCGTCCATGTCGATCGTGACGGTGGTGCCGATCGCCACGACGCGCACCTCGCCATGTGTCCGGGGCGTATCCATCACCACGGCGCGCTTGAGCACTTCCTCGATCTGGCGGATGCGGGCTTCCATCAGCCCCTGATCGTTCTTCGCGGTGTCGTATTCGGCGTTCTCGCGGAGGTCACCCAGCTCGCGCGCGGCCTGGATGCGCTTCGACATCTCGCGACGCCCCGTGCCGATCAGCTCGGTGTGCTCCTCGCGCAGCTTCAGCAGCCCCTCGGCGGTCATCGGGATCGGCGATCGGTCCATCTTCTTCTATCTCCTCGCTCCGTCGTCGCTTACGCTGGCGTACAAACGCTGCACGAAGCCTAACCCGATGAAGTCTTCGGTTTTGGGCGGCTTGGGCGATATTTCCGGCCATTATACACGTATCGCTGGCAAGCGACAGGTGGGCGCGGCAGCCTGGAGTGCCTTTTATGCCCCTACGGGTGACTCACGACTGTCGATGTGGGCGACCCAGTGCGGATGTGAAGCAGCGATGGTGTCGTGTGTCAGCGACTGTGCGCGAGTCTGTCTCCGTGTAGGGGCGCGAACGATGCAGTGCGTGCGCTCAGCCGGTGGGGCGCAGCGCGTCCGCCGGGGAGACGCGCCCCGCCTGCCACGCGGCGATGAGCAGCGCCGCCAGCGTGCCGAGCAAGGCGAGGGCCAGGGTGAAGCCGATCTGGTTCCAGGGGGGCGCGAAACGGAGTTCGGGCGCGCGCACGGTCAGGATCGCGATCAGGCTGCGCGCCAGGATCAGGCCGAGCGCCGTGCCGAGCGCGACCCCGACCGCCGCCGTCGCCGCCGATTCGAGCGCGAGGCTCGCCTGGGTCTGGAGGCGCGTGTAGCCGAGGGCGCGCAGGGTGCCGAGCTGTTGCCGTCGCTCGATCACCGACTGGATGCCGATGATTCCCAACGCCGCCACCCCCGCGATCAGCCCCAGCCCCATGAAACCCTGGACCAATTGCGTCAGCAGCGCCCGCACCGACTGCCCGATGCGGACGGTGCTGTTGAGGTCGGCGACGACGAGGCTGCGGTCGGCGAAGGTGACCTTCAGCCCGGCGAGCGCGTCCGCCGCCGCTGTGCCGGGCGTGAGGGTGAAGAAGTAGCTACTGGGCGGTGGGAGGGTTGCGCCGAGGGCGCTGGCGGTTCCGCGCGAGGTCCAGACGCCTGGCGGCGCATCGCTGCGCGGGTCGATGATGCCGACGATCGTCAGCTTGACCGGCGTGCCGCCATCGGTCGCGCGCGCCCAGACCGTGAAAGGGGCGAAGGTGCCGTCGCCCGCCGGTGCATCGAGGGTCGCGCCGGAGCGGGTGCCGGTGAGCACCGCCAACCCGCCCCCCGCGCGTAGCGCGCGCCAGATCGCCGCGTCGTCGTTGTAGCCACGCGCGCGCCGACTGAAATGGATCGTGGTCTGGCCGAGGAAGCCATCGTCGGCGGCGATGATCGTGGCGTCGCGCCAACTCGCGCGCGGTGTCCCGAACTGCACCGCGCGGGCGGAGAAGGAGGCGATGCCCCCGATCGCCGCGAACGATTCCGGGCGGATCGCCTGCGACGATGCCAGGGCGGCGTTGATCTCGTCGGTCGACCCGAGCGTCGCGACCGTGGCCGGGAGATCGCCGCGCAGATCGAAGCCCGCGATCGGCGGCTCGCCGCCCGCGTAGGCGTTCACCAGGGAGTCGATCAGCGTCAGCGCGGCGACCATGATGAAGACGACCATGCCGAACATCGTCACCGTCAGCGCCACCCGACCGCGCGCCGCACCGAGCGCCGCCGCCGCCGGGCGCACGATCAGGCGCAGGCGCGGCAGGGGCGCGAAGCCGCGATCGAGGGCGCGCAGCGCCGGGGCGAGGGCGCGCGTGGCCGTCCAGACGCTCGCCCCGATCAGCATCAACCCACCGACCGCCGCCGTGAGCGCGTCGTCGCGCAGTTCACCGCCGCTGGTCGGCAGGCTGGCGAGGGCGCGCAACCAGAGCGCGGCGAGCACGAATCCGGCGAGCGTCTGCACCGGGGTGACGAGCCGCCCCGCGTTCCCCGCGCGGAGGCGACGCAGGATCCCGGTCGGCAGGGCCGCGCCGCCGAGGGTCAGCAGCGAGAGGGTGCCGGGGGCGATCAGCGGGTGCCGGGGCAGATAGGGGACGGTGGGGGTGTGCCACCGCCACCAGACCGCCGCCGCCGCCACGAGCAGCAGCGCGCCGACCGCGATGGTGCTACCGCCATGACTCTCGCTGCGCTCCTCCCCGCGCGTGGCGGCGATGATCTGCGCGTGGCTGACGCGCCAGGCGGCGGCGCACATCGCCAGGAAGGTCAGCAGCAGCCCGGACAGGAAGGCGATCAGCAGGGAGCGCGGCTCGATGCGCGGCTGGAGTTGATAGCCGAAGCTGACCAATGCCTCGGCGAGCGACGCCACGGTGAGGCGCGTGGCGACGATCCCGGCGACCGCCCCGAGCGCCGCCCCGAGCAGGGCGTACAGAAAACCCTCGCTGAGGAAGATCGCCGCGATCTGTCGCCGCCCCATGCCGAGCGAGCGCAGGGTCGCCAACTCGCTCGCGCGGTCTGCGGCGAGCAGGCTGAAGATCAGGTGGATCAGCAGGATCGCCGCCCCGAGCGAGAAGATGCCGAGGACGAGGAAGATGGTCGTGACGACGTTGCCGTACTCGTCGGCCTGATCGAGCCCCTCCTGCTTGACCTCGATCACCGAGAGGCGGGCGAGGGAGCGGAGCTGGTCCTGCATGTTGCGCCGGTCGGTGAAGCTCGGGAGCTGGGTCGTCAGCCCGCCGAGTTGGCGGCGCACGCGCGGATCGGTCACCAGGGAGATGAAGCGCGGCGTCAGTTCATCCTTTGTCGCCTCCTGGCGGAGATCCGCGATCTTCTCGCGGTCGCGCCCGGTCAGGGTCGCCTCGTAGTCGAGGAGGCCGCGCTGGATCTCCGGGCGGGCGAGGAAAGTGCGGAGGTTCTGTGCCGCCGGACGCTCGACCAGCGCGCCGCGCAGCGCCTCGCTCGCCGCCGTGGTGCGGCTCACGCTGGCGTCGCCGCCGCCGTTGGCGACGAGGATCTGATTGATCTGGTTGTTGCGCCCGAGGACACCCTGGTAGGCGGCGAGGGGAGCGATGATCAGCGGGGCCGCGCCGCCGATCCCGTCGCTCGGGCTGATCGCGGCGACCTGCACCGTCCATTCCGACGAGGTGCCCGGGGCCAGCGAACTCCCGTCCGAGGGGCGGATCTGGAGGGTCTGGCCGACCGCGACGCCGAAGAGATCGGCGGCGGCGCGGTTGAGGACGACCGCGTTCGCGCCGAGTCCGCCGAGATCGATCGGCGTGCCAGCGATGGTGGCGAGCGTGCCGAATGCGGGGTCGGGCGTGCGCGTGGCGAGGAGCCCGATCGCGGTGCGCGTCTCCCCCGCGTCGGTCACGACCACCGTCACCTGATCGGCGATCGCCGGGGCGGTGGCCGCGATGGCGTCGCTGGTGCCGAGGCGTTCGCGGAGTCCGTCGTACTGGTTCTGCGGGAAAAAGCCGAGATCGGCGGCGCGCAGCCCGCCGAAGGTGCCGTTGGCGAGCGAGCGGGCGCGATCCCCGGCGCTCTGTCGGGGCACGTTGACGACGATCGCCTCGTCGGTCGTGCCGAGGGTGGTGGTGACGAGCGAGCCGATCGTGTCGCCGGTGCCGAAGGCGCTGCTGATCGTGGTGGTGGCGAGGGTGAGGCCGAGGACGATCAGGATCGCCCGCGCCGGGCGGCGGGGGAGATTGCGGACCCCCAATCGGATCACCGGCGCACCGCGCCCCCCCGCCAGTAAGGTTCCGGCGATCAGCGCCGCGAGGACGAAGCCGATCGTGAGGGCGATCGTGGCGAGCGGCAGGCTGAAAAACTGCTCCATTGGTTCACGTCTCCGCCCGGTGCTCGGTCATTCGTCGCCGCCGGTCTGGCGCGCGGGGACACGATGACGTATCGCGCTCGTCGTGTCGATCAGTCCGCCGCCCGGATGCGCGGTGTCGCGACCAACGGCGCCGCGCGGGCGCTGTCGTCCACGATCTGCCCGTCGCGCATCCGCACCAGCCGCGAGGCGCTGGCCGCGACATCGGCGGCGTGGGTGACGATCACGAAGGTCTGCCCCTGCTCCGCGTTGAGGCGGGTGATCAGGGCGATGATCTCGGCGGCGACCTCGCTGTCGAGGTTGCCGGTCGGCTCGTCGGCCCAGACGATCGCGGGGCGACCGACGAGCGCGCGGGCGATCGCCACCCGCTGCTGCTGCCCGCCGGAGAGGGCCGCCGGGCGGTGATCGAGGCGCGTGCCGAGCCCCACCGCGTCGAGCATCGCCCGCGCGCGGCGGCGGGCCTCGCCGCCGCGCATCCCGCCGATCAGGAGCGGCAGTTCGACATTCTCCAGCGCGTCGAGGGTCGGCAGGAGATTGAACGACTGGAAGATGAAGCCGGTGGTGCGGGCGCGCAGGCGGGCGCGGGTGGCGTCGGACAGGGCGCGCAGGGCGATGCCGCTCAGCAGTATCTCCCCCTCGTAGTCGTTCTCCAGCCCCGCGAGGCAGTTGAGCAGGCTCGTCTTGCCGCATCCCGAAGGACCGGCGATCGCGACCAATTCGCCGCGCTCGATGCGGAGGTCGATGCCGCGCAGCGCCTCCACCGCGAGGGTGCCGCGCCCGTAGCGCTTGCGCAGGGCGCGCGCCTCCACGGCGGGCGCGGCGGGGTCAGCAGCGAGCGTTTGGGGGCGGGCGACGCTACCGAAAAGTCGTCGGATCATCTGCTCTCAGGGTGGCGAGGGCGATGTCGGCGATGCGCCGATAACCCGCATTCGAGGGGTGGAAACCATCGCCGCTGATGTATTGCGGGTTGGCGGCGAGTTCCCCCCAGCCGTCGTAGAGATCGACCAGGATGGCGTAGTCGGCGTAGCGGGCGACGATCATCGCGATCGCCGCGTTCCAGGCACGCACCTGCCGATCGAGTTGTGCCGGATCGACCCCCGCGAAGGCCGGGAGGGCGCGCAGATCGGGCAGATTGAGGATCAGCATCGTGCGGTTCATCCCGGCTGGTGGCCGCAAGGTCGCCAGGATCCGATCGAGCCGGGCGGTGAAGGTGTCGAGCGCCACGCCGCCGCGCAGGTCGTTCGGTCCCGCCCAGAGGGTCAGCCAGCGCGGCGCGGCGTCGGCGGCGATCGGCAGTTGCCCCGCGACCACGTCGGCGAGGGTCGCGCCGCTGACCCCCAGGTTGACGACCGGCGTCCCGCCCGGCAGCGCGGCGGCCACGAGGGGCACCCAGGCGTCCTGCGCGGGGCGGGTCGCGCCGATGCCGACCGCATCGGAGGCACCGAGCGCGACGTACGGGCCGGCGCTGGCCGTGCTCGAGCGCCCCAGGCCGCAGGCGGTCAGGAGCAAGGCGAGGCTGAGGAGCAACGCGAGGGCGCGACGGGGGTGTCGGTTTGCCAAGATGGGATGACCCTTGCTACTGTGCGCGGCACCGCAGGCGGCGGGGCGCTATGTGCGATCGCTGATGTGGCCCGGTGAGCGAATCGTGTACGCCACTGGCGAGTATACCAATCGTCCCGCGTCCCGAGCCACGACACGCTATCGGACACTCGCTGATGATGACGTTCGTGTAGGCGTTTGTGTAACAGCGCGCTGCCAGACCCTGCGCGGCTCGCGATCGCGCTGTGCTGGCGCTGCCTCTGCTGGCGTTGCCTGGTGGCATCGCTATCCCCGTGTGCTGGCGCTGAGCGAAGGAGCACGATATGCCGCTGTCCGCGCTGGCGTTGCTGGTCGTCGCTGGCGCGATGCACGCCGGGTGGAATCTGCTGGTGAAGCGGGCGCAGCGGCGGCAGATCTTCACCTGGCTCTCGCTCGTCGCGGGGACGCTCTGCTTCCTGCCGCTGCTCATCTTCGGCGCTGCACCGCTGCCCCCTTCGGCGTGGCCCTTCGTCGTCGCCAGTGGCATCGTCGAGGCGTTGTACTTCTTCGCGCTGACCCGCGCCTACGGCCTCGGCGACTTCTCCCTCGTCTACCCCCTGGCGCGCGGTGCCGCGCCCGCGCCGCTGGCGCTCTGGGCGACGCTCTTTCTGGGTGAGCGGTTGCGCCCCGCCGGGCTCGTGGGGCTGGCGATCATCTGCGGCGGGTTGCTCACCGTCTCCGGTGGGCTGCGCGCGCTGCGGGTCGGGTTCGGGGCGGTGGGGGCGGCGCTGCTGGTCGCGTTGTGCATCTCGGCCTACTCCGCGATCGATGGCGCGGCGGTGCAGACGCTGCCGCCGATTCCCTATACCATCGCCGTGCTGGGCTTCAGCGCCCTCTGTTGCGCGCCGTTCGTCGTCTGGCGCTATCGGGTCGCGCCGATCGCCGCCGAGTGGCGGCTCAACTGGCCGCGCATCGTCGCCGTGGGGGCGCTCAATCTGGCGACGTACATGCTGGTGCTGACGGCGTATTCCCGCGCGCCGGTCGCGTATGCCGGGGCGATCCGGGAGATCAGCATCATCTTCGCGGCGCTGATCGGGTGGCGCTGGCTGGGCGAGGCGTTCGGATGGGCGCGCACGCTCGGGGCGGCGCTGATCTTCCTCGGCATCGTCGTCATCGCCGCATTCGGATAGGGGATGACGCGCGACCGCCGATTTGGTATACTGTCGGTCGCTTCGCGCCGCGCGCTCCTTGCGTGCCGGGCGCGTTTCCATGTATCTGACCGCGCCGGATCGCTGCGGCGAGGCCGCGCGGGTTTGGTACGCTGACGCAGAGCGGAAAGAAGGGGAGCGCAAATGGCGACAATGGAGTTAGAGGCGCAGCGGCGCACGATTGTTGGCAAGAAGGTCCGCAAGCTGCGCCGCGAGGGTTTGATCCCGGCGGTGGTGTACGGATATGGCCTCGCGAAGCCGCAATCGATCACCCTGACCCTGCGCGAGATCGAGCGTGTGTACGTGCAAATGGGGAAGTCGGCGATCGTTCGCCTGCGCGTCGAGGGTGGCCCGTTCCGCTCGGTCCTGATCCACGACGTGCAGTTCGACCATACGCACCGCTATCTCACGCATGTCGATTTCCTCGCACCGAATATGAACGAGGCGCTGACTGTCGGTGTGCCGCTCGCGCTCGTGGGTGAGGCTCCGGCGGTGCGGACCGAGGACGGCATCCTGGTGCAGGATCTGACCGAGGTACAGGTGAGCGCGCTGCCGGATCGGATTCCCGCCGCTTTAACGCTCGATGTGAGCCATCTGACCGAAATCAGCGCGCAGATCACTGCGGGCGATCTGGAATTGCCGGAAGGTGTGACCCTGATCACCCCCGCCGGGGATGTGATCGTCACGGTCTCCCAGGCACAGTTGGTGGCCGAGGATGAGGAGCCGACGGCGACCGAGGAAGGCGTCGAAGGCGAGGCTGACGCCGAGTCTGACGATGCCGATGCGGACGAGTCCGGCGAGGCGCACTCCACCAAGGGGTAATCTCCGCACGTCAGTCGTTGGTATGCCGCGAGAGGGCGGGCGCTGGGAAACCAGCGCCCGCCCTTATCTTCATCTACAAAGGCTGATGACCGAGGGAGCGCGCTGCGGGTTCGCTTCGATGGCGGCGATAGCGCAGCGTCTATAGGACTTACGCGGTCGAACGTAGATTCGGGGCAAATCGCGCTTGGTTCGTACTCAACTGTGTAAGCCCTAAACCGCAGCGCTGGTGGGAGGGACACGGCGGGCAGCCACCACCCCGCGCGGGGGTACAGGTGCCTGGCTGGATGGCCTGCGGCCACGAAGCCCCAAGACGCGGCTTGGGAGCACCTCCGCCTGCGCGGACCGGGCGGCTACCGTGCGGTCTGTGGTGCTCATCGGCGCTGCGGTTTGGTCTATTCAACGTCAGCGCGGCGTGCGGCAACGCGATCACTTCGGAACTTGCGGGGCGAAGCGCAGCGCTGACCGCAGTGTGGTGGATCGGGCCATCGCACCAGCATCGCTAACTTTGGGCTGATCCCGAGCGGTGGCATACGCGAACCGCGCGGTTTTGGTGAGAACAGTATCGGGTACAGGTCGTCAAATGCAGAAGAGCGGGGAGTGCCATTGGCACTCCCCGCTCTGTTATCGCTTTCGGGCATCGCCGAGCGATCTGGTCTTAGCGTCCGGTCTCCCGAACGATGCCCAGAAGCTTGTGACTACTCATAAGCACCACCCCCTTTACCCTCATCGGTCATTAAGCTTGCGAGGAGAGGTCGCCCCGCTCTCGACAGGACTAATAGTAGCACCCCCCTCCGGGGCTGTCAAGAGTGCTCATGATGCCGGGATGATCAATTCCTGGCCGGGCAGGACGAGATCGGGGTTCTGTAACGAGTTCGCGTCGATGATCTGTTGCACGGTCACGCCATATTGCGCGGCGATACCGCTGAGCGTATCGCCAGACTGCACGACATAACGCCGCTGGTTGGCGGCGGGGGCTGGTGTGGCGGTGGCAACGGGGGCGGGGACGTTCGGCGCGACGGTCGTCGCCGGGGCGCTGCTCGGGACGCCCGTCGTTGCCACGGTGGAGGCCACGCGCGTGACGGTGCGGGCCGGGCTAGCGAGCGGCGGGGCGGTCGAAGCGGTCGACTCGACAGTCGCCGTGCCGCTCCCGCCGCTGCAGGCCGCGAGGAGCAGCGCCCCGCTCGCGACACCGGCGAGGAGACCGTAGCGCGCTGTCCACTGTTTCAGGCTCATCTCGCATCCTTTCTATAAAGGGTGGGCTTACTCGCCACACCTCGCCCGCGCGACACGCAGGTGTACGTTCATAATGGTCGTGCATAATGTACCAGGGATGACCCGAGAATGATAGCCTTCTCTATAGAAACGCCGGTTGCGCCGATTTGGTGTCAGATGACCACTAAAAGGGAGAGGAGCGGCCCGTGTCCATATCGGACGCGGGCCGCTTCCTCCCTATCGGATCCATCCGCTGCGCGACGCCGGTTTAGCTCGTGCCTGCCCTTTTGGGCGTGTCTACGGTCGCCCTCGGTGTCTCGTCGGGCTCGCTGAGGATCGGTTCGTGTGTGGCCCCGCCCTCCTCGGCCATTGTCGGCAGGCCGGGATCGACCAACTGTGGACTGTCGGCGACCTGTTCGTCGGGGCGCTGCTCGGTGAATTGCCCTTCGATGAATGTGCCGCGCCGCGCCGCATTGCGGTTCATGAACGGGAGCTTCCGCGCCATCTCGACCGCCCGGAGATAGAAACCTTGCAGTTGCTCACCGGTGGGACGGGTGCCCTGGAGGTAATACAGGTTCGCGGTCTGCCCGGCGACCGCTGTGCCCGCATAGGCGACCAGCACCTTGGGGATCGTCCCGGCGGCGAACGGAATCAGCGCCGAGAGTTCGCGCGCGATCGTGCGCCAGAGGATCCCCACCCCGACGATCGGCAGCATCTCGGCGTAGATGCGCCACGGCTGCCCGAGATCGCGCCCGTGCAGCGCCGCCATCTTGTAGATCAGCATCAGTTGATTCTTGGTCAACACCAGGAAATCGGCCCCGGCGGCGACGATGTTGCCGACCACCGGGATCAACGCGGGAATGTTGGACAGCAATGCGAACTCCGCGTTGGCGCGCGCGGTCTGCCCGATCACCGCCGAGGCCGCCTGCTTGCGGAAGGCGGGGAGGTAGCGGCCCAGGGCGAGCTGTCGGTGCGACAGCCGGGTCACGATCCTGCCGCGCAGGTCATCGATCAGCTCGCTCGGGATCGCGGCGTCGCGCTGACCCAGCGTCGGGGGGAGCTGGCAGGTAAGGGTGCGACCGGCGGTTTCGTCGCTGTTGAGGAGGCGTGCGATCGTCGGCTCGTTGCGCTCGCTCGGCGAGAGGTTGACCAGGACGATGCCATCGTAGCTATCGAGGTGGGGCAGCGCATCCCCGACGAGCGCGAGGTCGATGAATTGCGCGCCACTCTCGCCTACGAGTGCGCCGCGTAACGTTTCCAGCGTTGGTTGCTCGTTGCCGAGCAGCAATAGGCGCGGCGGCAATGTCGCCTCGTCGCGGAGTTCGTCGAAACTCAACTGTCGTACCACGCTGAAGAGGTCGCCGACCGCCGGCACCCTCGGGCGTAAACGACTTAACCCGGTCCTGCTGCCCGCCATCACCCCTCCTCACAGCGCGCCGCGCGGGCGTGCCCATTCTCAAGCTTCGTGCCATTGCCGCCCGCACACCGAACGACTATGATCGCCCCCGCGCACCGTAACAGCGGTCGCGCCCTGCGGGTGCCTCTCTCTAGATACGGGGAATCATGCTCTGGGTCGCAGCGTTGCTCGCCATGATCATCTGGATATTCGGACTGGCAAGCGGTTTTCTCGGCTTCGGCATCCACATTTTCCTGCTCGCCGCCCTGATCGCCGGGTTGGCCGCATTGCTACCGCCCGCCCATGACTCGGACCCCGTCGAACACCCGGAGACAGGCGCTTCCCCTGCCATTTCTGTGCCAGCGTCTGCGGTTGAATGCACACCCGCCGCGAGCATCGACACCGACGATGAGCGCGATGCGCGCTGACCCATGCCACCAACGCGGCGATGTCGAATACACCGCGCGTCACTTGTGCCATATCGGCGGTGCGTAGCGCTGCTGGTACGGCGCTGGCCCGCAGCTATCGCGATTTCCCTGTGCAATCTTGAAACAATACCGATCATCGCGTATCATACACACGATGATACGCACTCAGTATGCATGGGGACAGGCGAGAGGATAGTCGGTGCAACGGTTGAACTTCACGTTCGATGGGGCGACATGCGCGCTTCTCGATGAATTGGCGACGAAGTACTACGCGGGCAATAAGTCGCAGACGGTGCGCGCGGCGCTACAATCGCTGGCGGCGCACGCCGGGCATGAGGGCTGGGTCGTGGCAGGCTACAGTCCGGCGGTGCTCGATACGGTGGAGGCCTGCCACACCTGCGGCACGGCCCACGATCGCGGCGATCTGCTCTACCGCCCGACGTTCGAGCGTGGGCGTGGACCGGATGTGCTCTCGTCCCTGCCAACGGAGAACTGGCTCGACTGCTCGCGCTGCGTGGAGCGGCACTGAGCGCGGCAAATGGGGCGCGCTCGTGCCGCTCCGGCGAATGTGGATTCGACTATTCAGCGAGTAGCGGTAGTATCCGCAACGGGATGGAAGCGTACATGGTGTCGAGCGTAGCTGAGCGCGGGGCGCGCGCTGGTGGCCCGGGCGCACAGGTGCAGGGTGTGCTGGTGCGGGGGGATTGGGCGGGGGCATTCGAGCTGCTGGCCCCCCTCTACGGGGCCGGTTATCGGCTCACCCTCGCGCCCGACGATCGTCTCTGCGATTGTGCGTTGCCACGCGCGCCCGGCCTGGTGCTGCTGGCCCTCGACGACGACACGCCGCGCGACGCGGCGGCGTTCGTCCTCGATGGGCAGCCCCTCCCCTGGATCGGCTGGGATCGCCACGACGATGCGACCGCGGCGCTCGCGGCCTATCGGGCCGGGGCGCTGACCGTCCTCCCAGCGGCCCTGAGCGGCGAACTCCTGTTGCAGAGCGTACGGAACACGCTGGCGGCGGTGACACCGTTCGGGGCCAATGGTGTGACCGAACGGCGTTACGAGAAGGACGAACTGATCGCGCTGGAGCGCGATGCGATCCTGGAGGTTCGTGACGGGATCGTGGCGCAGACGGTCATCCACGCCGACGGCACGGAGGTGTTGCTCGGCCTCTGCGGTCCGGGGCAATTGCTGATCGGCCACCCGGACGATAGCTGTTGCCTGCAACTGCTCGCCCACACCGACGCCAGCGTCACCATCCGCAGCTGGTCGGCGGCTGCCGCGCAACCGCACTTCGCCGAGCGCCTGCGCGCGCGCCTGCGGCAGCTGGAGGCGTGGTCGGCGATGGGCGCGCGGCACTATCTCGATCAGCGTGTCATCGGCATCCTCGGTTTGCTCGGCGAGCAGTTCGGACGCCCGCAGGATGATGGCCTGCTGATCGATGTGCGGATCACCCACGCGCAGCTCGCCACTGCGGTCGGGGCGACCCGCACCACCGTGACCCGCATCCTCGGCGAGTTGCGCGCGCGTAAGCTGCTCACCACGGTCGGGAGCGGCGCGGGCGAGCGCTTCTGCCTGCGAAGCTGGGAGCGGATCGATCACCAGTTACGCTGGTGCGCCGTGTCCTCTTCGCTGGATGTGAAAGCACACCGTCCTCCGATGTGGACGTGATCGGCTTCGTCTAATAGATCTGCTCGGGGGCGATCTCCTACGTCGGAAGATGCGATAGCGCGCCACTCGCTTGGGCTTCTCTGCTGACGAGACAAACGGGCGAATGTGATGATCAGCAGCCCTCCGTGGAATCTAAAGTGGAATCTAAAGCTGAACGGGCCGGTGCGATTAAGCACCGGCCCCGCCGCTGTGTCGGTGCCTTTTCAGACCACGCTCGTGTATGGATCGCGACCGCCCCTGCGCCGTCATGGGCGTAGAGTTGCAATGAAGCGGCCAGAGATGAGCGCCGCGTGTCGTCTGTGCGTACGTGTATGCGGCGCACGAGCGGAAGTAGAGTTGGAAACGACATGACAGGGATGCATAGGGCGATGAGCGAGCGACGGGTGACGCGGCGTGGTTTCTTGCTGGCGCTCTCGGCGGGTGCCACGACCACAATACTGGCCGCGTGCGGTGGCGGCGCGACCCCGACGTTTGCGCCGACCACGGCCCCGGCGGTCGCCCCGACAGCGGCGACTACCACGGCTGCTATCACCGCCTCTACACGGGCTGCGGCCTCCGCCACCGCCCCGGCGACGAGCACCGCCATGAGCACGGCGACGCGGGTCGCCTCGGTGGTCGTCGGTGCGAGCCCGGTCGCGAGCGCGACCCGCGCGGCCTCGGCGGTCGCGGCCACCCCGATGCGGCAGATCAACGTGGCGGCGACGACGACGCACATCCAGGATTTCCTGAAGAATGTCGGCGGGAATCGTCTGGCGGTCAGCGGGATCCTGAAGCCGAATGTCGATCCGCACGACTACGAAACGTCCGTGCAGGACGCGCAGACGATCAGCCGGGCGGAGATCATCTTCGTCCACGGTGTCGGGCTCGATGCGTTCATGGATAAGGCGATCGCCAACGCCAACAGCAAGGCTCCTATAATTATGGTGACGCGCGGGATCACGCCGCTCGGCGGGGACGACCAGGAACCGGATGGCGACCCGCACATGTGGTTCGACCCGACCCTCGCGCAGAAGATGGTCACGAATATCGGCGAGGCGCTGGCGCAGCTCGACCCGTCCTCAGCCACTTTTTATTGGCAGAACGTGCAGACGTATAACGCGCAGATCGCGCAGATAGATGCCCAGGTACAGGGCATCTACAACCAGATCCCGAGCGCCGACCGCAAGCTAGTGACGAATCACGACGCTTTCCAGTACCTTGCCAACCACTTCGGCCTGAACATCGTCGGGGCGGTCATCCCGAGCATCTCCGACGCCGCCGAGCCGACCGCCCAGGAGATCAACGACCTGATCGACACGATCCGCGAACAGAAAGTCAAGGCGATCTTCGCGGAGTCGTCGGCGAATCCGCGCGTGGCGCAGCAGGTCGCGCAGGAGACGGGGATTAAGATCGTGGACAACCTTTACGGCGATACCCTCGGCGAGCCGGGGAGCGACGGCGACACCTACCTCAAGATGATGGTCGCCGACGCGACGACGATCGTGGCCGCGCTGAAATGAGCGAAGGCCCGCTGACGACACCAGCGATTCCAGCGATCGTCGTGCGCGACTTGACCGTCGAATATGGCGGCGCGCGCGCCCTGGACGCCGTGACCGTCGCCATCCCCGCCGGGGCGGTGACGGCGATCATCGGCCCGAACGGTGCCGGGAAGACGACCCTGTTGCACGCCCTGATGGGGATGCAGCGGGCACAGGCGGGGTCGGTCGCGTTCTTCGGCGAGCCGTTGGGGGCGGCGCGGCGGCGGATCGCCTTCGTCCCGCAGCGCGAGGCGGTCGACTGGCACTTCCCGGTCACCGTGCGCGATGTGGTGCTGATGGGGCGCTACCCGACCACGCCGGTCGGTCGTCGCCCGACCGCCGCCGACCGGGCGATCGTCGCCGAGTCGCTGGCGCACGTCGGGATGGAGGCGTTCGCCGGGCGACAGATCGGCGCGCTCTCCGGCGGGCAGCAGCAGCGCGTTTTCATCGCGCGCGCGCTCGCGCAGCGGGCCGAGCTGCTGATCCTCGACGAGCCGTTCACCGGCATCGACGCCGCCTCGCAGGAGACGATCTACGGCCTGCTCGCCGAATTCAAGGCGGCGGGGCGTTCGATCCTCCTCTCGACGCACGACCTGATGAGCGTGCGCGCGCACTGCGACTACCTGCTCTGCCTCAATCGCCAGGTGATCGCCTTCGGCCCCGCCGAGACGACCTTCCGGCTCGACGTGCTGGAACGAACCTATGGCGGGCGAATCTTTCACTTGCATGACAGCGCTGCGGCGCTCGGCGAAGGGATACTGCTGCGATGATCGCCCCCGCTACCCTCGTGTTCGCCTCGCTCTGGTCCGATTACGCCTCGGTGCTGGGGAAGCAATTCTTCCAGCACGCCCTGGTCGCCACGATCCTGATCGGGGCGCTCTGCGGGGTCGTCGGCACGTACGTCGTGTTGCGCGGCTTCGCGTTCATCGGCGACGCGCTGGCGCACGCCTCCTTCCCCGGCGTCGCCATCGCCTACCTGCTGGGGACGAACATCCTCGGCGGAGCCCTGGTGGCCGGCTTCGCCACCTCGGCCCTGATCGGCTTCCTGGCGCGGCACCGGCGCGTGAGCAACGACACCGCGATCGGCGTCCTCTTCGCCGGGGCGTTCGCGCTCGGGGTGATGATCATCAGCCGCCTGCGCTCGTACCGGAAGGATCTCGCCTCGCTCCTCTTCGGGAACATCCTCGGGGTGAGTCGCGCCGATCTGCTGATCATCGCCGGGATCGGCATCTTCGTGATCCTGATGGTCGTCGTCTTCTACCAGGAATTGCTCGTCAACTCCTTCGATCCGACCTACGCCGCCTCCCTCGGTTATCGCACCGGCCTGCTCGATCTGCTGACGCTCGGGCTGCTGACGCTGACGATCGTCGTCGGCTTGCAGGCGGTGGGGAATGTGCTGGTGGTGGCGCTGATCGTGACGCCGAGCGCGGCGGCGCGGCTCCTGACCGATCGGGTGCCGACGATGATGGGACTTGGCGCGATCATCGGGGCGGGGGCGGGCGTGATCGGCCTCTTCGTCTCCTATCCGCTCGATCTCGCGCCCGGCGCGACGATCGTGATGGTCGCGACCGTCTGCTTCTTCCTGGCGCTGCTCTTCTCACCGAAGCAAGGGTTCATCACCGTGCGGTTGCTCGGGCGGCGGCGTGGCGACGTCGTGACCGCGCCGTTGGAGCGGCCACTGGCGGGGTAGGGGTTGTGCAGGGGTACGGGCGATGAGGCGGGGCGGCGACAACGCCGCCCCGTTAGCCTTGCTTGTCAACGGCGGGGAAGTGACCGGCCCCTTGCTCCCAGTGCAGCATCTCCACCTCGACCAGTGCGTCGGCGGCGAGCGCTTCGACCCCCTCGGGGATCACGATCAGGCCGTTGGCCCGCGTCAGCGCCGTGAGCACCCCGGAGCCCTGCTCGCCGGTCGGGCGCACGATCGGCCCATCCGGCCCGGCGGTGACGAGCGCGCGGACGTAGTGCTGTCGCCCGCCGCCGTTGCGTACTCGCTCGGCGAGGCGCGCGCGGATCGTCGGCTTGTCGAGCGTGGCGTGGCCGAGCTGGCGGAGGATGATCGGGCGGGCGAAGAGCTCGAACGACACGTAGGCGGCGACCGGGTTACCGGGCAGCCCCAGGAAAGGCTTGCCACCGAGCTGGCCATAGGCGAGCGGCTTCCCCGGCTTCATCCGCACCTGCCAGATGTCGATCCGCCCCTCCGCGCGCAGCACATCCTTCACCATGTCGTAATCGCCCATCGAGACGCCCCCGGAGGTGAGGATCAGGTCGGCGTCGCGCGCGGCGGCGAGGGTGGCGGTCAGTTCGGCGACCGTATCCCGCGCGACGCCGAGGAGGCGCGGTACGCCGCCATAGCGCTGGACGAGCGCCGCGAGGGTGGTGCTGTTGCTGTCGCGGATCTGGCCCGGCGCTAATGGCTGACCGGCAGGAACCACTTCGTCGCCGGTGGAGACGATCGCGATCTGCGGGCGGCGGTGGACCCGGACGCGCCCGTACCCGAGCGAGGCGAGGACACCGAGTTCGGCGGGGCGCAGCGCCGTGCCCGCCGCGAGGGCGACGCTGCCCGCGCGTAGATCCTCGCCCGCCTCGCGCACGTTGATCGCCGGGCCTTGCGCCACGAAGACGGCGACCTCCGGCTCTGCGGCGGCGTGCGCCGGATCGCGCGTCGGCTCGTCGGTCTCCTCGAAGCGCACCACCGTGTCCGCGCCGGGTGGCAGCGGTGCCCCGGTCATGATCCTGATCGCGGTGCCGCGCGTCACGGTGCCGCGCGGCGCGTAGCCCGCCGGGCCTTCGGCGATCACGCGCAAGCGGGCCGGCATCGTGCGGGTGGCCGCGCGGAGATCGGCGGCGCGCACCGCGTACCCATCCATCGCGGAGTTGCGGAAAGGGGGGATGTCGGCGGTCGCGGTGATCGTGTCGGCCAGCACGAGGCCGAGGGCGTCGAGCAGCGGCACCTCCTCGATGGGCAGGGGGACGACCCCCGCGAGGATCGCGCGCCGCGCCGCCGCCACCCCGATCATGCCATCATCGTTCGCGCCCGTCATTTCGCCGCCTCGTGCCGCTTTCTCAGCCGACAATACGCAGGGCGGGGGCGTACACCGCCCCCGCCCGCGTGTGATCCCTGTGAGTGGTGCGCCGCTACGCCGCCGCGCGGAGCCGATCCATCGCCTCGACCAACTCGCTCACCGCGCCCGCCGACTTGTTCAGCGCCGCGCGCTCCTCGTCGGTCAGGGTGATCTCGATCACTTCCTTCAGTCCGCCCGCGCCGAGCTTGATCGGCACGCCGACGTAGAGGTCGTTGATCCCGTACTGCCCGCTCAGGTAGACGCTGCACGGCAGGATTCGGTTCTTATCGAGCATGATCGCGTCCACCATGTCGGCGGCGGCGGCACCGGGGGCGTAATAGGCGCTGGTGCCGAGCAACTGCACCAGCTCGCCGCCACCGTTCGCCGTGCGCGCGGTGATCGCGGCGATCCGTTCCGCCGCGATCAGCTCGGTGATCGGGATCCCGGCCACCGTGGAGTAGCGCGGCAGCGGGACCATCGTGTCGCCGTGACCGCCGAGGACGAACGCGGAGACGTCCTCGATCGAGACGCCGAGTTCCAGCGCGATGAAGGTGCGGAAGCGGGCCGAATCGAGCACGCCGGCCTGGCCGATCACGCGCTCCTGCGGGAAACCGGATTCCTTCAGCGCGACGTGGCACATCGCATCGAGCGGGTTCGTGACGACGATGATCACCGCGTTCGGGCTGCGCCGCGCGATCTCTCGCGTCACCGAGCCGACGATGTTCATGTTGATCTTGAGGAGATCGTCGCGGCTCATCCCCGGTTTGCGCGGCGAGCCGGAGGTGATCACCACCACATCCGAGTCGGCGGTCGCTCCGTAATCGTTCGCCCCGGTGATGAGCGAGTTGAAGCCGATGATCGGTCCGGCCTGCATCAGGTCGAGCGCCTTGCCCTGCGGCATGTTCGGCACGATGTCGATCAGCACCACATCGGCGTAGCCGCGCCCCGCGACATACTGCGCGGTCGTCGCCCCGACCGCCCCGGCCCCGACCACCGTGACCTTGCCCCGCATTTCGTCCCCTCTTTCGCGCGCGTTTTTGGCATGTGCCGCCGCCAATGCGGCTTCCAAACGGGAGCATGATACCATACGAAGGTGCTCGATTCGGCCCCGTAACGGTTGCGGTCCCTACAGGCCACACGCAAGTCCGACTCCACCCTACCCGTTAGCACGAAAGTGTCTGGAGAGTGGTTGCCCATGAATGAGTACACGATCCCCTTCGCCGCTGGCACCTTGACCTTCACCCTGCCCGCCGGGATGCGCGGCACCGTCGCTGTCTCACGGCAATCGTCGCCGCTCGATGCGGAGCGGGCGATCCGCGAGGCGCTTGGTGCGCCACTCGGCACGCCGACCCTCGACCAACTCGCGAAGCCGGGCGACCGGGTCTGTATCGCCGTCACCGACGCGACGCGCGCCTGCCCCGATCGGCTGCTGGTACCGCCGATTTGCGCGATCCTCGAAGCGGCGGGCGTGGCGCGGGAAGACATCACGATCCTCGTCGCCACCGGCCTGCACCGCGATAGCACGCCCGCAGAGAAGCGCGAGAAGCTCGGCCCGGCGCTCGTGGAACGCTATACGGTGCTCGACCACCATGCGCGCGATGCGGGGTGGCTGGCCGATCTCGGCGCGGGGCCGGGCGGCTGCCCGCTCGTCGTCAATCGTCGCGCCTACGAGTCCGATCTGATCATCGCCACCGGCGTGGTGGAGCCGCATCAATACGCGGGCTACAGCGGCGGCGGCAAGACGCTGGCGATCGGTTGCGGCGGCGAGGCGACGATCGCCTTCACGCACGGGCCGGAGATGCTCGACCAGCCGGCGACCCGGCTCGGGCGGATCGACGACAATCCGTTCCAGGCGATCGTGCGCGAGGCCGCGCGCCGGGCGGGCCTGCGCTTCGTCCTCAACGTCATCCTCGACGACGACGGGGGGATCATCGCCGTCGCCGCCGGTGCGCCGGAGGCGGTCCACGATCATCTGGTCGCGACCGGGCGCGAGCACTATCTCGCGCCGATCCCGCATCAGTACGACGCCGCGATCGCGGGCGTCGGCTGGCCGAAGGACGTGAACCTTTATCAGGCCACGCGCGCCGCCTCGTATCTCCACTTCGCGCCGACCCCGACGGTGCGGGCCGGGGGGATCATCATCGTCCCCGCCTCGTTGCCGGAAGGGGCGGGGCACGGGGCCGGTGAGGAGCGCTTCTATCGCGCCCTCAGCGAGGCACCGAACCCGCAGGCGGTGATCGACGACGCGCACGCGCACGGCTATCCGCCCGGTCAGCAGCGCGCCTACATCATGGCGAAGGTGCTGGAACACTGCGCGGTGGTGATCGTCGGGGCGCGGGATCCCGAACTGGTCCGCCGCGCGCACATGGAGGCGGTGGACACGATGGGCGAGGCACTGTCGTTTGTCGCCGCACGCTGCGGGGCGGACGCGGACGTCCTGATCGTGCCGCACGCCACGCTAACGTTGCCGGTGGTGACACCAGGGTGATGCCGGTGTAGCTGGGGTGGGACGATCCCCGTGGTGATGGTGTATGACGATCCGCGACACGGTGCTGCGGGCCGTCGTCGCGCCCGATCGCGGTCGTGCTCCACAGCGCCCTGTCCGGCGGCACGGCGATATGCTACATATCCCATCCGCTTGAGAAGAACGATGGCGGCGGCCCCGGCACTGTGCCGGGGCCGCCGCCATCTGTCGTGGGCGCGGGTGATAAAAGGTGTCTGCGCCCAGCCTGGAGAGGCGGGAGACTTCCAAGCTGGCGGTGACGGACCTAGCGACCACGCGGCGGCCCTATAGCCGGGCGAGCGCCGCGCAGGAGCGTCATCCGCCGTGCCCGAAGTTAGGAGATGAGTACTAGTGCTACAACGACGGTTCGCGGCCGCGATGCCGTTCGGCGTGTGAGCGCTTCGCTCGTGCATTGCGGCGCTGGGTGTCGGTGAGCCAGGTCA